>JAABUV010003515.1_pt1 | contig 19899 bp, 27 predicted proteins | sample 5559971 | NCBI WGS metagenome assembly JAABUV01 (sample SAMN10711881, study PRJNA513362) | rock metagenome | isolation source: Antarctica rocks | place: Antarctica: Victoria Land, Knobhead nord | collected 2015-12-19
CCGCCGTCGGCGCCCCGCGCGCTCAGCGCCTGGAACGCGTTGCCGAGCGCCCAGGACGCCTCGGCCAGCTCGCGCGGCCCCGCGCGGGGCGCCGCGCCCGCCACCGCGCCTGCCACAGCGTCCCAGAATGCCGCGTCGAGGTACCCGCCCTTGAAGCACGCGCGCGCCAGCGTGACGACGTCCTGCCGGGCAGGCGGCACGCATGAGGGTTAGAGCTAGAGTGCCCGCCGTGAGGGACACCAACGCTTGCCGGCCGCGCTCGCTGCGCGCACGTGCAGGCTGGCGCGGCCGGCCGCGAGCACCGGCAGCGCCGCGCGCGCACAGGCTGCGTACAGCCGGACGTCCGTGCAGCCGGCGCCGGCAAAGCGCTGCGCCCAGGCGAACGGCCGCATCGCCCCGGTGTCGAGGTCCGGCCTGCCGGCCGCGCGCGCCGCGCATGAGGCGTGCGGGACGGCGCGGTATGGGCGGCGGGCGGGGCGGCGCGCGGGGGCGCGGCAGCGCCAAGACAACCTCAACTCCAAGCAATAGCTCCAACTTGTCCACCTATGTATCTGCGCCCCAAAAAAAAAAAAAACGCCACCTTTAAACGCCACCTACCGTCAGCAGCAAGGCAACCATGGAGGCTACAGTGGGCCAGGGACTACCTCAGCCTGGCCTGCTCGACAGGCGCGCCGGGCTCGGCCAGCAGCTGCACGGCGTACGCGTCGGCGGCCGCCGCGGGCAGCCGGCCCGCCCGGACCAGCGCGCACAGCACGCGCACGGCGGCCTCATCCGGCACCGCCGCCTGCATCTCGCCGAACGCTGCCTCTGCCTGCGGCGCGCGCAGGCGCTTGCGTCAGGGAGGTGCTTGAGAGGGGTGCCATCCAGCAGCAGATCACGCGCGTCAGTCGGGTGCCAGAGGTCAACAGATTCAAGTGCCAAGGTGGAGGGCGGCAAGGTAGGGCGCGCGTGTGGGGCGCTGCAGCGTACACGTTCCCACAGGAGCCCGGGTGACACAGGAGCGCTGCCACACGAGCGCACAGGGCCCCGCACCGCGTCCAGCAAGCCGGGGGAGCACAGGCCCAGCTCGGCCTCGGCGGAGCTGACATTCGCCAGCTCCCAGGCGCTCAGCTCGCCCGTGTGGCCCTCGACGCGCGCCGCCAGTCTGTGAGCGCGCGCGTCGCTCTGCACGGCCCGCCTGCCGCCGGGGCGCTGCTTGACCAGCTGCGCGCTGGATACGCGGCCGTCACATACCCTCAGAAAGATCGACTCGCCTCCTGGCTCCGCTAACTCTTTCTCAGACAGGCTGCGGACATCAGCTATCCGTTCCAGCCCCCGAAGCGGGGGTTGCGTTCATCGCTGGCCTCCAAGCGCCGCGCGGCGCTGCCGAGGCAGGCCATGGCGGCGCTGGTGCCTCTCAACTTGAACTTCGGAGGTCATCACTGTCCGCAGCACGCGCATCACGCCGCAACTGGAGCAGCGAGCAGAGGCGCGCGCCTTTGAGAGCAGAAAGAAGGCCGTGCACGTGTTGACGCGCGACACTGAGGGCGCCGCGTCAAACAGCGCCAGCAGCTCGTCGGCTCCCCGCGCGCTGCACAGCTGCTTGTTCAACGCAATGTGCTGACAGGCAGCTCCGCCGGGGCCCTCTGAACGCTCTGGCACGGGGCGCGCAAGTGCCGCAGCCAGCGCTGGCGCGTGTGCGGCTTGCTTGCAGGCTACTGGCTGCGACTGCAGCCGAGTCAAGCCCAGTGTACACCTGTACGGCGCGCTCACGCAGCGGTACCCGCGCGTCAGCCAGCAAGGGCTGCACAGGGTCCACGTTTGATGCACCATGCTGCATGCCTTTGCTGCAGATGTGTTATTTGCCTCTACGTTATGCAAGCAGGCCTTAGCCTCCTGCGCCGCAGCCCTTGAAGCTATGCTGCAAAGTGACCAGTTCTTAGGTATGTGCAGAGGGCAGCAAGGATGATGTGTTCTTGCACAACGGCCGATGCTACATTTTGACACCGTCCAGCCAGACAGGCTGCTTAGGCGTGCGCCCTTCGTCTGATCCGCCCTCGCTGGAGCTCACTGACTGCCAATGCCAGCAGCTTTTTGTTTACATTATAAATATAAATATAATAAGTCAATCTTTAGTCAGCCTGCACTAGGGTGCGCAGCTCGTGAAATGCCATACAACAGCTACCAACTTATACACATCACTCATTCCTGCTGGTGCACCGGAGCTGTGGATCTGACCAGTGAGGCACTACCAGTGCCAGAAGCCTTGCACGAAGGCGGCGCTATGCGCCGCAGCCGCACGCCCTCTGCTCTGGCAGCATCCTTGCAGGGGAAGGCGCCAGCAGCCGCGGACGCTGTTCCCGCAGGCGCAAGTGCAGAGCAGGCTGATGCGCCAGCGGCCAAGCGGCCGCGCTTTGTCGCACCAAGCCGGCTAGGCGCTGCTGCGCCTACAGCTCAGACAAGACCAGCGCTCGCGCCCCTCGCCATTGGCTCAACAAGCGCAGCAGATATTGGCGACAGACAGTACTACACCGTGCTGTACACCAAGCGCTCAAATAAGGTGGGGTGCAGTGCGCGCTCACGCACTGGCCAGCACACGTCTCGCCGTCCCACTTATTTCAGCAACAGGTCTGTGTGAGACGCGCAGAAACGGTCAAACAAGACATTTGCTGACGGCGTGCTGGAGGTCGCGGGGAGCCAGTGCACGTTGCACGATGAGGTGGGGCAGGCGAACTAGCTCCAGATAGTACTAACCAAAGTAGAGCTTAAGGTATCTCAACATACCTGACAACCTTCAGGAAGGCAAGCTTGTGGCCAAGTCGCACGTTAAAGACGCCAAAGATATGCCAAGCGGGGCGGAGCTGGTCTTGGGGAGTTGGGAGGTGGAGGTCGACACCCGGCTCGATGCGCAGGCCTTCAGGTGCGGCTGGCTCTGCATGCATTGGCCTGCGTCACACAGTTGTGAGGTGACCATGACGTTCAAGCCTACGCGCGTGACAGGTCTGGCACCTGCTTCCTGCGTAACGCAGGGCCGGCCAACGCTGGTGCGGTCCTGAGCACCGCAGAGCGACCAGCCGGCTTCAAGAAGCCGGGGCAGCCAGCGGGAGTGAGCATGCCCGGGAGCTTGGCGCCGGGAACTGCCCCGAAGGCCGCCCCGCTGCACGACGCAGAGGCACCAGACGCGCTCGTGCTGAACGCCGCGCAGTGGCGCTCTGGGGCCGCCGGCGTCACCGCGGTCGTCATCGATCCGTGCGCGACATGCACCTTGGTGCTCATGATTCAAATTGCCACTCTCCGTGTACGGGTAACTGCATGCATGCTGCAGGTTCATCTGCCGCCACCTGCGTCCGCACCAGCGCGAGGGCGTGGAGTTCCTGTACCAGTGCGTCCAGGGGCACCGCAGCGAGGGCCACTGCGGGGCCATCCTGGCGGACGCAATGGGTTTGGGGTGCGTTGTTTTGTTCGGCAAGGCGTGCGCACGCATTTGCCATAAAGTAATGGCATTTTGCCAGCCTCATGGCATGCTGATGCCTTGGGCTGTGGCAACATGCGCAGAACCAATGAAATGCAGGTGCATGTCTGTGCATGCCTGGTCTGACATATCCCATGGCGGTCTTCATCCTTGTCCTGCAGGAAGACGCTGCAGGTCATCGCGCTGGTCTGGACGCTACTGCGCCAGGGGCCGCAGGGCCGGCCGGCCGTGCGGCGGGCCATCGTGGTCACACCCAGCTCGCTGACAGGCGCGCTGCTGGAGAGCGCACCGCCATGCCGAGCATGCCTGGGGCTGCCCCAGCCTCCCGGCTTGAGGCCGATGTGTCTGTTGTACGTAAAGCCGTGCAACGGATGGAGTATGGTACCTTGACCCCAACTCTTATTCTGCCAGGCAACTGGGCCGCGGAGGTGCGCAAGTGGCTGGGCGACCAGCGGCTGCGCACGATGGTGCTGGCGCCGGGCGCCAACGCAGCACAGCAGGCGAGCGCGTCTCTTGGATGGCGCCGATTTGTAAAAGCGCATGAGCTCACACTTGCTATCCTCTGCCATGCATCAGAGTCAGCTGCCGTGTAATGTGCCAGCATGCGCACTGTTGAGAGTCGTGAGTGAACGGAGGAACGGGCTTGTGGCAGGTGACAGACTTCAAGCATGGCACCATCTGGCGGCTGATGATCGCGTCGTACGAGACCCTCCGCAAGTTTGCAGCGGAGCTCGCAGGCACATGTGACCTGCTGGTGCGAGGGCCCTAGCTCTGCGACTACGTGGTGTGCTGGCCTTTGCAAAGAACCATGCTCTTTATAGCTCTGAGCTAGCCATCAGTGTGCAGCCCGCATTGCTTCAAGGATCATCGTCTCAACCCAAAGGTGCTGCTGCTGCACGGCAGGTCTGCGACGAGGGGCACCGCCTCAAGTCAGCCGGCGGCAACAAGACCATCGACTCGCTGCTGGCGCTGCGGGCGAGCTGCCGGATCCTGCTCACAGGGACGCCGCTGCAGAACAACCTGGATGAGGTGGGAGCCGCCCAAGCCTTGGCTGGCAGGCAGCTGCACACCAGCTCAGGCCACAGAGTGCATGCGCGCTCCCTGCGACATGCCCGTGCTTGGGGCGCACCCACTTGCCAGCCGTCTCCTAGAGCTGGATACCGGCCGCGAAGCTGCATGACCTGGTCGGCAGAGCCCTGCCTTGTGCTCTTCTCGCCACGCGCCCCGCTCGCCAGAGCACCCTGAGCCAGCGCGCGCCGTGCAGTTCTTCGCCATGGTGAGCTTCGCCTGCCCGGACCTCCTCGGCAGCCTGCCCGCCTTCCGGCGCGTGTTCGCGGAGCCGATCGTGCGCGCGCGCGACCGCGGCGCCAGCGCGGAGGAGCGCGCGCTCGGCGCGCAGCGCAGCGCGGAGCTGGCAAGCCCCGCCACCTAGTGCATTTGCCAACCCTGGCACTGAGCATAGTGCGGCTTTGCTTGGGCGAACCTGAGACATGGTCCTCTCCCAATAAATGCACCCGAGAACGATCTTGCATGCCAGTGCCTCGAGCATGTGCGGCTAGGCAGAACAGCTGCGCGTCTGCTCATGTCCTGCCTGCCGCGTCAAATCAGTGCTCAAGAGAATCCGCGCACAGGCGCGGCGTGTGGAGGCCGTAGTGCTGCGGCGCACGGCCAAGATCCTGGCGCGGTACCTGCCGCCGCTCACAACCCTCGTCGTTTTCTGCCGCCCCTCGCCCCTTCAGGCACGCGCTCGCCAGCATGGCGCTGCTCCCCCAATGCCTTCCAGCCATTTCCCGCCATGCACCTGTGCAACTTGCGCGGATGCCGGCGCGCAGGTAGAGCTGTATCAGGCGCTGCTGCAATCCAAGGCGGTCTCCGCACTGCTGAGCGGCGGCTCAGAGAGCAGCGCGGGCGGGGGCGTGCTGGGCGTCATCACTGTGCTCCGCAAGCTGTGCGCCCTGCTCGCACTCTGCTTCCTGCGGTCGCTGGTCTCCACCGCCAGCCACCTGACCCTCAAGCCAAACCCGCCATGCTGTCCTGCTCATTGCCGAGCGGTGTCGCGCTCACAAACGTGCTTTGCTCTAGCAGCAAGACCATGTCGGCAACGCCCTGATCAGAACCAGGTGAGAAAGCTGTTGAGTTGCACAACATGAATACAGGCACTTGACGGCTGCCTCAGCCGTTTTGGCGCTGGGGCGCAGGTGCAACCACCCATCGCTGCTCCTGCCTGCCGGCCAGGCCGCGCCTGGCGAGGATGCGGAGCAGGACCTTGGGGAGCTCGCGAACACCGTGAGGCCGCTCTTCCCGCCAGGCTTTGCTGGACAGCCTGAGCACTCGGGTGGGCAGACGCATTTGCCCTCCGCGGAGGCCTTGACAATTGTGCGTCTTGGGCTGCATGCTGATTTTCCAACTTGGCGCACCTTTCTATGAGACAGCTTGTGTTGGTTTATGTCAGCATGCTGTCAAGCTTGAACGCATGCGTGTTCCCCGTGTTCCCAAGCAGGCCACGCTGTCAAGCACGAGCTCGCCGGCAGCCTGCGCCGGCTCCTACCATGCGCACGCGCGCGCGGCGCGCGCGCAGGCAAGCTGGCGGCGCTGGCGGCGCTGCTGGGCGGCATCCTGGACGACGAGCGCCTGCGCTGCGTGGTCGCGTCCAGCAGCACGGCCGCGCTGGACCTGGTCGCCGCGCTGTGCGCGCGCCGCGGCTGGGCCACCGTGCGCATCGACGGCGGCACCGAGCCCGGCCGGCGCCAGGAGGTCGTGGACGGCTTCAACCTGTACAATCGCGGCCAGGCGAGACTGGCCGCAGAACAGCGTCATTGTGCTGGGCATGACCGGCGCTGAGCCTTGTCATTGTCACATGCCGTTGAGAGGGTTGGCCCAGAGTTTTTTGTGTGTATCAGCAACGCGGCTGCTATGGGTCGGCACAACAAAAGCCGTACCAATGCTGCCTGTTCCCCTGTCATCTGTCTGTGTCGTCCGTGGAGGGATGCATGCATCAAGCTGAGGAGCTGCTCACTAAGGCGAGGCATGAGTGCGTCCATATGCAAGCACCGGCAGCGCAGATGCGGGCGGCCTGCGGCGCGGCGCAGGTGTGCCTCCTGTCCGCCCAGGCGGGCGGCGCGGGGCTCAACCTCATCGGCGCTAACCGCCTCGTGCTCCTGGACCCCAACTGGTACGCAGACTCTCTGGCGCCCGCACGCGCCATGCTTTCATTATGCTGTGCGACCTGACACGCGCGATCGGCGCGCAGGAACCCGGCAGTTGACGCTCAGGCGCGCCCGGACAGGATCCGTTCAGCGCACGCGCGCTCGGCGCGCATGACATGCCATGACTGCGACCTGAGAGGAGTTGGCGGCATTGCTGTGTCGTGAGAAGCTTCAACGTCATGTCAGTTAGCACATGCAGTGCCCGGCAAGCCGGCCGCGGGCGCAGGCGATGGCGCGCGTGTGGCGCGACGGCCAGAAGCGACCCTGCACCGTCTACCGCCTGCTCACCACAGGCGCGGCATTTTACAGGCGTGGCTGCATTTGCGCGAGTCACTGCCGCCGGTCATGCACGCAGCCGCTGCACCATTACATAGCGCGCGTTCGCGCGCCCAGGCACGCTGGACGAGAAGGTGTACCAGCGCCAGCTCATGAAGGGCGAGCTGGCCGACGCCATGGAGGTGCGGCCGCTCCCCGCCCGTCATCTGCAGCGAACAGGCATGTCTGCCAGGAAGTTTTTCCTTTTACTTTTCTTTTGGGCCATGGTAGCGCCTCATCCTTGCAGGGACGCTCAGGTCTTTCCAACGGGTGCACCCTTGAAGCCAGGTGCCATGTGCAGCAGGTTGCAGCAGGTGGCCTCAACTGGCGGCCGTGCGCAGGGCGCAGCCAAGCGCACGGGCAAGGCGGCGGCCTTCACGCGCGAGGAGCTGCGCCGGCTCTTCAGCCTGGACGCGAGCACGCTGTGCGAGACGGCCGACCTGCTGCGCCCCGCCGCGCCGGCGGGCGACTGGGAGGCGCGCGCTCACTGCGCCGTGCACACTGTGGCGGCGGCCGTGACGGCCCACACTCACCTGGGCAAAACATGCTGGTGCATGTTTGCCCAGTTTCATCATTTGCGCTGCAAGGATCAGCAACGCCCTGGCTGCTTTGATCGCCTCGCGCCCGGCCGAAGCCCTGCATGAGGCAACAGTGCTGTTGCTTGTTGCTTTGCCAGTGCTCTTCAGATGTGTGCGCTCGATACCGCCAGCACTGGGCGACTGACGCATGGTGGCGCTGCCCACCTGTCCAGGACGTGTCTGGCAGCGTGGAAGACGCCCCGCTGCGCGCGGCAGTGGCCGCCGGCTCCGTCACCTTTGTGCACCGCGCGGCCGGCAGCTCTCCCGTGGCCGACCTGCCTGCCCCGGCAGACGACACGACGTGCATGGACGGCACTGACGCGCACGGCTCAGCCGACGCCTGTGCGCCTGCGCCGCCGCCTGCTGGTCGCCCTGCGTCAAGGAGCGGCCTGCACCCGCCGGGGTCAAGTCCAGCGGAGCTGGACAATTGGGAGAGCAGGGGTGCGGCGTGCATGGGTATTGCTGAGGCATGTGGCGGCGGAGTGGACGGGCCCCTAGATGGCATAGGCTGCTTGGAGGTCCCGAGCAGCCCCAGTGGGTGAGCAGCGGTGTTACGCCAGGGGGGCGGAGGGGCAGAGGCGGCACACTTTGTGCACTGTGCCACTTACAAGTGCATGCAGGAGCGGCAGCTTACATTTCTTGGCCTTACCATCCATGAACAGAAGTCTGCGTGAAGTGTACAGAACGCCCACTTGCACGCAACACAGCACGCCCAAGTACAAACACCCAGCTGCACTGACTTCAAATGGGAGCAAGATTTACGCGCCCACCCTGCAGGGAAGACAAACTCAAAACGACTGGCCATACGGCCAGGAGGCTGCTGGCAGCGCGCAGCCGAGCGCCTTTCCATCAGCCCAATTTGGCCAACTTTCAACACAATGCCAGACTGCTCACGAGTACAATTCCGTCTGCACACGCTTGACCTAGTGCGCAAGTGCACGCGAGCCATACACAGCTGCCAAGCGCATCACAGCGCACGGCTCGCCATCCATTGCATGTCCTACACTTACCTGCCTGCACAAGTCACGCACAGCCTGCCGTCGCAGCAACCAGAAGCTCCTGCACAAAGTTTCTACTCCGCACTCCTGCAAAGAGCCGAACGTGACAGCCTGGCGTGCCGAACGGCGTGCTAGAGTGCGCTTCACTCAGACAGTGCTACCTGCAGAGCGCCGGGTCAAGGCGCCTGCGGCCTCAGCAGGGGCCTGACATGTGCCTCCGGACACCGTGGCAGCAGTCCACTCACCAAGACCGTGCCCGCCTCCGCATGCTCCTGCACAGCACAACCCACCTGCACAACCCCGCACTGCACCAACGCCCGTCTCAGCGCTCTGGCGCCAATACGGCGGTGCCGCGTGCGCCTCAGCGGATGTCCATCCCGGACGGCCGTGGCACGGCGCCCCACCACTCCAGGCTTGGCAAGCGCTCCGCCGGGCGCGCCGCGCCGAGCGCCGCATCCTGGCCCCAGCTGCTCGGCGTCCGCTCTGTTGGGCGGCCCGCGCTGAGCGCAGCATCCTGGTCCCAGCTGCTTGGCACCTGCTCCGCGGGGCGCGCCGCGCCGAGCGCGGCATCCTGACCCCAGCTGCCCGGCGCCCGCTCCACCGAGCGGCCCGCGCCGAGCGCGGCACCCTGGCCCCAGCTGCTCGGCGCCCGCTCCGCCGGGCGGCCCGCGCTCCGCGCACCCTCGCTGACAGGCACCAGCCGCGGCGGGCCCTGTGCCGCAGGCCCTGCGCCATGCTCGGCAGAGCCGTCCGAAGCGAAAGCCTGCGCGCGCATTGCCGCAGCGTGTGAAGCGCAGCGCCGCTGGCACCCTGCACGTTTGCGTCTTTGCAGAGGCAGGGCCCTGCTAGGCGCAATGCGACCCGCGCGCTTGCTCTCAGCTGCACGTCCTCCCCCACACCAGCATGTCTGCACAGGTGCTCGCAGGCAAGGAGCTGCCACAGCAAAGCTTCGAGCAAGGTCACCACTACAGGCACCGGAACAGGCCCCATGCCCGCCGCCTTGGACAGAACGAGGGCGGCAAAAAAGCGAGCACGCGCGTGGCAGGTCTGCAGGGGCGCGCCTGGCGCGGCCGCCCGCGCAGGCCGGCCGCAGCCCCGCGCGTGGCCTGCCGGGGGCGCGGCTCGTCCGCGGCGCGCTGCCGCTCGCCGGCGTCCAGCAGCGCATCGGCCGTCAGCTGCCCGGACGCCGCCGAGCGCAGCAGCGCGCGCCGCAGCGCCATCCACGACTCTGCGCGCGCGTCAGCCTGCCGTGTGATTTTGCAGCACCTGAGCCGGACAACATGTGAGGGTTAGGCCGCGCCATCACGCGTGCTCGCCAGCCAGCAACCCGGGACGCGTTGAGCACGGCAGCGCGTCGTGCAGCGCCGACGACATTTCCGCGGCAGCGGTGACGCTTCATGCCTCTGAGCTCCACAGCAATGCACAGACTCAGGTTCGCAGCAGACTTGCAGTCTTTCACCTCCACAACTCGCAACAAACCATAAACATTCCTGTGGGGAGAAGCAACGAGCTGCACTGACACACACTGACGTGCCGCCGCCTGCCGACATCGAGAAAGACTCACTGGCGTAACGCGGAGCAGGGGCAAGGGGCAGGAAGCGGGGGGCGGCGCGCCAGTGCGGTTCACGCTGGGGCCGCCCGCGACGTTGGCGAACGCGTTGCGGCGGCCGCGGGACGCCTGGCGGTACCGCGCGGCCCAGTGCTCCGCCTCGGCGGACAGCCGCGCGGGCGCCTGGCCCTGGCGCCCCGTGTCTCATCAGCGCATCGCTGTGACTCAGCGCGCAGCGGTGAGCACGCAGTGGTGCAGCTGGTGCATAGCCCTGTTTCGATGCGCAGGGGCTGCCGGACCGCGCACACATAGAGCGCCCCCATGCTGCTATGTCACGAGCGGCCGCCTGACAGCGTTTTAACGCCACGCGTGTCAATGCCAACGCCACGCGCCACATGTTTACTTGCGGCGCACGCGCCACTACCGCAGCATAAATCAGTCGAAGCAGGGCTGCGGGAGGCGCGCCTGGCGCGTGCGGCCCCCGCGCAGCGAGGCCGGCTCGTCGCGGCCAGCCGGCGGCTCGGCGGCGGCGTCCTCGTCCATGTCGCTGCCGCTCGCATCCAGCAGCTCCGGCATGCTCTCCGGGCTGCCCTCGCGCGCCGGCTCCTCCTCCGCGCCTGCGCCTGCACTCGCGTTGCCTCTTAGCTAGGGTGGTGGCTACTCACGTGCACAACCTCGGCCCGCTCAGCTGACAATGGTGGGTACTCACGTGACAAGCAGCTACGGCATGCTCGTGCCACGCCCCCCTTGCATGCAGGCTCCTCATCGCTCCCAGCGTGCGCGCACTTTGCCAAAACGCCCCACGACCCGCCCAGCTAGCTTATAAACTGCTGGTGAGCTGCCCAACGGGCGCCCGCAGCAGCAGGCGCGCGCCCTGGGCCCAGACGACCGACGCGGGCGCGCGGCGCAGGCTCAGCGGCTCCGCCGCGCGCCCGGGCGCCGGCCAGCCGCGCAGCGCGAGGTAGAGGCCGGCGTCCGCGTAGCCGGCCTCACCGGCGCCGCCGCGGCTCAGGTCCAAAAAGTCCGGCAGCAGCGCGTCCATGCGCCTGTCGCGCGCCCGCCCGCTGTCAGAGCTGTCAGAGCTGTCAGGGCTCTCAGAACTGTCAGAGCTGTCAGGGCTGACTGCGCCCGCTGCCCCGCTCTAACCTTGCGCAAGCGGTGACCCTTTCCGCAGCGACCTCAGAAGCCACGAGCCCATGTCAACGACTTCTGAAGGCAGTGTTCAGGGGCAGGGTCAGGGCGGGCTTAGGGCGACACGGTTGTGCCTTCTGCTCCCACCCTCCCGCAGGCCTGCAACCACGTGGCCAGCTCGAGCCTCGCGCACGAGTCACGGTGAGGGCGCAAAAGATGGTTACTGCGGTCACCAGGGCGCCAGGGGGGGGCGCGGGCAGGGGACAGAGGCCCGCGCCTGAACGGGTTGCGCTCCAGGCGCCGGGTGTACCGGCCGAAGCGGCAGGGCTCCAGCGGGCCGTGCGAGCCTCGCGGCGCCGCAGCCGCATCGTCCTCCGAGTGGTAAACGGGAATGGGTATCCCCATAGGCCCAGCACCGCGGCGCCTCGCTCCTCGTCCCCCGAGTCACGCGTCAGCGGCGCGTGCACACCTGCGCGTCCCAGACGCCTCTCAGGCCAGGCCGGCACGCCTGCAGGGTGCTAGGGTGCCCACACGGGCGCCTGCAGGAAAGTGGACCTCTGCGCTTTCTCCGACACAGGAATCTAGACTTGGGGCCTGCGCAGCCGCGCCGCTGCGCACCTGGCTGGCACACGCAGGCCGCGCGTCAGCGCCGCACGGCTGCAGCGCCCCCGGCCGCGCTTCAGGCGCGGACACCTGTACACGCAAGCCTGGCAGCAGCTGCGTTGGCGTAAAGAGGCAACCAGACCTGCGGACTACTTATGTGTGACACGCCTGCAAGAAAAATGTCCAAGTGCTGACCAACGCTTCACCTCCGACATTTCAGCAGAGACCCTGCTCTACCCCCCTGGCGGGGCTTGTTGGAGCAAGCGAAGATGATTTTAAAGAAGACAGGCAGGCAGGCTGCCTGAGGCAGCCACCTGACAATCCACCATGGGCGTACGCGCAGCCCTGGCGCGCCTACCTTTGCCTGGCGAGGCCGATGCACTGCTGGCGCGCCTGGCGAGCGCGGCAGCCGTGGGCACGCTCGCCGCCGCGGCGCCGGCCGCAACTGCGCTCCTGGAACCGCTGCTGCGGCCGAGCGGCGAGGGAAGTGCGGACAGGGCGGCACTCGCGCGCGCGTTTGCGCCGTTCCTGGTGCGCCTGGTGAAGCTGGCGTTCGGGCTGCTCGCCGATCAGGCCGCCTGCGCGTGCGAGCGCGAGCTGCACGCCGCGGCGGACCTCGCGGAGGCCGGCGTCGTGGGGCTCGAGGCGCTGCGCGGCGCGCTGCGCGGGCGGCCGCACGAGCTCGAGGTGCAGCGCTACACGCTCGTGCGCCGCCTGGCCGGCCGCCGCCTGCTCGCCCGCGCCGCCGCGCAGGCCGAGCGTCTGCTCGCCGCCATCTGCGCGCGCTGGGGCGCCCCGCCGCCCGACCCGGACCACGCTGCCGACGCCGCGGCTGGCGCGCGCACGAGCGTGCAGCCTGCCGGAGCGCGGGCGGCGCACGCTGGATCGGGCGGCCTGCCGGGCGGGCCCGCGGTGCAGCGGGCGTGCGGGGCGCCGCTGCCCCGGCTGCCGCGCCCCGCCGGCGGCGAGCCCCGAGAGGACGCGGCGGTGGTGGTCGGCACGGTGCTGAACCTGGCGGCGTGCGCGGCGGAGGGCCACCCGGGCGGCGATGCCGCGCAGGCGGCGCTGCGGCTGCTGCCGGCGTTCGACGCGCTGGAGCCCTGGCTCAGGTGCGCGGGGGCGGCGCGCCTCTGCTCATGTCACTGCAGATCTGGTGGCAGCGCTGCAGGATGCGCCGTGTGCTCTGCCACCGCTGGGCTTCCACTGCCGGGGGGTGGTGGTGCTTGCTGCCAGCACTTGCCCAAGTCTGTGGAGTCGCATCACCAGGACGAGCGTGAGCGCTTGCCTCACGCGCGCCACGGAGCGCTCGTGACCGCGGGGGATTCCCGCGGCAGGTTGCTCTTGAGCGAGGCCGAGGCTGGCCGGCAGCGGGAGGCGCTCTTCCGCAGCGTGTACAAGGTGACGCGCGGAACCCCCCCGCCACGGCAGACAGCTGCTTTCCTGCGCACGTCACCTGCCAGACCCCGGCACCACAGGCAGACGTCTGCTGCCCTGCGCACGTCTGACATGCGCAGGGCACAGCAGCAACGCCGCGTGCGACCACTCCAGGTGTCTGCGCTCTGCAGCCTAGCTCCTGACATGCGTTTCGTGCTGCGGCGGGCGTCTGCCTCATGTCTGATTGTATCCGCAGCAGCTGCCGGGCCCTGAGACTAAACTTGCGGCAAAAAACCCATGCTGCTTGGTGCGGCACTGCTTGTCACGACCACGCTGGCAGAAACGTGACCGCAAACCGTGCAACGTTTGCTGCACACCCAGAGCGCGCTGGCGGCGCTGGAGCGCAGCGCGGCGCGCGGCGCCGCCGGCCACGCCGAGGCCGCGCAGCAACTGTGCTGCGCGGCGGTGCGGCTGTGCGCGCGCTGCCCCGCGCGCGCGCGCGCGCCGCACGTCGCCGGCAAGCTCGCGGCGGGGCTGCCGCTGGCGGCGGCGCTCGCAGTGTGGGCCGCGGCGGGCGCCGCGCTGAGCGAGGCGATGCCCGCCGCCGGCGCTGGGCCGCCTGGGGATTCGGCCCTGGCAGAGATCCTGCAGCGGCTGGCCGTTGCCGAGGGGCTGGCCGCGGCGGCGCTGCGCGCGGGCGAGACGCGCGCTGCGCGGGCCATGCTCAGCCAGTGGCTCGCTGGGTGCGGCCCCACGTGGCTGCGTGCGAGGCACGGCGCCCGACCTGCTCTGTGGACGGCGAGTACGTGAAGCAAGGCGACCGCGCCTGCAAGGCCCTGAGCAAATCCTGCATGCGGGTTCCCGGTCGGTCGTGCCGACAGGCAGGCCGCCTCTAGGCACCAGGGACAGCCTGCTCCTTTTGACAGCGACACGGACGCAGGCTGGCACGGGCGTGATGACACGGCGCCTGTCACATGCGGCGCAGGCGCGCGCCGGGCGACCCCATGCTGCTGGCGGGCATCTACCGGGCGACGCTCGCGCTGCTGAAGCCACAGTGGGAGGGTGCGCGCGGGGGCCCCGCGCTGCCTGCCAGCCACGCGGGTGCAACAGAGTGCCGAGCCGTTGGTGGCCGCGACGCCCGCGCGCCTGGGCGAGGCATGCCATGGCCGCCCTGCGGGGGGTGCACGCGCCAGGCGCCGGCCACCCGCAGCAGCTGCGCGCCATTTTCCTCCCCTGCCGCGCCGATGCGGCATGTGGCCGACACGCGCGCAGACGCGGGCGAGTGCGCCGGCGACCTGCAGCGCGCGGCCGCCTGCGCCGCCGCGCTGCCCGCGGGCCCTGGGGAGTGCGCCGCCTCGGCCGCGGCGCTGCGCGCACTCGCCTTCCTGCGCCGCCACATCGTCCCGGACGCGGCCGCGGCGGCGCGCCTGGCGGCGCGGCCGCACGCGCACGGGCGCGCCTGCTCCCCGGGCGCGCGCGCGTGCGGCGGCGGCGCCGGCGACGCGGCGGCGCCGGCGGCCGTCGCCGCGGCGCTGGAGGCGGCGCCGCAGCTCATGGCGGCCGCAGCGGCCGCAGAGGCGCGCGCCGGCGCGGCTGCCGAAAGCGGCGCGGCTGCGGCGGATCGGCACGCGTACGGCGTGGCGTCCGCTCTGGTAGCAGCGGCGCAGGTGCGCGCCGCGGCGGCGCTCGCGGGGCTGGAGCGCGGGGGCGACGCGGCGGCGCCGGTGTGCGCGGCGAGCGCGTTCGAGTGCCTGTGGCCCGCGCTCGACGAGTCCCTGGCGGATGGGTGCGCTGTCGCTGCGCGGGCATGCTCAATACATGGCAGCTCCGACATGCAATGCGGTCCATTGTGACTGACATGCGGCTACCATGGGTAGCTGTGTGCCAAGCTTTGAGGCAGGCGCACACCAGCCGCGCGCTGCGGGCGAGTGTGTCGACCAACGGGTGCTGCTGGGCTTGGTCCGCCAATCAGCCGCCTTCTTGCGCTCGCCATGCGTGCGGGGACACATGTGACCTCCCGCCCTTCTAAGTGCATAGCTGTCCGCGCAGCGGCGCGCGCGCCCGTACGGTCGGCGCGCCGCTGCTGCGCGGCGCGGAGCTGCGCTGGGTCGCGTCCGCGCTGCACGGCGTCGGGTGCCGCCTGGCGTCCGCGCCGCGCGGCGGCCAGAGGCTGGGAGGCGAGGCCGGCGGCGGCGCGTCGCCCGCGCGCCCGGGCCCTGCCTTCTGCGGCGGCTGCGCGCTGGCGGCCGCGCCGCTGCAGGCCGCCGCGCGCGCCGCGCTGGCCGCCGCGCTGGCCGCCTCGTGCGGCGGCGACGACGAGGCGCGCGCATACCCCTAATCCCTTACCCCAACCCAACTAGCAATACCAGACTGCTGCACGCCTCGCAACGAAGATGCGCGCCACTGGGAGGCCCCGCGCATGGGGGTTTTGTCAAGCCCCACGCGCGGGGGTAGTGCCAAGTTGCGTAATGCGCGGGGAAGGTGGCCGCATGTGCACGAGCGCATGCCAAGCGCGCGCCGCAAGCCTGCCATCGAGTCAGGCCCTCCCTGGATCTGCTGGCTGCTGCACAACGCCCCTGGAAAATTGCCGGTCGCATTCGGCAGACTGCTTGCCGATGCAGGGGATGCAGGATCCGTTCGTCTGCTGGGTGCAATGCGACAGGCTTGACAGGCTGCTGCCCTGCTGCCGTCGCAGGCGGTGCAGGCGGCGGCGGTGGACCTTGCGGTCAAGCACGCAGCCCTGGCCGACTGCCTCGCGCGCGCCGCCCCGGCGGCGACCGCCTCGCCGCCGCGCTCGCGGCCGCCAGGGGCCGAAGCGCGGCCGCGAGCGCACGCGCAACAGCCGGCAGGGCTGCCGGGGTGCCACGGAGGCCTGCCGGCCGGCGCACAGGGGGCGCTGCGGTGCCTGGCGGCCGGCGCGGCCGCGCTGGCACGCCTGGACTGCGCGCCGCGCGCGGCGGCGCGCGCGCTCGCGGAGAGTCTGGTGGCTGTATATGCGGGCGTCCGCGCGGCAGGCGCTGCTGCAGGTCCATACCCTGACCCTGGCCTGCAGCCGGACCTGGTGGGCGGGCTCCCGGCGGCCGGCGACGGGGCAGCGCTGACGGGGCTGGAGGACGCACTTGCGGCGGCCGGGGCCTTGAGCAGCGAAGCCGGCGGCGCACCCGGCGGGCCGCAAGTCTGCCCGTGGCAGGGTGCCGGCGCGGGCGGCGCCCGCCTGCTCGGGCTGCTGCTGGAGGAGGCAGCGGCGGCAGCGACCGCCACCGCGGCAAAAGGCGAGCTGCCGGCCGCTGCCGCGGCCGCCGCCGCGCGCGGCGCGCTGGCCCGGCTGCTAGACGCGCCGAGCGCGCTGTACCCCGAGCCCGGGGCGGGCGGCCGGGAGGGGGCGCGCGCCGCGCGGCGCCGCGCGCGCGCGCTCGTGCTGCGCGCCCAGTGCGCGCGCGCGCTCGGCGCGGCGTGGGGCGGGGCGGGGGCGGGGCCCGGGGCGGGCGGCCCGCCCGACGGCGACGCTGGCGCGCACGCCGCCGTCGAGGACCTGACCAAAGCCGCGACGCTACTGGACGGCGCCGCGTCCACGCCTCTTACACCGCGGAGTCCAACCCAGGGCGCCGGGGAGCACATGGCGTGCGCAGCTGCGCGCGCGCAGCTCGCGCTGGAGCTCGCCGCAAGCGTGCGCGGCGCCACGCTGCGCGCCCTGCCGGGGCGCAGCCGTAGCCCGGGCGTGCCGGCCGGCTCGGGCCCGGGGCGGCCGGGCACGCCGGCAGCGCCCGCCGACGCGTCCCCGGAGCGGGGCGCGCCCGCCGGCGGCACCAGTCCTATGGCCGTGCCCGGCGCGCCGGCGCCCGAGAGCCCAGCCGGGCAAGGCGAGGCGGCCGGCGCTATGGGCGCGCCCGCCTGGCGCGCCGTTGTCGAGCAGGCTGACGCCGCCGTGGGGCATTGGGAGGTCGCGCTGGCCTCGCAGGCCACTGAGCGCGCTGGCAGCGCCTCTGAAGACGAGCCGGCAGCGGGCTCCGCACCAGCGCATGGCGGGACCGCTCAACACCCGGGGAACTGCGCCTGGCGCGAAAAGGACGCCGCGCTTGATATGGGTGCGGCCGCCGGCGCGGCGAGCGAGCTGGCAGCGATGCTGGGCCTGCAGGGCCGGCCGGCGGCGGCCGCGCGCGCCGCGGCCGCCGCGCTGGGCCTGGCGCGCGCGCGCGCGCCGGGCTGCGCGGCCGTGGCGTCGCCGCCGCTGCCGCCCGCCGCCCCGGCGGATGTGCTGCTGGACGCGCTCTGCCCGGCCCCATGGGACGCTGGCGCTCCGCCAGACAGCCTGAGCGGTGACGGCGGCGAGGCGGCTGCTGCGGCGGCGGCCGCGTCGGCGGCGGCGGCGGCAGTCTGCAGGGGGCAGGGCGCTGCAGCGGTGCTGCGGCGTGTGGCGCTGCACCGCGCGGCTGCGGAGGCCGCCAAGCGGTCCGGTGCGGCCTGTGGCTTCACTGCACAGCTGGTTATACATCTACTGCCTCTACCAGAAACCCGTGACCTGTAGGGCTCTTGGAGCGTGCCGCGCTGGGCGAGCGCGGCATGCGGCAGCAACCTCCTGGAGCTCCCCCGCCAGCCCCGCAACCTGCCATGCAGCATCTGTCTGCCTCGGCCCAGAGGCGGGACCTCGAGCACAGGCGACACAGTGCGTGAGGCGCGCCGGCGCGCCGGCCAGGCGACGTGGCGCGCGCGCTGCACGACGCGATGGAGGCGCTGCGGCTGGCGGGGGCGCTGTTCGGCCTGGCCGCAGACGGGGGCGGCGTCGCGGGGCCGGCAGCGCCTAGCACCGGCGGCGCGGGCCCGGCGCCCGCGGTGGCGGGGGACGGCGCGGGCTGGTGGCGCGCGGCGGGCGCCTATCTGGGCGCGCTGCTGCAGGCGGGCGAGCTGGCGGAGGCGGCCGGCGCGCCCGACGACGCGGCGGCCGCGCTGCGCGAGGGCGGCCAGCTGGCGCGCCCGCCGCACGTCCGATGCATGACCTGCGCTGGCCCCGTCCGGCCGACGCCCTCGCGTCTGGCCAGTGACAATGCGAGCAAGCGTCCGTGGGCGGCGCCTGGCGCTCCATGTGCGTGTATGGGTGACGCAATGGCACCAAATAGCAAGCTGCATGCTTTGTTTGTTCCCAGCTCCTCCCTGTCAAAGCGGTGAACGCACCGCTGTAACGCTGTAAAAAGCGGCTGACAGGCGGAATGCGGGCCAGGCGCGCGCGGCGGGTGCGGGCGTGCTGGCGGCAATGTTTGCCGTGCGGCTGGCCGAGGTGCACGCCAAGCGGCGCTGCTGGCCCGCCTGCGCGGCCGCGCTGTCCGAGTGCGCGGCCGCCCTGGCCGCCGCGCCGCGCGACCCTGCGGGGCTCCCCGCGCGCGCACTGGCCGATGCCGAGGCCGCGCGCGTCGCCGGGGACGCCGCGCGGTGGCGCGTGGACCTGCCGGCCGCGCGCGCGCACTACGCCGCGGCCCAGCGCGCGGTTGCGGCCGCGCTGGCAGACGGGAGCGAGCCGGCCGGCGGCGACGGGGCCGCCGCCGGCGGCTGCCGCGGCCGTGCGCGCGCCCAGACCCGGCGGCGGCCGTGCGCGCGGCGGGGTCGCGGCGCGGGCCGGCCGCCGCCGGACTGCGCTGAGCCTGTGGCCGAGCCCCCAGGCAGAGCGCCTGAGGGCCCGGGCGCAGGGCGGCTGGCCTGGGCGCTACGGACCGTGTGCGTGCGCGCGGCGCTCGGGCGCGCCAAGTGCGCCGCGGCGGCCGGCGACGGCCTTGCGTCGCGCGAGCTGGCCGCCCGCGCGCTCGCCTGCCTGTCGCCGAGCCCCGCGGCCGGCTCGGCAGGGCGGCAGGCTGGCGCATCGAACGGCGCAGGGCCCGACGAAGCACCGAGCGCGAGCGCGGCCGCTGCGCCCGTGCCGGCCGCCGCGGTGCTGGTGTTCCAGACGGCGCGGCTGGGTGACCAGAGCGCATGTGCGGACTGCGCTGGCAGCCCCGGGGGGCCCGACCCGCAGGGCGGCGTCTGCGAGGGCGCCGGGCGCGGCGGAGATAAGCTGCGCTCCCCAAGTGCGCGCGCTGACGCCGCCGGCGGCGGCACACTGGTCAGGCTGTGGGGCTGCCAGCATCCGGGCACGCCGGCGAGCGCAGAGGCGGCCGCCACAGAAGAGGCGGGCGGCCGTCCCAGGAGCCGCGCCTCGGCCGGGGCGGCGGGCGCGCGTGGGTCGCCCGGCGCCGAGCCCGCCGCGCCCGCGGCGGCCGCGGCGCGGCTGCGGCTGCTGCTGCGCGCGCTGGCGCTGGGCGGCGGCGCGCCGCTGCTGGCCAGGTGCGGCCGCCCGCGCTGCGCTTGCTGACTCTGTGACGCCCATAACCTGCCGTTCACATGCTCTTACATGGTGAGCTTGGACCCGCGTGGCATGTGCACAGCGACTGAGCAGTCTGTAAGAGTGCACGCATCGCATGCCGAAACACTGGTGTGTCAAAGCCACTTGTGTTTGCTGCTTACCTGACGTGCCAAGAGCAGGGATGCTCATGCCACTGAGCACAAGGCTGATAACGGCGCATCACGCCGAGCGCCTGTGCACGAGCAGGAAGGCTGCGGGAGCGGCCGCCGCCGCCGCCGCCGACGCCGGCGCGCCGGCCGCCGCCGCCGCGCTGCTGCACAGCTCGCTGGGCGCGGCCGTGCGCACGCAGTACGCGGCCGGCCTGGC
>JAABUV010003517.1_pt1 | contig 19896 bp, 19 predicted proteins | sample 5559971 | NCBI WGS metagenome assembly JAABUV01 (sample SAMN10711881, study PRJNA513362) | rock metagenome | isolation source: Antarctica rocks | place: Antarctica: Victoria Land, Knobhead nord | collected 2015-12-19
CGTTGAAAATGTTAAGTTTCAGCTAAATCAAGACATTCTGAATCTTGATGAAGATTCTGCTGATATTTTCACTCAGACATTGTAAAAGCAAGTTGAAATCAATGATGAATTCGCAGCTCAGATAATCGAAGCACTTTGTAATGAAGCACAATATCACAACAAGATTTCTCTAGTTGAGTGTAAAGAACATGAGAATCATCTGTACTTTCAAGAAAGAAAGTACATGCTCAACTCAAATAAACTACGTCTTCGTATCATTCAGCTCGCTCATGATAGTGTCATTGATGATCATTCAGAAAGAGCAAAAAGCTATGAATTGATCAGTTGAGTCTACTGATGATCAAACATTTATAAGTATGTTCAACGCTTCGTATGAAACTATCACGTGTGCACACGTTTCAAGCTCTCTAGACAATGAACTCAAGAATGATTGCATTTTCTTTCAATTTTCAAACGTTGTTGACGTGATATCTTCATGAACTATGTAAATTCTTTATCGCTCAGTATCTTCATGAATATCACATATAGATATGTTCTAATCTTTATTGATTGTCTTATTAAAATGAAACATTTAGTTCTCATCACTTCTATGAAAGTTGAAGAAGTTATCAACTGCTTCTATGCTCATGTTTAAAAACATCATGATTTACTTGAGTTCTTCATGTCTGATCGAGACACACAATTCATCTTCGATGTCTGAAAGCATATGTGTAAAATGTTGAAGATAGATGTTAAGTTATCAATGATGTATCATTCTGAATTTGATGATCAAATTGAAAAAATCAATGCTGTCATGAAGCATTATCTTCAAGTCTTCATCAACTACATGCAGAATGACTGAGTTAAACGACTTTCTGATGTCGAATTCATCATCAATAATGCATCATCATCAATCACTTTAACATCACTCTTCTTGATCAATTCAAATCAGAATTCACGTTTAGACTTCAAGTTTTCTGAGTCTCTGTTCAAAAATCTTACATCTCAAGCTCAAGACAAGTTAATCAATGTTGAAGAGTTCATCAAGAAGATGAAGAAACTAACTGAGCATCTACGTGATGAGATGCTTATAGCTCAGATCATTTACAAATTCAATGTCAATCTCTTTCATTGTTCTTGTTTTAAATACTTCGTTGAAGATGAAGTTTGACTGAATGCTTGCAATCTCAGCATCGCTCATCTCGTTGTCAAGTTAAATGATCATAATATTGATCTTTTCAAGATTAAGCATGTCTTCAAGAATAATTCTTTGATCATTGAGTTAAATCTTTCAGCAGTCATGAAAATTCATTCAATCTTTCATGTCATTCTTCTGAATCATATTGCAAGTGACTTTCTTTCAAGTCAACATCAGAAACTTCGAGAACTCATTATCATCAAGAATGACGAAAGATTCTGATATGTAAACAGCATACTAAACTTCAAGCATGATAAATGTTATAATTCATCTTTGCTCAAGTATTACATTGATTGAGAAAATCACTTTTCTACTTGAGAATCTTTTCATCTTCTGAATAATTGTGAGCAAGTGCTTGATGAATATCATCTCGTCAATTCTGTCGTCAAAGAATCACATGTACTGTCGTGTGTGATGTTTTAATGTCAATGTCAAAAACTTTAAATTCAATCTTCATCATCTCAATTCAGTCTCAATCTGACTCAGATCTTGTTTAAATCTAACTCAGATATCTTGTTTAAATCTGATTCAGATGTGACTCAGATGTATTTTAGTTTCATCTGTGCATCATCACATTAAACTGCATTTTGTCTCTTTCTTGCTCAGATCTGACTCAGACCTTATTTAGATCTGACTCAGACATCTCGTTTAAATCTGACTCAGATGTGACTCAGATGTGTTTCAATTTCTCGTGCATCATCACGTTAAAATGCGTCTCATCTCGTCTCATCTTTCAGACATCTTGCTCAGATCTGACTCAAATGTGACTCAGATTTATTTCAGTTTTATCTGTGCTTCATCACATTAAAATGCGTTCATATCAATTCTCGTCTCATTCTCATCTTCATCTTCAATTCTTTCTTGTTTCATCTTGTTTTCTTTCATCATTTTGCAGAAGTTCAGTCTTGAAGAGAGAAGCTACTGTCATGATGTCAGATCATCATCTCAATTTAGAACATAAATCATCGATATTTTAAATAATCTTGATTCATTGAATCTGTTTTGCAGTTTAATGAATCAAGTCATCAATCTAGTCATTGTCATCTTAATTTAGTTTCAGCAATTCTGTTTTGATCATCTCAGTCATGTGTGCAAATCTCTGCAATCTTAAGTCATAAAACTACTGTCTAGTCTTGATTCTGCTCGATTCATGTATATAAAAGTCGAGTTCTCGTTTTTTTCTTTCGCTCTTTGTCTTTCATCTTGTACATTATCTGATGTATTGTCTTGTACCTAAATTCTATCAAAGTAATAATAATATCAGTCTTCTATATTGATAGTATCTCTAGTTTAGCTCAGTTTCTGATAAACAGAAGCAGAAGCAGAAGCAGAAGCAGAAGCAGAAGCAGAAGCAGAAGCAGAAGCAGAAGAAGAAGCAGAAGCAAAAGCAAAAGAAGTACTTTGATAATTTAATATATGACAATGATGTTTACAAGAAAGTCTCAGACAATGATTACTACTTCTGAGCTTGAATGTCTGTTTTTCTAGCAGTTTATCTACATTTATGAATTATAGTCTATGTCAGCAAGTCAAAATAGATTGTTTGAATCATCTTTTATTTGTGATCGCTGTGATCTCACTGCATTGTGTAAAAACTCATCAAATTCATCTCTGAATTCTGTGTAATACTGAATCAGCTCAATGTTTTTCTTAATTCAGATTTTCAGCATTGCAAAGAAGATTTCTATGAGATTGAAATCAGATGAGTACGATGACAGCTTAATCAGCAGTACTTCAAACTTCATACAAAGCTGATTTAGTTTAATAAATTGATGAATTCAAGCATTATTTATGACTACGATGAAATGAGATTTAGAGTTATTTGAAGTGCATTGAAAAAGAACTTTGATTTTTATGAAGTTCAAAAAGATAGTCTTGATTATGAAGTCATGATGCATCTTTCATGTCATATATTTCTCTATCATGTATGTCAACAGTATGCTTCATCTCTTTGATCGCTTGAGCATTTGACTAACGTGTAGAGAAACTTTGATAGAAGATCAGTCATACTTTCGATCATTTAGTCAGTGAATCAACATAAAAGCTTCAAGCGTTGATCTTAATCTTTATTTGTTCACTCACATGCAGCACTTTCATTCAAAAACATCAGCTGATTTGCTGTTCAGTCAGTCAGATGAAGCTTTCACTTCTTTCTCAAGATCTCACTTCGCTGAGCTGTTGTGCATTTGATGAGTTTCTTGCTTCATTTTCATGTGACTAGCAGTCTGAATACAGTGCTTTAATCGATGACTATGCTGAACTCGTCAAACAGAAATCAGATCATCTCGTCTTGATAGACAGTGAGTCGTTGATGCAGATATTCAATGAGCTGCTCTGCATGATAGTCGCTCAGCTTGAAAGATCTTTCGTCTATGAAAGCAGTGATCATGTCGATGACGATGTATGCTCTTCTTATTCTTCTGATCTGAATCATGCTGACTTCGATGACTTTAGATATGAAGACAGTGAAGTCTGAATGATCGAAATGAACATGAATACGACTTCGCATCGCTGAAGAGAGCGGCGACGACATACTGAAGCTGACAGCAGTGGCAGCAGTGATAGAGCTAGTCTTAAGATGAGTATAACTTCAATTTCTAATGCTACGGCATGAGGGGAGGCAGTGGGATTGATTTTACAATTTCTGTTTTCTTATTTTGCACTTTTGAAGATTTACCACTAATTTTGGTGGGGCTCTCGGCAAATCCTAAAAAACGTACAAGGTTTTGCATACAACGATATCTACTAGCATACTTTAGGAATCGGTAAGGTAGGGAAGTATCTCTGGCACTTGAACAGACTGAACTTGCTACTCTCTCATGAGTTTGAGAAGGCTCAACTACTATCACGTATTCCAGTCATGTACAATGGTGGACAACAACTCGTGATTCTCATTCAATCTTATCCGCATGCCAGTCATTGCCACGCTGAATCACAATACGGGATATCCGTGCTTTACCGTGGTAAAGGATTCCCGTCAACTACTGGCACTCCCTTTAGAACTTCTCTCCAAGTGGTGCTACACCCGAAGAGGCGGCAACATCAGCGGCCGGTCCTGTCGCCGACTTTTCCCCACTTAAACCACTCTTCGAGCACCCACTGCAAGCACATTTTCCCTCCGCACAGGGACAATTCCCTGTATCTCCACCACAATTGCAGGTCGTCTTCTCTGTGTCAGGCACTTGCTGCATTGACTTCTCGTTCTCCGCCATGGTATTGCCGCTGCCGCTGCTCTTCCCACCCTTCATGTCGGCCAACCGCCTAGCTTCGGCGTGTATGTCCCTCACCTGCTTGTCACTCTGTGTGTAGAAGCTTACCAGCTTCTGGCCCGTCGGAGTGCCAAGGGCCTTCTCGAAGTAGGAGTTCAGGCCTCTCCACGTAGTGTTAGCCTTGTCTGTGATCCCGTAGCTTGCATCCAGGCCCTTCGCACGATCCGTTGCCTTGTACTTGCTGTCAAATTGTTGAAGAGCGTTGGTGAAGCGAGTGGAGACCCCGTGCTTATTGTCAAGAGAGATGGCGCGCTGGATGGCATTATCGCTGATCACGTAGCCGTGGGCCAAGTACTCGGCAACAATGCGAGAACGCGGCTTGTCTTCCTGAGAGATATCGTGTACATCGCGGGAGGAATCGTCAGCAGCTGCGTGAGAGCCAGCAATGTCATCGAGACCAGCGGCGCTTGAGACTTGGACTTGCGAACTACCAAGTTGGGTGTTGTCAAGAAGGAGGGCTGTCTTTGCGGCCCTGGAGGAATATGAGTATGGATCAAATCAGATCTGTTCGACACTAGCTCACGTCTCTTTCTCGAAAGTGACTGTTGCGCTCTTCGGGCTGTCTGCAGCTTCGGACGCAGGCGTGACAGAGAGGGAGGTGATCTTTCCGCTACCTAAAGTTAGAAATATTCGTTTTGAGTAGGAGGTTTAAGACACACCAAAAGCTGAAGAAGTCTCTCACTTCTTTCTCGCTTGTTTCGTGGCCAATGTTTTTAACCTATTGGGTGCACGGTCAGAGATCGAACTTGCGTATATGGAAAGGCCACACTTACATGGACGACAGTCGACGACATGATGATGGACTTGAGGGTATGGTAGGTTCAGGTTTGTATTTGGAAAGCGAGTTGAGGGATGTGGGTAGGGTTCTTTGTTGTAAGAGGAATAAGTGACAGAGAAATAGGTAGGTAGTAGAGGGGAGGGGTATGCCCGGCTGGACCCTGGAGGATCACAATGGAACAGTACTGTACTCGTACGTCAGTGGCTCAGCAACACCTGCGTGAATTCCACGTGATCATTCACTCTATAGATTCAGTCACCTACCAAAGATAGGAATCTATAAGCATTATTATTCGTGATTCCATGCGCAGCTGGTACTCTACATGAATCCGGAATCCGGTCTCCTTCCACTTCAGGATATCATCCCATAGCCAAGTTCTTGCTCGTCGGCACGGTAGAACAATTCCTTGCCATAGCTGTAATACACGACGTTTCGTTTTGACTAAATGCGTAAACAGGCTCACCATCACCTGCAAAGTATCACCCAACACAATGGAGACAGAGTTCGCAGGCGCAAGTGTATATCGATAGACTGTTGGTCTCGTATTCCTTCCACGTCTTGTTATCCCCAAGTACCTCACCAGCGTGATTGATGACTCGAGTGAACAAGTTCGCGGCGACGGGAGCGAATTTCTCTATCGGTAGCATTACGATCCACGCCAAGAGTCCCGTGAAGATCCGGGAATTCTAGCCAGGAAAAGTGCAAAATAAGAACCAGATTTGTAAAATCAACCCCACTGCCCCCCCAGTGCTTCATATGTAGTATATCCAACGCTCCATATGTGGCCTATCCAGTGCCTCATATGTAGTATATCCAGAGCTTCATATGTGGTCTATCTAGTGCCTCTTATGCGACTTACTGAATAGATCACATATACTACATATAAAGCACTGAATAGGTCACATATACTACATATGAAGCACTGGGTAGGCCACATAAGAGGCACTTGTTGGAAATACTGTAGGGGAGATGGTAATCTCCGCCTTCATAGGGCTGATAGGGCTGGGGCCCGCTAGTAGAGTTTCAACCTGCTCGCTCCTAGATAGACTCCTAACAACAACAACCTACATACCAAAATGCCCCATAAGACCTCGTCCTCCAATACTGGATATACTACATATGGAGCATTGGATATACTACTTATGGAGCACTGGATATACCACATAAGAGGCACTGGATATACCACATATGGAGCACTGAATATACTACATATAGAGCATTGGATAGGCCACATATGGAGCATTTAGTAGGTAACGTGTGAAGCGTGTATAAAGCACTGTATGAGACATCTATGAAGCTCTATATGACATTCAGATCATGTACGAAGTGCAGTGTAAGTGATTCTACTGATTTCTACGAATTCTGCACTATTTGGAGATTTACACTCAATTTTTGATGGGTCTCTCGGCAAATCCTAAAAAACAGCGATAGAACTGAAATCTTCTTACCATTGTCGATCGCGTACGTCGTATTGTGTTCAGATGTTAACCGACGCTTTGGTTCTGCATCATATATATTAGTCCACGAATTATAGTGTATCTGCATTAGGATCAACCCTACAACAGAAAAGGCGGTCGCGGCCATCATAACCCTTAGTAGAAAGTCTACCACGAGGGTATCTACGGTGCTGGTGCGCGTTGTCGAAGGTATGTAGGAGCGCGACTTAAGCGTAGCAGTCCGAATTCGCTCGCTCTCGGCCGCCACCAAGGTGGAGGAGACTCTAACGATGGCCCGAAAATTCTTGTTCTCACATGGATAGAGTGTTCGATTGCGCTCGTGTTCGTCTGTGCGAGACTGTTCACCCGAATCAAGCTTGTCTGCAATTCGGGATGGGATGACTGGACAATGGCTTTTACTTGGGTAAGCTCAACAGTACTTTTCGGCAAACAACGTATTCCATCCGGATGCTGACTATATTGATAGGTCTTGTCTATCATATGCTCGATATTTGTTACCCTCGAAGTTCACTATGGCGTGGGACGACATGTGCGTTACTTGAACAAATATCAAGTAGCTCAAGCTACGAAGATGGTTTGGATGACCCAGCCTTTCAGCACCATGAGTGCGTGCTTTGGCAAGATCTCGGTGGCCCTGCTTCTGCTGCGTGTCATGAACAAGAACAAGATCCAGGCGTCAATTCTTTGGTTCATCATGGTCACTTTATTGATCGTCAACCTAGGCTGTGTCATCGTCACCGTTGCCCAATGCACGCCCGTTTATGCTCTTTGCGCTGGGGCGTGCTGGAACCCTAATATTCAGTTAGACGCGGGCTACCTCCAAGCTGATACGTCTAAGACCTTCAAGAAAGCTGCGGCCTTTGATCGTACTGATTTTCCAAGCTTACTCCACGTTCACTGATTTCGTTCTTGCACTCTTCCCCATCGTCATAATTTGGAAGCTTCAGATGAAACTGCAAGCTAAGATCGGCTTAGCGACGCTCATGTGTTTGGGTTTGCTGTAAGCTTGTTCATCATGGCATGCTGAATGTAGGATGTCTTCACTCACATCAGGAAAGTGCAACTGTCGCTGCTGCCATTAAAACTGCTCTACTTGGGGATTTGGCCCAGCCTGATTTTACATGCAAGTGCAATCGATATTCAGATGGTAATTTTAGCGCGTTAAGCTAACTCTTTTACCTAGATAGTACTATTGACTTGGTATGCTGGTATACGTGAGTCACTTCTGTCTTTATCTTCTGTGTTCATCTCTGCTGAGTTTTAATTCGAAGAACCGAGAACTATATCATCATTATTGCAGCCTGTGTTCCGACCCTTCGACCCTTGCTCGCATTTATCCGTGGCAAACCCATTGAAACTAAATACTCACGTCATAAGAGCTACCGACGTAGTAGATTTTCAGGTAACTCTAAGCCGGTTCATCCCCCCAAAACCAAGAACCAGCTAAACGACGGTGTTGACGCCGATGTCGAAGAAAACCTGGGGGCAGGGGACAATGTCGATCTCAGCAAAATTGGGTCATTGAATTGCGACCGTGAACACGAAGAAGCTGGAAGTGATGTCGAAACTTAGAATTCAACAGAACTACATACGCTGTGCAATGGCCTGGGTTAATTGCACAATTTACTCTTGTCCTCCACTTCAGTTTTTGGTTTAGGTACTCAGTAACGAGTTGAATTGAGTTTACAGGTGGTTTGGGTTTTGAACGAGGGAATTCCATACATCGGCAATTTGGGAACCGGCCCAGGAAAAGTGGTTAAGTGTCCATAGGCTCCAAGGTCGGGCTGAGAGGTAGTGGTTTGACCCCGGAAGTCAATCAAGTTTCGCTTATGACTATGAAATTACTACGAGCAGCTGAAGAAACAGAAGAATTGAGAGTCAACTGAGTTTAACGACTCTTGTTTCATCATTTTCATTTGATCTCTGTGTTCAGTTAAGCTCTGAATAAAGAACGTGCGATTATGCACGATGAAGCCTGGATCATAAGAAAGTGATTTCAGTTGATTTCAAATACATTGAAGAAATATGACATTGATTTGAAAGACATATACAACATGAATAAATAAATCGTCTTGAAATCATGCTTAAAGCTCTTTCGAAATCTTTCTCAAAAGCTTCTTTACAAGCTCTTTTAAAAGCTTTTTGAAAGACTTCATTAAAAGCTCTTTCGAAAGCTTCTTCGAAAGCTCATATATATTCGTACATAGAAGTCTTTATGGCTCGTCATTTTCAGTGTCATATATCATTTTCAAAGATGCTAGAAGATGAGACAAGCAATCGTTAATGAATAATGATTCTGAGGATGAAGTAGGTATATTCTCGTGGGGGCGCTAAATTAGCGTGCGCGACTGGGCCATAAATACGAGTAAAAGGTACCGAGGCACGGTGAGAAAAGGCGTGGCCGCGTATTGTGGTCGCCCATCCCTGTACATTTTCTCCTTCGTTATCTGTGAAGTCTTTATTTTAAAGATGCTCTATGAAATTTGTGTTGTTGTTAGGATGCTATCTATTCCGTAGGAGGTGGAAGGTGAAAACTCTACTAGCGGGCCCCAGCCCTACCAGCCCTATGAGGCGAAGGTTACCAACTCCCCTATTTCCAACAATTTGAAACATCAATGGCCTTGACCGAAGCCGTAGCTGAAGAATTCAGCGCTTTATGGCTCAAACCTTTTCCATCGAACAATTCGAAGATTCGGGTTGTGGGGTATCTTGGGGGTGGAGCTGCTGGCTATGTCTTCAAAGTTCAAATCAATCACAAAGCGTACGCTTTAAAGATGGCAAGTTAAACCTTACGCATATATGTTCTACAACTATAACTAACACTTCATTCAGTTCAAATTTTACTATCCTGATCTTCATCCTTCCACACTTGGAGGACTGGCTAAAAGAGCGCATTACGACAGCTTCCTGGTGGAGTGTCGTGCCAATGGCTCTCTCATTGACAAGCAAATGAACGGAGAATATACACCTTTCTGCTATGGCTGGATAAAGATTTCTGCTAGTATCGAAGTCTCCGTGGCTAGAAAATTCAATGTACAACCCTTTTTGTGGGATAGACCGCCTGGAACTGAACATGAGCGGGTTCGAGGGATCTTGTTTGAATACATCGAAGGCAACACACTTGCCAACATTCAAATCACACCGCAGATCGTTAATGATATTCGTTCTGGATTGAAAGGACTACATAACGCATCGATAGCGCACGGCGATGTTCGAGCATCAAACATTCTCGTTCAAGGTAACAGAGTTAAATGGATAGATTTAAGTGCGTCTCTGACAATGCCTCACATTCGAATCTCGAAACAGAAACTGAGAGAGATTCAAGCATTTGAGCGTCAGGATTTGGAGATCGGTTTCGCTTTGCTCTCGAGTGTAAGATTCTTTGTATATGCCTTGTTCATTGAATATATGAGGCTGACGGAGCCAGCTTCCCATGAATCAAGGAATGTATGTTGCTGACTTGTCGCTTATCGGCATGTCTTCTCTCAGCGAAGTTCTTACATTATATGACTCAATAAAGCCCATTTGGTCTTCCCTTCCGCCCTCAGATTGTCAATTAGCTCAGAATCCTTCTTCACTACCACCACTGCCACCGCCACCGCCACCGCCACCGCCAACGTCGCCGCCAACTAAGCTACATGACAACGACGCGTCGCGCGCGGACATGACAGGTGTGCCGGCGTATCTGGAGTCCGATAAGGATCGGGCGCCCGCTCTAGGAGAAAGAGGGATTTAGGGTCATCGATCAGGTGTTGGTGACTGCGGGCCAATATCCGAGTTTGGAAGCGAAGGGGAGATGAATGTGTTGTATGATGGCGAAAAAAGCTAGGAGGTGAGGGGCAGGGAGGGAGTAGTGAAGCAGATATTAGAGGGAAAAGGGCAGAAGCAGAAGGGGGAAGTGAGGGTGGCAAGGGCGAATGGTTTCCGTGAGCTATTGATCGTGGCAGCTTGTCAAAAACTTGGGTTGAAGAAGCTGCAAATCCATATCGTCGTAAACGGGATGTCCTTCGTCCTCGAAGAAAAGTCGGCTGATCTCTTGGGTAGCTCCTACAACGAATCAGATTAATATCTAATTAATCAGATATTAATAAATAATTTATAAAGATTAAATTGAATTTAAGAATTTTCTGTTTATTGATGCTGTTATCTATGATTTTAGATTATCAATACCTTAGCTCAGGAAAGCGGAATTATGCGCATGATCGACCGTGCTCGGCCAATCGAACGATGTATGAATCAATCAATCAATCAATCAATCAATCCCTAATTTAGGTTTGTGCGCTGCCCGCTCTGTGCGCTGGGTTTGTGCTTCTGTCTTATATAGCCAGTTCTTCAAATCATGAGTCTATCATTCTATACATTGATGATATAGATGCCGAAAATATTCCCAGACACGTTTGCATCAATGGTTGCGTTGAGAAAAGGAAAAATCTTGAAGTTCAGAGCAAACATGTCGCCACGACGATACCCATTGTACCCGACAATTAGAATGTTGCAGACATATGCGACGACCGACATAGAACGAGGGGAAGGTCAATATTGTCCTCCAACACAATCGCAGTAGTCGATTCCCGCAATAATGTGAGAGCTATACGCGATAACAGACCGTTGAAGTTTCGACTACTTCGTACTTGCGTCCCGTCCCGTCTCTGAATAGGTAATGGAGCCCAAGAAACATTGGCTCTACTACTGTACAATGGGCACCGAGAAATCTATAAGTCTGGACTTTACCACTATCCTCTTTCTTATCGATATGCTTCACTGGTGGTGGTTTGATAATTTACTTCTTCTTTATTGTAACAACCTCGGGTGATATTGTAGCATTTAGCTCAAGTACAGCCTCAATTCTATACATGTATTTCTTCTTTGCGTTTATCTGGTTTACTGGGTTAGCAACAGGCTTTCCAGCGGACAGATCAGGTTCCAGTCCAGGTTCGCCAGCCGCTTTGCTCTGCTCAGCTCACATCTGATTCTCGAAAGAATACCTTAGCTGACAACAAATGCGAAGTATCTAAGAGAACCGCTGAATCTACCCTGCACACAATCCAGGACAGAACCCTCGGCACAACCCTCAACGGAAGCTCCAACGCAGCCCATAGCAATGCTGACTATTGGATCATTAATTGCGACGACAATGAGACCAAACTGCTAAAGTTTGCTATTGCCGTTGCTCGGGATGACGGTTTCCGTGGGGTGCTCAACGCTGTGGAGGGTGTTCATTCGCCGGCATACAGGACCATGTTCAAAAGCAACCAATACGTGAACAGGATCCAAGCCGTATGGACTGCTATGTTGAGGCATTCGCCAACAGCGCGCACGGGAATCGCTCCGTCCTATACTTGTATCAAACCAAGTGACCCAAATTGGGGATATTGTCGATCTGGGAGTTACATTGTCACTCCATCATCCGTGTTGCCTGTTGTAGGAGTATGCTCACCTGCCTTCGACTTACCACCTGGAAGTCCAGCAGATTACGATCGTACGAAATGTCCCGTAGTTCGGAACAATAAGTTCGCCTCAAGGCCAGGAGCTGGAGAGCCTTTCGTCGCCAGTCTAGCCCAGCTGATAAGTGATGCACTTCTTGATAAATACGCTGCGATTTCCAATATCCGTGATGGCACCATTATAAGGAAATTGAACAGCGCCGTTGCGCGAGATATCGAGAGCTCGAGCCTTCTTGCACCTAATTATCAGATGTGTATCCGACGTAAGTAACCCAAATCCTTGGACTTACATGCCCAGGTCCGTCTCCCAACAGTTCCACTAACCATAGTATTTTCAGTGGTGTTATACAAATGTACGGATTTCCCGGATGTCACCCTACCGCCCTTCAACTTCCCCCCCGTTGGGGCAGCCGCAAATCCGAGTCCTGTCTTCAACTTCACACTCTCAAATGCTTCGTCTCCCGATCTGTCTACTTCAAATTCTAGTCTGCTGAGTAGCAGTTCGAATGGTGATGTTGCGACCGCGTAAGCAACACAGAGAAAGGTTGGATGAAAGTAAGGAAGCAAAGGCTGCAATTACAGCGCCGGAATTAATCTTTTTGGGTCTCACTAGTCAGAAGAATGCGGTAAAGCGCCTTCTCGCTAGGGCTCTCGAGGTTTATTGCATCGCCATCTAAACCTTTATGGAAAATTGACCTGCAAATGACCAAAATGTCGTAGGTTTTTTTTGTCACGGGTATATCATCTAGTCAACTGAATTGTTTTCTACATCGATGCTGCCCCTTTGCATTAAATGGAAGTATCAACTATAATTCGTGGCGATTATTACTAAATACAAGATTTAATTAACGAATTATTCAATTCTACTACCCGTTACCTATCACCCGTTTAAATTGACAATACAAGTCTTCTACATAAAACCTACTATCTAGGTACATAGACCTACTACAGAAGCTCCTTCCACGCCTTCCCTATCAAAAAACCTCACATAGCCCGATTGGAAAATATAGCCCCACGAACGCATTTATGTAACCAAGCCAAACCCTCACAACTCCTGCCATTTCCCTATCACGCACCACCACTCAGTCTTCCCCACCACACCACACCTTGGATTTAAGAAAGCTGACGTTTTAGTCACGAAAGGGAAGCATGGAGAGACAGCAGTGGTTCTAGATAGGCAGCTAAAAGGTAAAGGGTTCTGAAGCAGTAGTCAGGCGATGCTCCTTTTAGCTCGCTCCCGGCTTAGGCTGAAGCCAGCCGTTTGCTGTAGGTCAAAGACGGGAATGGGAACTTTTCGTGGCCGTACTGTTGATAGATAGGAGGTTCATGACAAAAGCGAACGGGTTTCCCCAAAAAAAATTCTAGATTCTGTTGTTCTCATTGCTTTCTATAAACGCCCAGTCCCCATGCCGCTATGTCGACTCAAGTATTGCCAGGCCCTGTCCAGCACGGTCGTCGCATCTCCCGTTCGTCCCATCTTTTCGTATGATCTGGCTAGATCCAGGGCGAAAGGCAGGAGCCGCTGTAGTGAGGCGCCATGTCGACTTAATGACTGCCAGGCACTTCTCGCAAGAAGGACTGCGTCTGCTCTTCTTTTCCTCCCGAGCAAAATATTGCGCGCATGAGCGATCGCGAAATCACAGCCACGAGACGAGTATATATCCATTGTTTCGAGAGAGTAGACATGATGCAAGATTTGGCTCCTGTACTCGTTGAAGGCTTTTAACATGGTAGGACAAGAACTGATAGCATTAAACAGGTGTAACAGTTCAGGAAGAGACGCAAGGATTTGACCAGTGACTTCGACTGGAAGCTCATTCATAGTGACCATGGTGGCGACTTGATGCTCAGGCGTGGATGTGTTTTTGATATGACGGATAGCGTGGTTAGGTCTGGACAACTCGCTGCCGCATCCGCGAATCATGCATTGTTTTCCATTTGATGCTTTGAATGCGTGATCGTAAGAGATATCCCTCCTCTTTTCCAAAACTGAGATACGCGTCAGGGCTGTTTCCAACGTCTTGTAAAGCGGTCGATTAACTTTCTCTTTTGGGAGACTTGTTATGTTATCTGGTGAACCAGAGCGAAGACGCTCGCCATGGGAGTGATCCTGATCAAGGTGCTCCAAAACTTCAATTCGAGCAAAGACGGTTTCTGCCATCTTCCACAACTTCCGATGAGGGCTTTCTAAGGAACGCTGGCGCTTGGGGTTGGCCTGCTTCGCAACAAGCTCGCTATGATGGAAAGCATTTGTGCTTTGCTCATTTCGTGATCCTAAGACTGGATTAGTCCACGAGATGAACTTCATAAGGGTGGCTGCTTACTTTTGCTTCGACGTTGAGAGCCTAAAGTAGGAGGTTTTGCTTTATTCGATGCAGCTGCTACCATGCTCAAAAATGTAGCGTTCATCGAGACGACAGTCAACTCCCTACAGACTTCTCTGCATGTCCCTGCCGAGCACGCAGCACATTTATGCTTCCACTATACTTTATGTGAGGTCGGCCTACCTCGTTGCCGTGTGGGCTAGAGAACACCGAATTCACCTTCTAGGAGACTGGAATGAGAACATTTCTAGTCTCTCAGCCATCCAATATCATGCCTGAGGGGCGACAGCAATGGTTCAAAAGCCTCAAAGAACTATAATGCACTTGCTTCATTGACTTTTTCTTCTTATTCTTCCTAATCTGGCTGTGGATGAAGCCCAAATTGACGAGCCTGAGGTCATTTTCTCGACCTCATCCTTCGCAACTGCCTCACGTTCACTCTCCTCGACCCGTCGAGGTTGTGACTGCACTGTCACTCAAAGCTTGAACCCGCGGCTACGCGAAACCTCGGGGAATTTGTATAGCCCGACAGGCCAGGTCGAAGAGCGCATAAATCGGAGAGGATATAAAGGTAAGAAGCGAGATGGGAGTGCGTGTGAGTGGGGGATTGCTTTTCATGCCCTTTCCTGCTGCGGGGCTGATAAGGGAAAGCAGAAGCCAGGATACTTAATAAACAGACACTACACATGATTGAAGCCTCTCGTCTAACAATGACGGACGTTTAATCCTGGCCTCCATTACTTCATCCTCAACATATAGGCGCTAGCCAGTGAGAAGGCCGTAGGGAGCAAGTACAGCATCGCAGAAACGGAGAACCATTCTCGGCCGTGCTTTTGTTGACGTTGCAACTGATGCAGCAGACATGTCGCACTCTAGCCACTTGATCTTGTGCCATTAGCTATCTGCTGCCACGCAACATCACCTAGCTGCTGCACATCGATATCGACGAGATCCTCTTCGAAGATGGCGATATCTCCTGGGAAATCCGATGCAACACAGGATACGTTATCTTTTTCAACCACGAAGGCGTGCCTCTTCGTCACAACACGCAAAGACCATTACATGGATGCAAGTGGTTCGAACGCAACGTACTTTACCCCTTCATGGCCTATGGTAATGGCAAGAGCGCTGTGCGTCTCACCCGTGGTGTGGCACCGAGTGGCCCCACTGCTTCACAGACTATTATCTTGCAATACCCCAACCCTTCCTTCAAGACCTGGCGCGCGAGATTCATGCTCTACCACGACTTCTCGGTTCTGGTTCCATGATCTAAAGAAGCCCATCATCATTTGATTTCATGCTGCAATCGGGCGAGTTCAGTCAAATGATGCTTTGGAGATTGGTGCTAGCACGCTACTTCTTCGATCGCACGGCTCTCGATGAGGATGGTGTGAAGCAGGCCGCGGCCTTGGGTTATCTGCGCCATTGTGCACCCACGCTGAAGGATTAGATATTTAGTAATCTCAATATTATATCACGCATGCACGACTACACTGCCGCGCAAAGGCATCATCCACAAAGGTGTGAATCTGCATTTCATGCACGGTACCGAATTGTGATCACCACGAAATGCCAAAAATGCTCCCTATGAGATGAAAACTACCGACATGCCACCAACGACGACGCAGTTTTGAAATTCGGATTCCACCATGGACCTGCCCATGATCAGTGTTAGCATTGGCTGCTTCCTACATTTTTTCCGCTTTACTAACGCCGTCGGGGCGGCTGGAATAGTTGAAGCCGTCTGCGTGATGGTAGACCGCGGATTGATGTTTGAGATTCCTTTAAAAGTATTTGGAACCAAGGAACAGAATGCTGATGGCATACCGTTCCAACAGAGAGACATGTGTAGATCTCAAGGTTTAGTGTTATAACAAGATGGAGTTCCAGGTTCATCATAGGTAAATGAGGAGCATATGGTGGGAGTACCAAGCGGGGCCGGTAGACGAGTTTTCCAAAATTCCATCCTGAAGACTTGATAAGAATTGGAATAAAGGGGTCAATTGCAGATTACTATAGATGTAATTGACTGAATACCCAGACGATATTGAACAGTGCAGACATCAATACGAACCAAAGCCATGCAGTTAATCCAATCCTTAACAATTTCTTAATAGATGCCAAAGAAACAAGGAGCTAAGAAGATAAAAACACGACAAGAAAGCGCCTTGCCGTATCTCTTTGCAGTCCTGAAGAACTCCAAGCAGGTTAAGCTTCCAGCACCAAACCCACCCACCACCCTCACCTAATTTCCCTTAGACCCCGTTGGCCTCTGCCGGCGACGCTCCACCTTGGTAACTCCATAATCGGCTCAATTCCCTTACAGTCTTGCCCTCCGTTTCTGGGGTCGCTCCCTTCATGGCCTGAGGTATGAAGTTGATCTTCGTCTGCGTGCCCATACTGTCTTCATTGAGCAACGAGCTTGGAGCAGATCCGAAACCTGACTCCCGGCGCATGAGGCCTAGCTTCCTAGTAGCGGCCTTTTCTCTACCAATAGCTGTCACCATGTCGACATCGACGATTTTGTCCAAGAAGTTGTCCAGTTGGGTGTGACAAGGGAACATAGCGTCCATGTAGTGCTGATTGAACAGATGCCCGGTCGCGCCCATGCGCACAAACACACTGCCATTGTAGCGGTTGTCGAGGGTGGACATGGTGCTGTGTAGCACGCCCCAGCGCGCAATCATATCGTATTCGTTGCAATAATGCTCGATATGGGCTATGCAGCGGGGTTGAGATGATAGGGTAACCAAAGGATTGGAAAAGTGGGAGGCTGCAGAGCCGAAGGTGTAAACTTCCTAGAATCGTAGAGATGGATTAGCTATTCACTTCTATTTGAATTATGTAGATGATAGTGATAAATACCAATTTAGAAACGGTGGATCTTGGAAGGTCAGCAAAAAGCTCGTCAAGGACCATTGATATGATAATGCCGCCTTGTGAGTGGCCAATGAGAACAACCTTGGTAACGGTAGGATCGGCGAGGCAAGCTTTGACATAGTCATAAGTGACACGGACGTCCATGGTTCTGTAGGAAAAGCATCTTTGGATCAAGCATTCAATCAGATCGGCCACAAGACCGTAGCTGTACCTAGTCTTAGTAGCCACCTGGCAAACTATAGTTGAAGTATCTACCTGTTGTTGTGCACGCCAATAATAGCACGCCCAAATGTCTTAGAGAGACGATCAATGTTCTTCTGCAATCCTGCATGGCTATGGTAGTCAGTAAGCCTTAGACACCATGGGAATAACGGGATAGGTCGTACCCAGTGGCGCAGCCATTGACAAACAGCCAGCGCTCGCTTCCATGCTGATCCGCCGATGCAATCGTATCATCGTCCATCATGGAGTATGCGATCCTAGGGCCCTGCATCGGCCATGATAGTACGTAGATCATGGCGCAGCACACGGTGACTACCGTGATCGAGAGCACGCCCGGTAATATCATCATAACTGGGATGGCTGCGACCAGAAAGGTAATCTCCAGGATAGAGAGCCAAATTTGAAGCAAGAGGTCTCTTGCACTCGATGGACCTACATATAACTCGCAGCTCTTATCCGATGTCCTGAATGGGATGACGAGCCATGGCAGGTATCGCAGCAAGGTGGAAAGCACACCTGCATCGCGCAACAGCAACCGGAGAGGGTTCTCGCGGGAAGCCTGCGTCGTCGTGCTGGCGAGAGCATCCATCTGTGGTGGGATATACTTGATGTTGCTTGCCATGGTGGTTGTGGACACGGTTTTTGCAGGCGGAGGTGTTCTCATGACATACGGGGCAAGTTGCTCATGTGGGACGCGTGTTGGCTCGTGACCGCTGTTAGGAAGACCCGGCATGGCGACTTTTTGAGTGGGGAAAGGTGGATGAAAGAAAGTGCAGAGCTCAGCCGGTCTTGAGTATTTGGAAGGCTATCCACATGACCACAAGAGACGTTGGAAACATTACGAGTGGAATGCGATGTTCATCCCTTACTCTAGACAGAATGGGGCTAGCCTTCACCAATGGAACTTTTCAACAATGGTCCACTCTAGGTCACCACATACGATGGTGCCTTCTTCGCGGACGATCTGGCTATTGCAGACAATAGCGTACGGTAGGTCGCCCCTTCCAATCTTCACTAATCTTTCCCAATCGTTCATTCTCTTTGTCCAGCGCCATCTCTCGATAGTCAATGCTTCTCTGGACTTCAAAATTGCCTGACACCAATCGCCGACCCTCACAACCATGCCTCTAGTGCCGGCTTCATGGTTCTCGACCTTCAGGACGATGCTGACATACTCTCTCTCTTCACCAACCTTCTCCACCTGCAAGTCACCCCACAGCTCTTCGTACTCTGTTTGAAGTCCTGTGACGGGGTGAACCTGAGTTCCTCGCTCCAAGACGTCGCCATTATTTTGCCGCCACATATCACCTTCATCAGGTCGTGGATTATCGCTTTTGGAATCTATCCAGTGCTCCCAGATCGAGTGTAGAGGTTTGGCATCTTCGGGTCCGCTAGAACCCTCGGTCGTGCTAGATGTACCAGCAAAGGCCCATTCTAAGATGGCTATGGAATGGATCTCATCCTTTCGGTCTAATTCTTTCTGGTACAAATCTTTGTAGATACGGACGTCGACATAATGCGAGGTTTGGGAGGTCAGAACTACCGTAGAAGTTGGTTCTTCGGGCTCGCCAGGCACCTAGAGAAAGGTTAGATTCTCCAAGCCTTGGTGGGGGAGGGATGGTACCAAGCGAAAATGCTTGCGCTGTGTGATGGACGGGACCCCCATAGCTTCATATGACAGACATACTCAGGCGGACTTCTTGTCTCAAAAATGAGAGTACTGTGACCTCTAGGGAGTAAGGTGATATAAATATCACCCGCGCAAGGTAATGCATCGCTAGTCCGAGGCCCTCGATTCGCCTAAACTACCAATCCTTGCAAGACGTTTCAATCTCAACCTCATCTTCATCGATGCTTGCCATGATAACGACATTATACGATTGGATCATGTTCGTTGTTTCCTAAACTTGTGCCAAGTCTTCAAATATGGGTCCCACTATACGTACGCCCCAATTTACTACATATACGCCCCGCGTTTTACTACATATACGCCCCCCCAAAAAAGGTTTAGCTTCCGAATATGCGCAACCCGAAGGTACTTCATTTTTGGTGTGACTGTCACTCAATCTCATGTATTTTCTGGTAGAATGTTTTATTTTTCTGCAAGAAACAAACATTCGCCTGACAATCATCTTCACCTTCTTCTTCCTACTACCACAACATCACCTGTACTATTCCTGCTTATCTATTGCCTCTATCTGCTACTGTTACTGCTACCGCATTCTCGTCGTCGCTCTTCACTGACTTCGCTTTCGCCGTCGTCATAAATTCACTGCTACTAGTGCAGAATCCGTCAGCACGAGGCCACGAGGAAGGCCGGTCGGATTCACTGCGCGTACGCGCCA
>JAABUV010003518.1_pt1 | contig 19895 bp, 19 predicted proteins | sample 5559971 | NCBI WGS metagenome assembly JAABUV01 (sample SAMN10711881, study PRJNA513362) | rock metagenome | isolation source: Antarctica rocks | place: Antarctica: Victoria Land, Knobhead nord | collected 2015-12-19
TTTTGGCGTCCAAAGTGGACTCTGGGAGCCTGCAAAGCCACCATCGGCAGCCAATCCAATTCGATGAATGTTTTCATGAATAATCCAGGCTAGGGGAAGACCGGACGGGTGACGGACAGAAACTTCCTACTCGGCTCCGCACCTAAGTGGCGATCTCAGCACGATCCAACGACCTCACCCGATTTGACAAGCGATGCCAGCATGTGTAGACTGGCACTAATTGTTAACAATCAACCATTCGCTAGCGGAGGGGGAAGCTGATGTCCATGAAGGTGTTCCTCTCCTCGTTAGGGGTCTCGCAATTCCGCACGCTCCGCGATCACGCCTATGACGCGCTGCTTCAAGCCATCTTTGACGGACGCCTCGCGCCGGGCGACCGCCTTGTGGAGGCCGAGGTAAGCGCGGCTCTGGGCTCCAGTCGTGGGCCGGTGCGTGAAGCGATGCGGCGGCTCGAGGCCGAGGGGTTGCTGGTGACGCGCTCACATCGTGATACGCACGTCGTCACTATCACAGGCCATGATATACGAGAGCTCTATGCCGTGCGCGCGGCCTTGGAGGGATTCGCGGCCGTCGAGGGACTCACCGTCTTACGAACTGACCACCTTGGGCTGATGGACGAGGAACTAGACGCGCTCGACCAGGCAGCCCATGAGCGTGATTGGGACCGTGTGGCCGTGCTCGACGCCCACTGGCACCAACATATGACGCAGGCGGCTCACAACACGCGGCTCATGGCCGCCTGGACAACCTCGAACGGCCCCTTACGCATGATTTTTGCACGAGCCGCACGCGTCGTCTACCAGCCGGGGGATGTCCGTCAGCGGCACGCGGCGCTCCTTGATGTCTTACGCACGCAGGAGGGCGCCGTGATCGAGCAGGCCATTCGTGACCACTATCAGGCAACGGCGCAACACTTCGCCGCCATCGTTGATTCACCCTCCCCGGCGCTAGGCCATGTGGCAACCATCATCACGTCAGAGTCCCCAGCGCTGGCTGATACGGCCGCTTTCGTGGAGAGCGGAGGATACAATCCGCGGCCACCCCCAGTCATGACGTGCTAGATCTCGCGGGTTCCTCGCCGCGTGGACGCCGTTTATGTTATGAATCAGGACCACTGTACGATCACTGCGAAGGGAGTCAACCTATGTCTCGCCGATCCCATCCACGTTCCCCTTTTGTCGGCGCTGTCCTTGTCAGTACACTCTTTCTTGGCGCCTCCGCGCTTACCCCCTGGACACAAGCGGCCACGACGCACGCCGCCTCGAACACCGCGGCGATGACCATCGTGCTGACGGAAGAGCCGGACTCGCTTGACCCTCAGAAAAGCGATACAGCGGTCAGTGACCAGGTGCTGCGGTACGTTGGTGATCCTCTCATCTACCTCGCTCCCAACGGACAGTTCGTGCCGGGCCTCGCGTCTCACTACAGCGTTTCGACAGACGGGCTCCTCTACCAGTTTGTGCTACGGAGCGGGGTCACGTTCCAGGATGGCACGCCGCTCACCGCCGACGCCTACGTCAAAACATTCCAGCGCGCGCTCGCGCCAAGCACCAAATCCCCATTGGCCGGTGGTCTGCTTGGCTCCGTCGCCTCTATCAAGACGACCGGGCCGCTGCGTTTCTCGATTCGTCTGAAGCAGCCCTACGCTTTCTTCTTACACAATCTCGCCGATGCCGGCCGTCTCATGCCTTTGAGTCCGACCGCGTTGAGCAAGGAAGGCTCCTCCTTTGGCCGGCGCCCCGTCAGCACGGGACCCTGGATGGTGTCAAGCTGGAAATCGGGCAGCCAGATCACGCTCGTGCGTAATCCCCACTACACCTGGGGACCCTCCTTCGTCCAGCATGGCCCGCCCAGCATCGGTACGCTGGCGTTTCGCATCATCACGGATGAGGCGACCCAGACTGCGGCGTTCCAGTCCGGCGAGGTTGACGAGTTAGCCCTACCGGCACCGGCTGTCGCGCGTATCGAGGCGGCCAACACCTATCAAATCAAACGCTATCTGCGCCAGGGCGTGGGTCTCTTCATGGAGTTCAACGTGCTCAAAGCGCCGTTCAACGACGTGCGGGTCCGGCAGGCCTTGAACGACGCCATCAATAAGACCGCGGTGCTACAGATCGGGATTCAGGGCCTTGGCCAGCCAGCCTATGGCGTCTTACCGCCCAGCATCGCGGGCTACTGGCCGGGCATCGCGACCTATCGCTACAGCTACAACCAGCAGAAGGCCCTGGCGTTGCTGGGCCAAGCCGGCTGGACCATGAAGAATGGCGTGCTGCAAAAGAAGGGGCGCCCGTTTACCTTCACGCTCATCAACGCGCCGATTGACTCATGGAAGCGTTCCGCTCTTGTGGTGCAAGCGCAACTCAAGGCCATTGGTATCCAGATGAACATCCAGTCGTATGAATTTGGCACGGCGCTCTCTAAAGAGGCGGCGGGCGACCAGCAGGCTGATTTCATGGGCTATACCTATAGCACGGCCGACATCCTGTACCTCTGGTTCGATTCCTCGCAGATCGGGACGGGCCTGGCGAACAGCCATGACCGCGATCCCCATCTCGACGCGCTCATCGCGCGGATGCGCGCGAGTACCGACACTGCGAAACGTCAGGCCGTCGTCGCCGAGATCCAGCGCTATATCGCGGATCAGGCTCTCTGGGTGCCCCTGTGGAACAACTCTGTGTATCTGGCGTTCCAGCCCCGCGTGCGCGGCTTCATGCTCGATCCAGAGGGCAACGTGATTTTGAATAACGCCCATCTAACGTCCTGATTGACCTGTCGCGCGGTGGGCGCCGGCGACCTGATGTCACTGGGCGCTGTCGGGGCCTACGGCCGAAGATGAGAGCCTGCAATGTTAACGTTCCTGGCGCGGCGTATCCTCTTACTGGCGCCGATCCTAATCGGTGTGTCTATGGTCAGTTTCCTTATGGTGCATCTGGTCCCCGGTGATCCGGTGCAAATCATGCTCGGGCATAGTCCGAGCGCGACCAGCCCCGCCATGTTGCGCCACGAGTTAGGGCTAGACCTCCCGCTCCCCGTACAGTATCTGCACTTCGTGGGCAATGCGCTGCACGGTGATCTGGGGACATCGATTCGTAGTGGGCGCCCGGTCGTCAACGAGATAGCGGATCGTTTTCCCGCGACGCTGCAGTTAACCTGTGTCGCCATGGTGTTGGCCATGGTGCTCGGTGTGAGTATGGGGACACTGGCGGCAGCGACGCGCTCACGCGCGCTCAATGGCGCGCTCATGCTCGGCGCCACGCTGGGGGTCTCGCTGCCCACATTCTTTGTTGGATTGTTGCTCATCGATTTCTTCGCGTTGCAACTGCGCTGGTTTCCGGTGCTCAGTGGGAGTTCGCCCCGTGGCCTGGTGATGCCGGCAGTGACCCTCGCCTTGCCTGCGGCGGCCGTACTGGCGCGCGTGACACGCTCCAGCCTGGTCGAGGTCCTGGGGCAAGACTATATCCGCACCGCGCGCGCCAAGGGCGTGGCCCGCGCGCGCATCGTGCGCTACCATGCGTTGCGCAACGGCCTCATCGTGGTGCTGACCATCGTCGGCTTGCAATTCGGTGGTCTGATGGCCGGCTCCGTGATCGTCGAGAGCGTCTTCGCGCGCACAGGTTTGGGCAGCTTTGTCGTCAACGCGATCCAGGCGCGCGATTACCCTGAGATACAGGGGATCGTCCTGGTCTTTGCCGCGTTCTACGTGGTGATCAACCTCGTGCTCGACGTGCTCTACGGTGTGGTGAATCCACGCATTCGGGTTTCTTAGAGTTAGGGGGTCTCATGCTGCAACAGGTCCAGGTCGCGGTGGCGCCACCGAGTGAGGAGGTTCCAGGGCGGTCACGCTGGCGGATCGGGCGACTCATGATGACGCGTCCTCTCGCCGTGGCCGGGGCCATCATCGCGCTCATCTTCGTTCTTGCCGCTTTGATTGGCCCCCTCGTGATGCCCCATGACTCAGATACGATCTTCTATACGGCCGTTCTGTCGCCGCCATCAGGGACATCTCCCTTTGGCACAGACGACACGGGGCACGATATCCTCAGTCGCGTCATCGCCGGTTCGCGTATCTCGCTGGCCGTCGGCCTGGTCTCAGTCGGTATTGCCATGATTGGTGGCAGTCTGCTGGGACTCCTGGCCGGGTATCTGGGCGGCTGGGTCGATCAACTCATCATGCGCTTCATGGATATCATGCTTGCGTTCCCTGACATTCTGCTCGCCATCGTGATCATCGCGATTCTCGGTCCGGGACTGGGCAACGTCATGATTGCGGTGGGTATTGGGGCTATTCCGGTGTATACCCGCACCGTACGCGCGTCCGTACTCAGCGTGCGCGAGCAGGACTTTGTCGAGGCGGCGCGTGCGCTCGGCGTGTCGTCCTGGCGCATCATGACGGTCCATATCTTGCGCAACGTGACCGCTCCCATTATCGTCCTGGCGACGCTTGGCGTGGGTCTCGCTATCTTGACGGCGGCCGGGTTGAGCTTTGTGGGCCTGGGAGCGCAGCCGCCCACGCCCGAGTGGGGCGACATGCTCAACGAGTCACAGAATTACCTGCAACAGGCCTGGTGGATGGCGGCCTTCCCCGGTGCCGCTATCACGATTACCGTCATCGGGCTCAATCTGTTGGGCGATGGTCTGCGCGATGTGCTTGATCCGACGACGCGACAGTAAGAAACAGGAGGAGTCACCGAACCATGAGCCTCGTGCGGACACAGGCCGCGGTGGATACGTTGGAGACCGCGATCGCGGCGATCGCGGCGGATGTACCTGGGCGCCTCGGTGTGACGGTGCGTTTTCTCCAGGAGGGCATCGAGGTTGGTTATGCCGCCGATGATCTGTTCCCATCGGCCAGCGTCATCAAAATACCTATCATGGTCGAAGTGTATCGGCAGGCGGACGTCGGGACGCTGCGCCTTGACGAACTCCTGCCTGTTCTGAAAGAGGAGATGACCGACGGGTCAGGACTGCTGCAATATCTGCACGTCGGCTTACCGCTTACCGTGGCCGATGCCCTCGAATTGATGATCGCCATCAGCGATAACACCGCGACCAATCTCCTAGTCCGCCGGGTGGGAGCGGATGCCGTGAACACGACGATGCGGAACCTGGGATTGTCTCAGACCAGATCGGCCGGCCCCATCCGCATCGCCAACACGCCCGCGAGTCGCACGCCTGCGAGCCTCGTCCGCCCGTCACACACGACACCACGCGAGATGGCGCTGCTGCTGGCCGCCATCGCGGAGGGCCGGCTCATCAACGCCGAGGCATCGGCCGCGATGGCGCGCACGTTGGAGCACCAGGTCTACGCCGACATGCTGCCCCGCTATTTACCGTTCACCTACTACCCCGAGCGTTTGGGCCTGGCGGAGATGCCTGTACGAGTCGCTCACAAAACGGGGGCGCTCAGCGGCGTGCGTAACGACGCGGGTATCGTGTCGGTCCAGACCGCGGCGGGCGCCCGGACGATGATTATCAGCGCGTTTAGCGCCGAACTCGCGGACGAGGAGGTGTGGACCGCCGAGAATGTCGGCGTGCTGGCGATCGCCCGCATCGCACGCCTTGCCTACGATACCCTCGTGCGCCTCGCGGAAGAGCCGGAGTAGGACGTTGCCTTGTGTGCCTCAGGGGTGAGCTAGACATTCGCCGAGATGTCTCTACCTTCTCATGACCTATGCCTACAAGGCAGGTCTTACGCTACGCCACGACATAGATACGCTACGCCACGACATAGAAAGGTCGCCATGTCATCCCATACGTTGGATCGTTCTTCGCGCACACTGGACCTACACGATCTGCTGCGCATCGCCGTGGTTGACGACGTCGCGATCTCCCCATCAGGCGCCCTTGTCGCCGTGACGGTCCGGATCTCCGACCGAGCGGCTAATCGCTACCGCACGCGCATACACCTTCTAGCGGTCGACGGACCGACCGTGCGCCACGTCTCCGGCGATGAGTACAACAACCAGTCCCCGTGCTGGTCGCCCGATGGCGCACACCTCGCCTTTCTCTCGGACCGCTCAGGAAGCGCGCAGGTCTGGCTGAGCACGCGGGATGGGGAGGCGCGCCAGGTGACACACTTTCCGTTGGGCGTGACCGGGGAGCCCGTGTGGTCGCCCGACGGACGGTCCCTTGTCGTCGTCGTGCCTGAGCAGATGGGGGAGGCAGGACCGCCGGCATCCCTGGATCGCACCGTGTCACCGTTCACCATCACGCGGTCCACCTACCGCGTCGACGGGCAGGGCTACCTGGCGTCGCGCTATAAACATCTGTGGGTCGTGGACGCGCAAACGGGCAACGGGTATCCTCTGACACAAGACCCGGTCGATGACAGTGCGCCCGCGTGGTCGCCCAACGGTGCATACATCGCGTTTGTGTCCAATCGCCTGGATGCGCGCCTCACCGAGTTTCGCTCCGCCATCTGGACGATTCCCGCGCGCGGCGGCCCTGCCGTGCGGATCACCCCGGCCGAGGGCGTAGCCCTCGCCCCCGCCTGGGCGTCCGACGGAGCGGAGATTGCCTATATCGGCACGTTACCCAACCAGCGCTATGGGTCCAATCACCAGGTGTTCCTGGCACAGGTCGGCGCCCAGGGGGAGCCTGCGGGCTTGCCGCGCCTGCTCACGGCCGGATTCTCGGGGCATGTCGGCGGCAGTTTGTTCAGCGATACATGGGCGGCGGGCCGCACCCCGGCGCGTCTCTCCTGGTCATCGGACGGCGCAGCCGTGCGCTTCCTGGCCGAAGACCGGGCGCGTGTGCATATCTGCGCGGTCAACCGCGCTGGCCGCATCACCACTGTGGTCGGTGGCGACAGGGCCTGTGGGATGGTGAGCGTGTCACGAAACGGAGAGGCTCTAGCCTTCGCGGCCTCGTCGGCCCTGCATCCGCCGGACGTCTATATCACCGGTCCTGATGGGCAGGATGAGCGTCGTCTGAGCAGGCTCAATCCCTGGTTGGATGAGGTCACACTCTCACAGCCTCAGGCGTTGCAGGTCATGAGCGCCGATGGAACAGCCGTCGATGCGTGGCTCATCCCTCCCACCGGCGCGGTCGCTCCCACGCCAGGCCCCCTGGTGTTGGATATCCATGGCGGCCCCCACTCCTCCTTCGGGCATGTATTCTTCTTTGACATGCAGGTGCTGGCGGCGCGAGGATATGCCGTCCTCTTCGCCAATCCACGGGCGACGCGCGGCTATGGTGATCCGTTTGCCCTGTGTAATATCGGGCACTGGGGTGAAGGCGATGCGCCCGACCTTCTCGCGGCGCTGGACGCCGCCGTGGCGACGGGCTGGGTTGATGCCGCGCGCGTCGGCGTCATGGGCCTATCCTACGGTGGCTACATGACCAATTGGCTCATCGGCCACACACGGCGATTTCACGCGGCCGTGAGCGAGAACAGTATCAGCAACTTGCTGAGCTTTTACGGGACCGCGGACATCGGCTGGTACTTTGCGCCCGACGAACTGGGCGCCGAGCCAGACGACGCCCCGGATCTCTATACGCGTCTGTCTCCGCTGACCGCGGCCAACGACATCGACGTCCCGCTGCTGCTGCTCAACTGCCTGGAAGACTGGCGCTGTCCCATTGAGCAAGCGGAACAGCTCTACACGGCGCTTAAACGGCGCGGCCAGATCGTGGACATGGTGTGCTTTCCCGGCGAAAGTCATACCATGCTCTCGGGCGGGCGGCCACAGTCACGCCTAGAGCGCCGCCAGCATCTCCTGCGCTGGTTTGCAGCCCACCTGGGCCGCGCCGGCAGCGACCAATGAGACACTAGATAAAAATGCAAGAAGCGAGAGGAGACAGGCGTGGACACGCATCCAATACAAGTCCTTCACTACGGTCTTGGCCCCATCGGGGCCGCGGTGCTGCGAATCGTCGCGGAGCGGCCGGCGCTGCATGTCGTCGGCGCTGTCGACGTCGACCCGGATAAGGTGGGTCGGGACATAGGCGAGGTCGTGGGCTTGGGCCGTGCGCTCGGTGTGCGCGTGGATGGTGACGCCACGCGGGCGCTGCAGCGCCTACGGCCCACTGTCGTCGTGCACTGTACTGGGTCGTCACTGGTGGCGGTCATGCCACAGTTGCGCGAGATCGTGGCCGCCGGCGCGTCCATTGTCTCGACCTGTGAAGAACTCTCCTATCCCTGGGCACGGCAACAGGCCCTGGCCGAGGAACTCGATGCGCTGGCACGCGAGCATGGCGTCGCCGTGCTCGGCACAGGAGTGAACCCTGGTTTCGTGATGGACTTGTTGCCACTCGTCTTGAGCGGCGTGACGTCAGGAGTACGCGCGGTCCAGGTGCGGCGCGTCGTCGACGCGGCGGCGCGACGCGGTCCGTTACAGCGCAAGATCGGCGCTGGCATGACACCCACCGACTTCAAGCAGCGGGCCGACCGTGGCGCAATGGGCCATGTGGGGCTGCGTGAGTCACTGCACATGCTGGCCGCGGGGCTGGGTTGGGAGATACAGGATGTCACGGATACGCTCGAACCTATGGTGGCGGAGACGGCGCTCACGACGCCGCACATCACGGTGCGTCCGGGCAACGTGGCCGGTGTCCATGAGGTGGCGCGAGGCATGACTCCGTTGGGTAAGAGCCTGGAGTTGGATCTTGCCATGTATGTCGGAGCGCCAGACCCGCGCGATGAGGTCGTGATCGATGGTGAACCGCGCATCCACATGGTTGTTCACGGCGGGATATTTGGCGATACAGCGACAGCCGCTATCGTGGCCAATGCCATTCCCGCCGTACAGGCAGCGACGCCCGGCCTACGGACGATGTGCGAGTTGCCGACGGTCACGCCCCATCAAGACCCCTAAATACGTACTGCCTGGGCAGCACACGAGAGGATGCGGGCTAGTAACCCTTGGCGTTCGTTGAGCGCCTACCTCAACAGCCTACTGAAAGACAGACGGGGCGAACGTGTTATGCAGATCGCGCCATAATAGCGTGTTCAGCCACGAGTTGAGGCCAACAGAGCCAGTTTAGTGGACCAATCCGGCCTCCTCGTAGAGGTTAATGCGACGCATCAGCACCTCTGTATCAAGAGGACACGATAGGAGCCGTTTTCAACGAGCGCCAAGGATTATCATAAAGGAACGTAGGAGTGATAACGCTCTTCGGAACGCTTGGCCCTATGCGACTGGCCATACGACCATGATATGGCTTGCCGAATGGACAGAGAGGGACACATGACGCGTGCGCTAGCCCTGCAATTTACGCCCGGTAATTCACTGGGGCATCTTGGATCATATCTCACCAGGAGTGGCATCGCGTGCCAAGCTATGCTCATGTCAGAACCGCATGCACCGGTCGTCCTACGTGACTACGACATGCTCATCGCTCTCGGTGGCGCATACGATCCGAATGAGAGTGATCGGTACCCATTTCTCGCCGAAGCCAGACAGATCATTCGGCAGGCCGTCGAGCAAGATATGCCATTTCTTGGCATCTGTCTTGGCGGGCAACTTCTTGCACACGAATTAGGTGCAGCGGTGACCCGTATGCCCGAACCAGAAATTGGGCTGGTTGAGATTACGGTCGCCTCAAGTCACCGGGACGATCCGCTCCTCCGCGGCCTCGGCCCGCATCTCAAGGTCGTGGAGTTCCATCACGACACCTTCGTAGTCCCACAGTCTGGTGCGCTGCTCGCCTCCTCCTCACGATGCCCAACGCAGATCGTGCGCTGTGCGAACCGGGCCTATGCCCTTCAGTTTCATCCGGAAGTGTCCTCCGAAGGGTTCGCTCGTAGCGTGGAGCGATCCTATGCGCACTACGTAGAACCCGAAAAGGTGCGGAATGGGCCGACGATCGCACGGGAGGTCGAGCACAATTATGCCGCGATTCGCACCGATGGGGATACTCTCTTTGCTAACTTTGTACGCCTCGCATTGCCATGCACACTATGATCCCACGACGTGACGGCCCCGATTCGCGGGCGAACGATCGTGCGATGGCCGAGGGGAGGTGCGAAACGGCGGATGCTTTTCATGATAGATAAACCGAAAGGATAGTGGATGCGCAATGTACCGTACGTCAGCAAACGGTTGCTGCAGATGATTCCGGTTCTGATTGGCATCACCGTGGTCACGTTCTTGGTCATCCGACTTGTGCCGGGGAATCCAGCGCTCGTGATGTTAGGCCCCAAGAAAGCCACGCCAGATGCTATCGCCGCCATCAACCACCAACTCGGCCTGGATCAACCCCTGCCTATCCAATACGTGGTCTTTCTCAAGAATTTGGTGCATGGGGATCTGGGCATGTCGTTCTTCTTCCAGGAATCGGTGCTGCAGCTTGTGTGGGAGAAGGTACCCGCCACCCTGTTTCTCATCGTCTATGGGACGGTTCTCTCCGTCGTGATCATGGTGCCGATGGGTTTGCTCTCGGCCCTGAACAAGGATCGTCTGATCGATCAGATCATCCGGGCCACGTTTCTGTTCGGATTGGGCTTGCCGTCTTTTTGGCTCGGCTTGGTATTGATCCTGGTTCTCAGCGTCAACCTCCATATCTTCCCTGTGTCGGGGTACGGCGACACGTTCCCCGATCACCTCTGGCACCTCTTCCTGCCGGCGCTAACTATCGCTGTGTCGCTCGCACCAATCCTGATTCGCAGCTTGCGCAACAGTTTGATCGACACGCTCCGTCTCGATCATGTGCTGATGGCCCGGGCAAAGGGACTGCGCGAACAACGCGTTATTCGCCGCCATGTGCTGCGTAACGCGCTGATTTCGACGGTCACGATCCTGGGTGTCAACCTCGGATTCCTGATCGGGGGCACGGTTGTCATAGAGAATATCTTTTCCATACCCGGGCTTGGCTATCTCATGCTCACCTCCATTTCAACCCGCGACTATCCTGTCGTGCAAGGATTGACCCTTATTTTTGCGATCCTGGTCATCCTCGTCAACCTGTTGACCGATATCACCTACTCTCTCCTCGATCCACGGGTGACCTATGACTAGCGCTCGTACTTCCGCACATGACCTCGTTACCGATGTGCCACCCCCCAGTGTCACACCCATGAATCGACGGTTGCCGTTGTGGCGCCGTAACCCCTCACTCGTCCTGGGGTTTTTGCTGATTGTGTTGATCGTCGGCGCCGCCGTCATCGGGCCAATCCTCATGCCCTACGATCCCAATAGCCAGGATCTCCTACACACATTGGCTCAGCCTAACCCTGCGCATTTACTCGGCACGGACAGCCTAGGGCGTGATATCTTCTCACGGATGCTATCCGCCGGACGCGTTGACTTGCAGATTGGTTTCATCTGTGTTCTGTTCCCCTTCGTCATCGGGTGCGCATGCGGGTGCCTAGCCGGCTATTATGGCGGCGTGTTTGATACGGTCATCATGCGCGTGATCGACGTCGTCGTCGCCTTCCCGTTTTTTGTGCTCATCTTGTCAATCGTGGCGATGCTGGGACCTGGCTTGATCAACCTGTACATCGCGGTGGGGCTGGTGAGTTGGATTACTTATGCGCGCATTGTGCGGGGCGAAATGCTTGTGGCGCGGCAATCCGAGTACGTGCTGGCGGCCAAAGTGGTCGGGTACAGTGATGCGCGCATCATCGCGCGCCATCTCCTCCCTAATATCATCACGCCGGCCATCGTATTCTCTATGTCGGATTTCGTGTTAGATATTGTTCTCGGCGCCTCGCTCAGCTTCTTCGGTCTCGGCGCGCAACCGCCCACACCTGAATGGGGCGCGATGATCTCGGACGGACGCGTCTTCATGACGACCGATTGGTGGATCGCGACGTTCCCCGGACTGGCGATTGTCCTGGTCGGCGCGGCGTTCAGTCTCTTTGGAGATGGGTTAGCCGACGCATTGCGGCCACCAGCGGCATAAAGGAGGACCCTAATGGACGACGTACTCCTGCGCGTCGAGAACCTGACGACCCATTTCGTCACGCCACGCGGCGTTGTCCGTGCGGTGGATGACGTCTCTTTCGACATCGCGGCCGGCGAGACGTTTGGTCTTGTGGGCGAGAGCGGGTGTGGCAAGAGCGTGACCTGCCGGTCGATCCTCCGACTGGTGCCGTCTCCACCTGCACGGCTGGGCGGCCACGTCATGTTCGAAGGACGTGACCTGCTGGCGCTACGGTTGCGTGACTTGCGAACCGTGCGCGGCGTGCGCATCGCGATGGTTTTTCAAGATCCCATGACGGCCCTGAACCCAGTTATGCGGGTAGGCGACCAGATCGCCGAGGTGCTCTACGAGCACCAGACCATCGGACGTCGACAGGCGCGCGCGCGCGTACTCGAACTCATGAACTTGGTGGGCATACCGGCGCCACGCGAACGCATTGATGATTATCCGCACCAATTTAGCGGAGGCATGCGTCAACGCGTGGTCATCGCCGCTGCCCTGGCGTGTGACCCCCGCATTCTTCTTGCCGACGAGCCGACAACAGCGCTCGATGTAACGATTCAGGATCAAATTCTCAAGTTGTTGCTGCGCCTGCAGCGCACCATGGGCATGAGTGTCGTACTAGTGACGCACGATTTAAGTATCGTGGCACAGACCTGCCACCGCGTTGCGGTGATGTATGCCGGCAAGATCGTGGAGCAAGCTGACACAGCGTCGTTGCTCGCCGCACCCCGTCATCCATATACGCGCGGCTTGCTCGACTCGCTCCCGAATGTCCGCGCGCGTACGCGGTACCTACATCCCATTTCCGGCGCTCCCCCCGATCTTGTGGAGCCACCGAGTGGGTGCCGCTTTCATCCGCGCTGTCCATTGGCCGTCGATGCGTGCAAGCGCGAGGAACCCCCTCTCATTCAGGTGGAGCCAGGGCATCTCAGCGCCTGTCCCTATCACGAAAAAATGACCGGGCCACCGACAACGGACCAGACGACCTTCAACGTGTCTGAATACGTGGGACAACCTGGAACTAGCGATAGCATATAAGTGAGCATGCCATGACTTCTACGACGACAGCGCCTTTGATTGAGGCCAAAAACATTAGCAAAAGTTTTATCGTCTCTGATGGTCTGCTACGCCGCCTGCGTCGGCAGCCACCCATACAACTGCATGCCGTTAGGAACCTCTCGCTCACGATTGGGCGTGGAGAGACGGTTGGCTTGGTCGGCGAAAGTGGATGTGGCAAGACGACATTCGGCCGGTGCCTGGTACGCCTCTATCAACCCTCGAGTGGGCAGATTCTTCACAACGGCGTCGACATTTTTTCACCTGGCGCTGGACGCCGTCGTGAACGTGGCGCCGTCCAAATGATCTTCCAGGACCCCTATTCGTCCCTCAATCCGCGCATGACAGTGTCGCAGACGCTGGGTGAAGTATTACGCGTACAGCGCGGATTGACCGGCCACGCCGTCAACCACCGCGTGTCCGAGTTGCTCGATCACGTTGGCCTACTACCATATCTCGCCACACGGTATCCAAACCAGTTGAGCGGTGGTCAGCGCCAGCGAGTCGGCATCGCCCGAGCACTGGCGGTAGAACCCGACTTCATCGTGTGTGATGAGGCTGTCAGTGCGCTCGACGTGTCCGTACAAGCACAAGTGCTGAATCTGCTGGTCCACTTGCAGGACGAGCTTGGCCTGACGTACCTATTCATCGCGCACAATCTGGGCGTGGTCCGTCACATCAGTAAACGGGTGTCGGTGATGTACCTGGGCCGTGTGATCGAGACGGGTGATGTTGAGGATTTGTTTCGTGAATCCTTACATCCGTACAGCCAAGCGCTACTCCGCGCCATGCCATTAATGGATACGCGCCGTCGCTCATTGGAGGAGGCTGTGACCGGAGACCTCCCCAGCCCGATCGCGCCACCGCCGGGGTGCCCATTCCACCCGCGCTGCCCCCATGCGATGCCGCGATGCCGTGAGGAACTGCCACGCCTGAAGACGATGGGGCCCGGCCGTGCGGTCGCTTGCTTTCTACACGAATAGGAAAAGCAGCCGTCGGACATCACGCATCCGACGGCCGGCCGCCCCGTGTCCATTTTACTTCGAGAGCCAGACGTTCTCGAGATGGTAGTTGCCCGTTGGCAGGATGACGAAGTCTTTGACGCGCGTACGCAGCGCGGTCCGACTAGGGATATTGTACAGGAAAATGAAGGGCGCATCCCGCATAACCTGCCGTTGTAGCGTCGAGAATAGCTGCTGGCGCGTGCTGTTGTCGAGGGTGAGGTTCGCTTTTCGGTAGAGTTCGTTGACCGTCGGATCCTTAAATCCGGTATAGAATGCCGACCCGATCGGTGGGGAGATGACCTCAAAGGGGACGTTCTCCGCGGGATCGACCACGTCGCTTGTGACATAATCCTGGGCCATCTTGTACTTCCCGGCGATGATTGTGTTGAATTGTGTGGTTCCTTCCTGTTGGATAATCGACACGTTAATGCCGATCGGCGCCAGTTCCGCTTTGACGATCTGCGCAACCTGACTGAATACCGTGTCGCCCGCGACTGTCAGCAACGTCGTGGTGAAACCCTTGGGATAGGTGGATTGGGCCATTAGTTGCTTGGCCTTGGCAAGGTTGAAGGAGTAGGGGGGAATAGTGGGATCCCAGTATTTTTGTAACGCCAGCGGCGAATTGGCGACGCGCCCATTCCCAAAGAGCACGGCATGAATGATCGCTTGCTTGTCCACGGCGTAGTTCATCGCTTGTCGAACGCGCACGTCGTTGAAGGGGGGCTTGGAGTCCAGCATTTGGATGATGTCCAGGCGATCGAGAGGCGTAACCTGGACCTGCAGTTGTGGATTGGCCTTGAGTGAGGTGACCAGATTGAACGGAACGTCGGTTGCGATGTCAACCTCGCCGGCTTGCACCTTGAGCATACGCGTATTATCATCACCAATCATGACCAAATCTACTTCATCAAGGTAGGGTTTGCCTGACTGCCAGTAGTAGGGGTTGCGCTTCAGGGTGATTTGCTTGCCCTTCTCCCACTTGGCCATGATAAACGGCCCGCTGCCCATCGGACGCTTGCCAAAAGCGGAGGCTCCAATCTTCTTGAAATAGTGCTCGGGGATGACTGAGTATGCCCACAGGGCCAGGTAATAGATGAAAGGCGCCCAGACCTGCGTGAGTGTGAAGCGTACGGTAAATGGATCCATGACATCAACACGCTTCAGGTAGCCGTTCATCGCCGTTGCCAATTGACGATTGAAAGAAAAACGCACATCCTCGGCAGTAACTGTGGTCCCATCGGAGAAACGGGCCGTGTGACGCAAGTGGAATGTCCAAATTTTGCCGTCCTTACTCACATTCCACGACGTCGCTAGGTCTGGAACGATGCCCTTACCGTTGGCACTCGATTGGACGAGTTGATCGTACACGAGTAAGTGCGCCCAGATAGACATGTTGTCGTTGGGGATCGTAGGGTCCCACGTCTGTACATCCGCAACACGGGCCATGATGAGCGTCCCGCCATGCTGTGGCGCCCCAGCCATGCGTGTGGCGCCAACGATGGACGTAGGGGTGGTTGCAGCAATAAGAGCCACAAGAAGCGCCAGTGAGAAAATTAAGCGGCGGTGCGTACCCATTCCTAGGATTCCTTTCCGTTTCACTCCACTTTATATCGCTTGCGGACAACCGGCGCACAGATCGGGGCGCGTTCCCAATCCAGAAAGCAAGATCACAGGATCAGGGCAATATGTACTATCACGATTACACAGGTGACGTCAAGTCCATTGAGCCCTGTCGTTGACAAGTAAGATTAATCATCGCCTCTCGCGCTCTCACTGCTCTCCTTGCCACCTCTGTCGGCGCCGCTATGCATCTGACTGTTGACAGCGGCAACAGACATCATCCTCAACACCCTCAGCAGTCCAATACCATTTGACCCCACCTTTATACGTCGGATGCCCTGGATAGCCAGCACACCGCTCATGCAACGATCTACGCCGTGGTCGTGGCCGTGTCAGCCGCCGTGGAGGCGTCGCGCACACGCCGCAACCAGTCGCGCACCACCCGGCATAGTCGGCGTCGCGCTCGTCACGGCCTATGCACGGCTCGTGGCGCTCCATCGACGGCAGCAGCGTCCGGATGTCCCCGTATCCACGGCGACGCCGTTGCGGCGGGCCTTCTCCGCGAGGTCAGGCAGGTGGCCCGCCTGCTCGTCGTCGGTCGCGACCACCAGGGCGCCTGGGATGCGGTAGGGTACGTTAAGGGTGTCAAAAACGTCGCGCCAACGCCCGGCCTGATCGCGGATTATGGCCGTTTCCAGCGTCCCCGCGTCGAGTCGAACCCCGTGTGGACGATGCCGGAATTGGAGCGACTCGCACCAGCGGCCAATTCACCCGCCGCCTCAAGCACGACCGCGCGGACCCCTCCAGCCCTGCGATCGTAGGCCACGGCCGCGCCGACCAGCCCGGCTCCCACGACGGCGACCTCGACACGTTCCATGCGCCGTCTCCCCTATGTCGCCCTGGGGGCGACGCGTCTCAGACCGTGCGATACCAGAACTGATCCCAGGCTTCCCAGAAGGTGTCGCCGCGCGAAACGACGGTGCGTGGCCCGACAACGTCCACGCCGACGCGGCCATAATAGGATTGCGCGTGGTCCGGCGCAGCTAATTCGACTTTGAAAGTGACGGGAGATGTGGGCACGTACGGCGCGGGCCAGTCATGATCACGCAAGGCTTGCCCCACCCGTTGCTCGATCAGCGCACAGGCATCCGCGTGCGCCAAATTGCGCGCGGAGAAGCGCCCCAGCCCTCGTTTCACGGGTGCCGTCACAACCTTCGGGCCAAGGAGATCCTGCACCTCTTCGCACGTCGCCGTATCTCCTGACACAAACACGGCCGGCACGTTCCAACTCCCGCTCAAGGCAGCCAGGATACCGCTTTCCCCCACCAATGTGTCGTTGATCCATGCGTTATACCAGGCCTCGGTGCTCACAGTGTGGCACAACACACCCTCTGGCGTGCCCGCCATGGCGTGGGCTCCGACAAAAAGAACCGCGTCGCAGCCGTCCTTAAACGAGGCAGTGTAGCGCGCCCAGCGGTGACCCAGCACGTACTCCGCGCCTCGTTCAAGTTGATCGGGGATCAGGCTTTTGAAACTCCATCCGCCACCGGCGCCATGGCCATCAACCACGACAATGTGCGTGGCCCCGCCAGCCTTGGCACCCCGGATAGCCGCATTGACCTCTCCCGTCAACAAACGGCGTCCTTCGTCGTACTGTGGTGAGCCGCCTATCACCTGCTCCCAAGCTTCGATGCCGGCGACGCCCTCCATGTCACACAACAATACCACGCGCATCCTACTCTCTTCTCCTCTCAATGACACACGTCAATCTATTACCACATATTTCGACGTTGCTTGTCAACTGTACACAGTGCCTTATTGCGTTAGATGCGCCCCACGATTGTGAGGGGGATAATTATGCTAGCTGTTTAGTTCATCCGCGCAACGATCGCGCATGTATCGGTGTGCGTCCGATGCCTTTACGACGACGGTTTGTCACGACGACGGCTCCTCGTTCGTGACATCGTACGTGCGCAGGTCGGCGACGACGCCACGGCGCTGGACCAGGCGTGCCTCCCCGTCGCGGACGACCACGACCGCGTGGCGGAGCGCCCCGTTGTACTGGCTGCTCAACGGCAAACAATAGGCGCCCGCCGCCGGGATCGCCAGGACGCCGCCCGGTTCCAACACCGGCAGAAACGCGTCACGGGCGAGGATGTCGCCCGACTTGCAGTACCGTCCCTCCACGGTCACCGGTACCGCCGCGCGGTCATTCATGCGTGTCGCCGCGAGGGTCGTGTACCCCGTCCAGTAGAGGGCGGGGCGACGGCTCGAGCCCGGTGCGCGGAACGCGATCACGGATGTCCGGGGTGTACGAGTTGGGCACAGCACGGTGATTGCGGGAGAGGGGCCACTCGTTGTCGGTCGCGTGCCGGTGCGCACGGGCGTGACGGTGATCCTGCCACACGCGGCGCAGGTCGGAGGTGATCCCGTCTTCGCCGGAGCGCATGTCCTCAACGGCAACGGCGAGATAACCGGCCGGACCTGGCTCGTGGAGTCGGGGATGCTCACCACGCCGGTCGCGCTGACCAATACGCACAGCGTCGGCCTCGTGCGTGACGCGCTCATCGCCTACGACGTGGCGCGGACCGGCGGTCAGCGGACCGATGGCCAGCCAGCCCAGGCGTGGAGCCTCCCCCGTCGTCGCCGAGGCCTGGGACGGGTTCCTCTCCGACCTCAACGGGCAGCGTGTGCGCGTGGAGCATGCTGGCGACGGACGCGCCCCTGCTCCCCGGACAGTGCCGTCGGCGCGCCCAGCGGGCCACGGTCGACGTAGCGCGGGTCGGCGGCCTGGGGGAGAACAGCATCGGCGACATCTTCCTCGCATTCTCCACGGGCAATCGTGGGCTCACCACGCCGCGCACGCACGACGCGGTGATCACCGTGCGCATGGTACCCCACGATGCGTTGATGCCGTTATGCGAGGCGGCGGCCAACGCGACGGAAGAGGCGATCGTCAACGGGCTGTGCGCCGCCGTCACGATGACCGGCGTCAACGGGCACACGGCCTATGCGCTCCCGCTCGACCGCTTGCAGGCGGCGATGCCGCGCTAGCGCGGCTGTTCCAACACCAAGACTCCGTCATGCTAACGGATGAGCGGCGCCACTGGAACAACTCTCGCTGCTGTTTGTTACTCGACCCTCCGCTATAGTGGCTGTGCAAGATATCGGCGCATCGCTCCTGCATAGCACTGCTAACCAACTGGGGAGGATAGGCGACAGGCGCGATCGATAGCCGAACAATGCGTTCTTGGTCAACAGTATAGCTATGCACGTCCTTGTATGCTGATGCACATGCCGGCGTTGCCCCATCCACCACAGGTGTCACCTCATGCCGCACGGACGTCGTTGTGCACTCCATGTCGTCGCGTGTTGCCGGCCACGATATTTTGTGACCATTGGCATCGGGCTCGATGGAAGACGTCGGGTTGAGGGTGAGGGGGCTCCCCGCGCATCAGCGAGCCTGCGATACTGCGGAGAGGAGGGGCAGGGCGGCCCGATCCACCGGCACGGGAGGGACCGGGAGATGGCACGGACGACCGTCGCGTAGTGGCAGCACGTCGGCACCGGCGAGGTGTTCGCCGTGCGCGTGGACGACGACGGGGCCATCGTGAGCGCCCACGGTCCCCTTACCCCCGCCGATGTCAGTGCCGTGATCTTCGGCGACCTCACGCCCACCGACGAGGAGACCGGTGCCACCCCCCTGGACCACCTGCGGAGCGTCATCCTCGACCAGGACACGGAGTACCTCTCGCTCGCGCCCTATCGCCGGCCCTCGACCGGGTGCCGGGACGAGGGTAGGGATGGCGCATGAGGGAGCCGACGCGCCACCCACCGCTCGACGTGCCGGACTGGAACGACCGCGCCGCCGTAACGCTCCTCGTCGTCGTCGCGGGACACCTCTTGGCCGTCGAGCCCCCGTCGGCGGCCGGCCCACTCACCCCCGACCGCCTGATCCGCTTTGTCGCCGCCCACGACCTCCCTGCGCGCGTCGCCGCCTGCGAGGAGAGCCCCAGTGCCCCGATACGCGACGGCGGCCGCCGGTTGTGCCGCCTCCTCCGCGCCGGCGTGGCCGGCGTCTATGTCCGCGTCCTCCCCGACCTTGCCGCCGCCCTCGGCGACCCCTTCTTCCACCTCGACCTCGCCAAGGCCGCCGCCACAGCCGACCTCGACCTCTTCTCAGCGGACCCGACGGGGCACGGATAGAGCGCCATGGTCGCTCTTCGCATGGCGTCATGCTCCTCCCCTGCCCGCGCAGCGTGGCGTCATTGTCGTGTGAGTACCCCCCCAGAGGCTCCACATCGGGGGGGGGCATCCGTCGCGCTAGCACCAACGCGATGGCCTCCCGATGGCGCCCTTCTTTCGGCACAGCCACCCCAACCGACGTCACGCTCCATCACATTCATG
>JAABUV010003519.1_pt1 | contig 19892 bp, 20 predicted proteins | sample 5559971 | NCBI WGS metagenome assembly JAABUV01 (sample SAMN10711881, study PRJNA513362) | rock metagenome | isolation source: Antarctica rocks | place: Antarctica: Victoria Land, Knobhead nord | collected 2015-12-19
TAGAAAAGAAGTTGATTACAAGATCGAATCAAAGATGTTTCTGAATGAAAGAAACATCGTTACAGCGAGATCTTTCAAGAAGCTAGATGACAAAATGCTCGATTCTTTCATCAATCTAGATTTCGTCAACTCTTCATATAAACTGAAATTATCAGAGTCTATGCATGTTCATGATGTATTTCATTCTGATCTGCTTCGCTCTGTCGTCGACGATCTCTTGCCTGATCAAAAGAACGAACTCTCAGATTCAATAGTGATAAACGATGAAGACGAGTGAGAAATCGATGATATATTGAATTCTCGTCGATATCGAAGACGACTTCAGTATAGAGTCAAATGAAATGACTATGACAATGATCTCAATTGATACAACGCTGATGACGATGAATTTATGAACGCTCAGAAGATCATTGACGATTTTCATATTTGATACTTGAACAAATCGCGCTAATCAACAATTCAATCAATCACGATTTAACAGGCCTGAGCCTGTGAAATCATGATTGAGCAATCAATCGAGTCGGGCAGAAAATACATTCATGCGAACATGAATCGTCGAAGAAGAAGAGTAATGTCACGATTCTAGCCTTGTCAGACTCAGTCTTCTAGTTTTATCAGGTCTATTCTCGCTTCGTCATCTTGACTAGTCTCTATTGAGCCTAGCGTCGGCTGAGAAACACACATATGTAGTCAGCTTCTTTTCCGTAGCTATCTTTCTTTCTTAGCATTTATCTTCTAGTTAAATGACATCTCTATCTGACTCGCTCTAGGCAGATCTCTAACACATATGATGCAAAGTCTCAATGACATCACTACTAGCTTAAATGCTCACTAGACTCAATTAGAATGAAACTCAAATCAAAGTTAAAAAGAATAAATGAAGACTAGAATCATAACATTATCTCTCTTTCTTGAATATTCATGTTCGCATGAATGTTGTTTCTTAGTGCGCTTTTCTTGAATATTTGATATGAAAGTCATCGATCATCTCTTAAGCGTTCATAAATTCGTCATCGTTAGCGTTATATCAGTTGAGATCATTGTCATAACTCTTTCATTTGACTCGATATTGAAGTCATCTTCAATATCATCGAGAGTTCAATATATCATCAATTTCTCATTCGTCTTCATCGTTTATCACTATTGATCTCGAAGATTCATTCTTCTGATCAGACAAAGAATCATTGACGACGAAACAAAGAAGCTCTGAATGAAATACATCATGTATACGCATAGTCTCGAGTAGTTTCAATTTATAGAATGAGTCAACGAAATTGATGATCTGAAAAGAGTCAAGCATCTTGTCATTCAATTTTTTGAAGAATCTCGCTGTAATGATGTTTCGTTCATTCAGAAACACTCTTGATTCAATCTTGTAATTAATCTTCTTTCTATGCTTATTAGCTTGATTCATCATTTGTTTTCATGTTTTGATCAGAGCTTCTCAAGCGAAGATTAATGTCTTGTTCATTTGTTCAGATATATTCTTGACTTGATTGATCTGCAAACGTTCGCGAATGCTTTCATACTCGATGATGTCAGAATTGAAGCTCATATGAGAATGAAAGTTCTTGTTCATGAAGAAGAGAATCAAGAAGATAACTGAGAACAAAACGTTATTGTTGACAAACTCGATCATGAGTAGTCATTTAAATCAGTCGTTCTGCATATATGAACAGAAGAATCAAAGATATCGCTCAATGTTCTGATTGACTTGTTCACTTTGATCATTGATCTGAGAATAATAAATGATGAACAATTAAAGAAAAATGCTCAGTCGTTTGCAAAGAAACTTTCATAGTATAGAGATGAATTGCGAATCTCGATCAGATATTATGAAGCTTGATAAATCATGAGTTTAATATACTCATTGAATCAGCATTTCAGCTGTCTTTTTGACAGTGATATCTTCATCATCAATGATGCAAGAAATATAATGTCTTTATTTTGATAATCTGCAGATGATCATCAAAATAGCGTTGTACTCGCTTGAATCAAATAGATTGATAATGAAGTTCATTGCTATGTCTTGTCATCGCTGTTCAAATATCAATAGAGATTGAAGCAAGTCATTTGATTTATTTCTAGATGTCTTTGAACGTTGACAGATATAGCAGTTTCAAATATATTGATTTATCATTTTTCGCATGAATGATTAATAGTAGTTTCACTTTATGACTTTCACAGTTCTAAGAATATCAGAATGATCAACTGATGATTGATCATGCATCTCACGAATCAGATTCATTTGTAGAAGCTCGTTGAACAAGACTCATAACTGACTATCATGATACAAGATTTCATTCTAAGTTCAACAATTCTTCAATTTGATATCTTCATATTGTGTCTCGTCTCTTGCTATTGCTTCGCGAAGTAGCATACAATTCTTGTCAATTTCGTTAGTCTCAAGAATCTGTTTATAGATTGATTCACTGATGTTTTTCTTTAGATCAACAATTTTCATTTGATTTGAAGTCAGAATAATGATTCATTGATAGCAAACGCGCTCATCTTCTGAATCTCTGAGCACGACGTCAGCTCAACGAGTTAATGCATCAATCTTGATGTTCTGTTTGTCAGATTAATACATTATTCTGAAGTTGAAGTCAGCGAGCTTCTGAACTCAACGCATCTGACGTCTGCTCAGCTCTTTATCTTTCATCAATGAGATGAGCGTTGGATGATCGATGAACATCTTGATAAAAATGTCAGTTAGCTTCAATTCAAGTCATCAGTGTTCAAATGCTCAAATGATGATCAGAAGTTCTTTATCATATATCTCGTAGTTGCATTCAGCAGAAGACATGTTCTTGCTATAGAAGACAATTGAATGTAGTACTTCTTCATCATCATATTGAGAGAGAACTTCATCATTGACGTAGTTGAATGAGTCAATTTCGAGAATAGTCTCATGAGTTTGATCAAAGTGACGTAGTATAGAAGTCTCGATCATACATCTCTTCATATGATCAAAGATGATCTGACAGACTTTATTTCATTCAAATATGATCTTCTTTTGAGTGAGTTGAATCATTGAATGAACAATCTTCGAAAAGTTCTTGATGAAGCATTGATAGAAATTGCAAAAGTCAATAAAGAACTGCATCTGAGTGAGATTATTGAGTGTAAATCAATCAAGAACTGCTTGCATCTTTCGTAAGTTCATCTTCAATTCTTCAATTAATATCAAGAGTTCTAGAAAGATAGTTTTCTGAACATGAAACTTGCACTTGTTGATGTCTATCTGTAGATCAGCTTCTCGCAGTTTATTCAAGATTAATCGTACATATCGCTTGTGTTTCTTCAAGATCTTGCTGTAAATGATAATGTCATCTAAATAGATCTGACAAAACTGATGTAGATACTTGAACAACATGTCGTTCATACAGTGTTGATAGAATGCAGATTCATTGATTAATTTGAAGAGCATTACATGATATTTGTATGAGTTGAAAAAGATAATAAAGATAGTCAAATCTTCGCTATCTGAATGCATGTGTAGTTTGTTGAACGCGACAATGATGTTCAATTGAGTCAGATACTTGCTTTCTTGTATATGAGTGAGAGTCTCATTTATCAATGACAAAGAATAGTGATTTCGTTTGATCAAAGCATTGAGCTTTCTGTAATCAATGCAGAAACGCAAACTATCATCTTTCTTTTTGATGAACAAGATGAGCGAAATGTATAATGCAAAGCTGAAGAAAATGAATTCTTTGTTTAAATGATTGATCAAATACTTCTTTATCTTCTGAAGCTTGTGATTGAACATCTGATATAGTCTGCTTCGAGAGAATGTTTCTTTATCGATCAATTCAATTTTGTGATCGTAGAAATGATGCAATGATAGTTGATCAATCATTGCTTGATTGAAGATATTTAGATAGTTGTGATATTTAGAGAGAAGCTTGATCTTGACTTGCTTGAAAGCTTCAGCATGAGAAAGCTCATGCAGATTCACTTCTTCAGACTTGTTTTCAACTGTAGTTATGAATCAATCGATTTTCAAGATAATAACAGCAAAGATCTTGATATCTGATCGTTTGACTAACATTCTATATGTCGCTGTCTCTATCATTGCTATGTTCATTGAACTGAAAGAGAATGATTTCAGACTGAACGTCGATTTAGAATTGACGCTAGTCAAAGTCACGTCACACTGTTTTAACTGTTCAATAAACTTCTTGTTTTGACTGAATTGAGATGTAATGAAAGTGAAAGATCTCTTCAGTATATGAGTAGAAGTCAAGCTCTTTCGTTTCGTGATTGATTTATTACTTGAGAATAAAGCAATTGATTTTTGACTAGTAGAATTGAAATTCGAAAATCGAAGAAAATTGATTTGCATATCAATTACTAGGTCGATTTTGTTCATTCATGTTTTTTCAAGAATCATTTGATGTTGATCTAATTGAGTGATCAACATAGAAACTATGTCAATCGTATGATCTTGAACAGTCAGATTCGAATAAATGACATGAGTAATGAGTTTCTTAGCATAATGATCGTCAAATTCTCGAATTGACTTCGCTTTGATCAAAGTCAAGAACTTGATTTGCAACTGATCATAAACAATCTGCGCGATCACTTCATCAATGAACAAATAGTCAGCAGCTTCGATGTCAATTAATGACTTCAATGAGTAACTAATTTTATTGCTAGAAAGTACACATTTAGTAGTCAAAGATTCAGAAGCAAAAGAATCATCTGACATGCTTGTCGTTGAAGAAATTAACACATCATTCATCGCGTCTTTGATGAAAGTCTCTAGTTTTTTGTCTCGCTATTCTTGAAAGACATTTTCTCATTCTCTTTATTCTTTAAAATGATGATCTCATGTAGATAAGAAATGAATGCACAAGATGCAGAAGTGTCAATCTTGTTCAGCTGAGAACAATTCTTGAACAAATGATCGAGAGTCTTGCAGATGTAGCAGATAATTGATGATCTCACTGATTCAGAGATAGAAGAGATAGTTGACTTAACATAATCGATTATCAAAGTTGTTACTGATAGAAAAGTAGCGCGTTTATCAGATACAACAGTGACTTTAATGATGACAGTGTAACATTCACTGCGAAGCTGATAATTGATTTGTTGTTTACTATTCACATCTTGAAGAAAGATTCTTAAGCGAGTGAGCGAAGTAAAGTTCTTTGAACAGATTGATAGAGCGTTCTGCAAGCGATTATTGATTTTATTCTGAAGATCGTTCATCAGAGTGTGATAATCATATTCGAGATAGCTGAATAGCTTCATAAAGTTGAAGTAGAAGACATTGAAAGACTTGTCTGCTTGTCTCAGAGCGTTGTACTTACGACAGCACTTTCGATTCTTATTCAGTTCATCGTATATTTCTTTCAGATGCTCAAATAGCTCGTTGATCGAGATGTATGAATGCGAAGCGTCATGTCAACATTGAGCGAAGATGTGCTCAGCAGCATCATCTTCTAGTCTAGATATCACATAAATAATACAGATATTCTCATTATCGAAGTGATTAACATTTGTCTGAAGCTTGTCATTTATCTTGATTCTTCAGCTGTCTCATGTTGATTTATCTTCATCAATGAATATAAATGAGTTCGAAAACTTGAAGAACTTGTGATGATCGTTGTCGAATAGAGTGAACGACTTTCGTTGAGTATGATTCTCGATAGAAGTTTGAGACTTCGTAGACTGTCGAGATCGAGAATAATTCGCTGAACGTTGTTTCTTTTTGAGACTCAATACTTTCTTTCATAGTTCAATGACAGTTTCTTTTTGAGTGTTTATTGTCATTTGATTGATCTCTAGCTCATCAAGTCTTTTAATGTGATTGACTTGTAAATCAATTCATTGCTCATTGAGTTTCAAAGTCATGTTTTGTTGATCTCTTAACTCGATCAGCATCTTGATGATCTCGTCTGACTGATCAATAGTTCATTGACAAAGTTGTTGACTCATGTTGATGTTTCATGAGATAGCAACATTCTGAGATTTCACTGAAGCATCGAAAGAAATAAGAAAAACTCGTTTACTAGCAATGCTTTTAAACAGATGAGCTGTTCATGACTCAACTGATTCAGAGTCGCATGTCATTGTGAGAAAGATAAAGATAAATAGATAGATTTGATTGTGATAAGATTGAGTGATTGATTTGATAAATTTGAATGTGTGTTTTGATGAAAGTAATTCAAAGAATTTCTTGCGAATTTTCTGAATGAACGAAGTAGATTATTTCGTATCATCTACATGTTGATAGCAGAGTAGTTGATTAGCATTTATCTACTGTTAGAGATCAGCATAGAGCGAGTCATATGAGTGTCATTTAACTAATAAATAAATGCTAAGAAAGAAAAGTATTTACAGAAAAGAACTCAATTCTTTATATGTGTGTTTCTCAGCTCTGTGCTAGACTCGAAAGAATTGACGTCTTACACATATGATGCAGAGTTTCAATGACATTACTACTAGCTTGAATGCTCACTAGACTTAATTAGAATGAAACTCAGGTCAGAGCTAGAAAGAATAGACGAAGACTAGAATCGTAACATTAGTCAATAACTTTAAATACTTAACATCATGATCTTGCTTACTGATGTTACTATCATCAAACATGTTAAATGTTGCAATAAGAAACTTGAAATTTCTCTTTTTTTTTGCATATTTTTATCTTGTTTGCTTTGCTTTCTTATTATTAATCTTCTTAATCTTGAGTATTTCATCATTATCACATCTGCAATTTGTAAAGAGTGACAGAGACAGATTTTAATGCTTTTAATGATTAATATTTCAAATATTCATTTAATTTTATGTTTCAGATTTGCGTCACTTTTAGCTGATGCATATTCATAAAAGTATCAACATCTCTAGAACTTTTAAAAGTGCAGTATGTGTCTTTAATGTTTGATTCAACAAACATGATTTTGACACTTGTAGCATTGATAGTTGTAACGTTGAATAATTAATTTGACTATCTAAATAATAGTTATTTACACAGTTTAATATATGCGCTGAGAAAGTCAATAAAAAAGTTAATGAGAAAGTTAATGAGGTAGAAAGTCATGTAGAATGTTTAATATGAAGTCATGTAGAATGTATGATAAAGTCATATTTGATGCTTGATAGAGAACAAAGTTGATTCTTGAATGATGTGTAGAAAGATCAATAGAAAGCTTGATCAAAAGATCAGTAGATAGCTCAATGAAAAGCTCAATCGAAAGATTAGTAGAAAGCTCAATCGATAGCTCAGTAAAACGCTTGATCGAAAAATCAGTAGAAAGATGATGATAGCTCAGTAGATAACTGAATAAAAAGTTCAATCGAAAGATCAGTAGAAAGATCAGTAGAAAGATCAATGATAGCTCAGTAGATAGCTCAGTAGAACGCTTGATTAAAAAATCAGTAGAAAGACGATGATAGCTCAGTAGATAACTCAATAGAAAGTTCAATCAAAAGATCAGTAGAAAGATCAGTAGAAAGATCAATGATAGCTCAGTAAATAACTCAGTAGAATGCTCAATCAAAAGATCAGTAGAAAAATGATGATAGTTCAATAGATAGCTTAATAGAAAGTTCAATTGAAAGATCAGTAGAAAGATCAGTAGAAAGATTGATGATAACTCAGTAAATAACTCAGTAGAACGCTTGATCAAAAGATCAGTAGAAAGACGATGATAGCTCAGTAGATAACTCAATAGAAAGTTTGATCAAAAGATCAGTAGAAAGATCAGTAGAAAGATGATGATAGCTCAGTAGATAGCTCAGTAAAATGCTCAATCAAAAGATCAGTAAAAAGATAATGATAACTTAGTAAATAGCTCAATAGAAAGTTCAATCAAAAGATCAGTAGAAAGATCAGTAGAAAGATCGATGATAACTCAGTAAATAGCTCAGTAGAACGCTCGATTAAAAGATCAGTAGAAAGATGATGATAGCTCAGTAGATAGCTTAATAGAAAGTTTGATCAAAAGATCAGTAGAAAGATCAGTAGAATGATCAGTAGAAAGATTGATGATAACTCAATAGAAAGCTCGATCGAAAGATTAGTAGAAAGCTTGATTGATAACTCAGTAGAACACTCAATCGAAAAATCAGTAGAAAGATGATGATAGTTCAATAGATAGCTCAATAGAAAGTTTGATCGAAAGATCAGTAGAAAGATGATGATAGCTCAGTAAATAGCTCAGTAAATAACTTAGTGAAAAGCATTGTTTGAAGCATTGTTTGACTCATGTTATGCACTTGATCAACGCGTATTTTGAAGCATGTAAAGTGTTTGATAGAAAGTTCAATAGAAAGTTCAATATTGATTCATGAAGAATGCTTTCTATTGAGCTAATTAGTAATGAATAATGAAGTAAAATCATGAAGTAGATTATGAAGTAAATCATGAAGTGAATAATTCATGTTTAAACACGTTGCATAAAGCATGTTTTGAAGTGAGTAGACTGACTAGTAAATGAACGAGTAAATAGCTGAGTTAATAGCTGAGCTGTAGCTGAGTTGATAGCTGAGATGATAGCTGAGTTGATAGCTGAACATGTAAGTATTTTGATTGTTATTGTTCTGAAAGATAGAAACTATGAAGAAAGAAAGAAGATGAAAACTTTGAACTCTTTAACGTCAACTCTATAAAGCTCGAAGCGAAGATTATCGAGTAGATAAGATAAATAGCTGAGCATTTGAAATGATGAGTATTATAGGTAGAAAGTTATGTAGAAAGCATTGTTTGAAGCACTGTTTGATGTGTTTTATGCGCTCAATCAACGCATTTAGTAGAGTATTTGATAGAACTTTTGATAGAGAGTTTGATAAAGTATTTGATAAAGCGTTTAATAGAGCTTTTGATAAAGTGTTTGATAGAAAGTTTGATAAAGTATTTGATAAAGCGTTTGATAGAGTATTTGATAAAGCGTTTGGTAGGAAATTTGATAGAGAGTTTGATAGAGCGAGAAGATGAGCGAGTAAATGAGCGAGCATGTAGAATGATGAGTAAATGAGCGAGTAAATGAGTGATTGTCAACATATGCAATATATGCAACATATGTGATGAAAGCAAAATTCAGCTCAGCGCATATGAATAAACGTAGATTTTATCAACAAAAGCGAGATACAGTTCAGAGACATATGAACAAACACAGATTTTATCAACAAAAGCAGATCGCAATCTAACAAGATCAGCTTAAATTCGAATTTTATTTTGCTTTAAGTGATAAATGTCACTTTAACTAAACTTTAAAATTTTGTTCACTTTACAAACTGTTGATGTCATTCAATTGTAACAAAGTAGCATCAATTTAAGTTTTTGCTTAAATAATCATGAAATTAGAAAGAATGTATCTTGTTGTGAAATGACAAAATCTCTTTGCATAAAACTGTGTAGTAAAAGATAATAAAATAGCACTTTATTAATAATAGAATTAATTGCTAAGAAATAAATACAAGAATTAACAGAGTTTTCATCTTCTGTCAAGTCATTATCTTTATTCACTTGTTAATCTTTTTCAATTTAATCTTGTAAACTAGTTTTGCAAACATGCATCATTCATTCAGAATTAAACACATAAATCTTAATGTTTATCTGCACTTAAGAAATGTTTTAAGCGTGAATAGTTTGCAATGTGACTGCAAATAAAGTCATCAAATAACAAAGCATGTACTCATGCATTGCTTGAATTGAACGCATCTGTGATTAAGAATGCTACATGATACATTAAGAAATCTCGTCAAGTGTTTAATCACGTAATTAGTTAATAAATTAAATGATTTATCATTTTGATCAATCTCTCTTCTTATAAGATCACTTTGACGTGATTAGCTGCAAACGCATGTCTAATAGCTTAAATGACATCGTTTATCACATTAACATCATTTATCACATTGACATTGTTTATTATATTGACATTGTTTATTACATTGACATGAATCATCAAAATGACATGAATCATCAAAATAACATTGATTATTCTGATTCTATATGCTCAATTCTATTTGTTTAAATGCATGCAAAAGCAAGATATTAAATCAATAAATTTATTATTTAATTAGTTATTTAATCATCTATTTGAATGAATTGTTGACTATGTAGAGTATTCAATAGAAAATTATAAAGAAAGTCAAACATGAATGCTTGATAGAAAAACATGAAGAGTGCTTGATAAAAAAACATGAAAAGTGCTTGATAAAGAAACATGAAGAGTGCTCAGTAGAAAAACATGAAGAGCGCTTGATAGAAAAACATGAAGAATGCTTGATAGAAAATCATGAAAGAAGTCATGTAAAAAGCACTGTTCAACTCATGTTATGCACTCGATCAATGAGTAATTTGAAGCATGTAGAAAGTTTAATAGAACATTTGATAAAAAGCTTGATTGAAATCTCGATCAAAAGCTCAGTAGAAAGATCACTAGAAAGATCAGTAGAAAGCTCAGTAAAAAGCTCAATTGAAAGATCAGTAGAAAGATCAGTAGAAAGATCAGTAAAAAGCTTGATTGAAAGATCAGTAGAAAGCTCAGTAAGAAGATCAGTAGAAAGCTCAGCAGAAAAACCAGTAGAAGGTTTGATATCAAGTCATGAAGAGTGTATTTTATTAAGTCAGTTAGCATTATTTCGTATGAAATAAAAAGTAGAAACTGTTCTACGAAGAAAGAAAAAAGTGAGAAGAAGTAAATACTCTGAATTCTCTGAATTTTCTAGCGTCAATCTTCAACTGAAAGCGAAGATTATTAATCACAAAAATAACAGTACTGTTTTCAAGTCATGTAAAAAGCATTGTTTGAAGCATTGTTTAATGTGTTTTATGCATTCAATCGACGTGTTTAATAAAGCGTTTGATAGAGAGTTTAATAAAGTGTTTGATAAAAAGATTGATAAAGTGAGTAAATGAGTAAATAGATGAGTGAGTAAAGTGATAAGCATGTAAAATGATGAGTAAAATGATGAGTATGTAGAATGATGAGTAGAATAATAAGCATGTAGAGTGATGAGTAGAATGATGAGTATGTAAAGTAATGAGTAGAATGATGAGCATGTAAAATAATGAGTAAAGTGATGAGCATGTAGAATGATGAGTAAAGTGTTAGTGAGTATGTAGAATGACAAGTAAAGTGATGAGTATGTAGAATGATGAGTAAAATGATGAGCATGTAAAGTGATGAGTAGAATGATGAGTATGTAAAATAACGAGTAGAATGATGAGTATGTAGAATGATGAGTAGAATGATGAGCATGTAGAATGATGAGTAGAATGATGAGTATGTAGAATGCAAAGAACAAAGATGTTGTTAAACTGTTTAATAATGCTGTTAATCATTTAATTATTTATATGCAAAGATAAATGATTCAATTTATCAGTTATTAGATTTAAGTATGAGATTAATGATGTAATTTAATGATGTTTGATTGAATTTTTAATTTGATTATCTGTCAACAATGTTAATGATATCAACGTGATGATTAGCTGCGTGTGATTGACTAATTAGCACTTAAGAATTTGTTAATGTATTGAATTTTTAAACTATCAAATAATCATTGCAATCACAAAAAATTTCAAAGTAGCAGTAAGAATGATGATGAAAATAAACTTTCTGAAGCAATTTAAAGTGACTATAACATTTTTTTTTATTCTTACTCGATTCAACACTCATTATAAGTCTATGCAAGATTTTATATACTGTAGCGAGCGTTGTGCTAGCATAGCGTTCTTTTTGCATCAAAAATCGCTTCTTTCTGCGCTCTATACTATAACTGTTCTCAATGCAAGAACTTTATAAGTCTGTTTCTTCTTTATTTTCTCTCTCTTTCATCTGATTTTTTGATGATGTCACAGCTTAAAATTGATTCAGTATGCTCATTAAGAGTATCATTTGAATGATCATCATTACTGCACTCATTATTTCAATAACTTCATCTGATTTTTGAAAGTTCATGTTTATTATTGACTTTTGTATCAGCTTTCATAAATAAATATTTATTAACACTGTGTTTATTTCTATCTGTAGAATCTCTGTTGATATCACATGATAAACATTGATGATTTATCACAATGCTCTTTCTTGTACTGATTTCAGCTTAACATTTTGATCTTTTCAATAATTCTTCACTCTCTGTGACATGTATCATATGATGACTTTGTAACTAAGCAGAGAGTGTATCATTACAAAGTATATTTACTTTCTTGTTATCATTGATGAGTTTCAAGTAGATTCAATGATTGTTTGCATGATTTTTTGTTTAATCACTAGTTTTGCTTTGACATGATACATGTAAATTACTCATCTCAATCTATTGAAAATATGTTGTATACGTTGCATGCAACATACATAGAACATAATCTTTATGCTGATTTTTCTTTTAAACTCAAGAAATTACTCAGAAAGAATTTCTTATAACAAATTCACAGTTTAAAATGAATAAAATCTTTCACTGCTCAGATTTCAACAGTTTACTTCTTAAGCATGAGTTGCAGATGTTTCATCTACAATATACATGTATATTGCAGTTGATTTCTTCTTTAATCACATTAACATATGCTACTGTTCTTTCAAGCTATACAGACAATGTTTTCAACTAGAGATTGACTTTATCATCAAGACATTTAAGAGTTAAAACTCAGTGAAGAAGTGAGATTCTTAAGATCAATAATCATCATCATTGTATATTACATCTTGCAAATGCTCACTTTGCTTGAAAGTGTGCAACTTATCTGTTTTGCATTATTTGTAAAAAAATTTCTTGTGCAAATCAATTATGTTTTACAAAAATGTTCATATGTTACACTTTTAATCAGACAGTGTAGTTCAATCATTCTTTATTAACTTGCTTATATTTCTTTTCTTTTAATGAAGTTTTTTTATTAACATATTGCTTATGTATAAAATGTCTGTATTTGAACATTTGTTAAATGATATTAATGAGATTCTTGAGTTTGCTCATATTGAACTTAACAAGTCTTATGAGTTATTCATGTCATAGTAACAGACATGCAGTCTTAACAAGATTTATACATAGTTAGCATGTAGATTTAAAGAATGTTCATGATTTAAGTTTTTTTTACTAATCATTCTCAACAGATTAAACATGAAAGTGTTTTGTCTCAGTTCTTGTCATCACGATGACAAGATACTGAATCAAAAAAATTTCATAAGTAATTTTTCTTATAGTTCTGCATTCTATTTGACTTTCTCATCTGCATGCAGATTGCTTTTGTAACATGCACATTAAGATTATCAAAGTCTGCATGATCATGAAAACTCTGCATGCAATCAATGCATAGTGCTTCATCATCATGTAGCATTTTGATGTCATTCAAACTTTTAATAATTTTTAGATTCTACTGTAGCTAAACAGTAAATTTGTAGTCAGCATCATGTACAGATAAGTTTCATTGCTGATTTGATTATAACATTCATTCTTTAACATGCAATCAATGTGAACAAATTTAATACATAGTCTTAATCTTATTGTTTTAACTGCGTGAAGCAATTGTATAAATAGTGAGTGATTTTCTATCTCAGAGAATTCTGTTCACTTGACACATATAACATAAAGTTTCTCATGAGTTGATTTAATTGATATCATAAGAATGTATGAATTTATTATTATTATTATTATTATTATTATTATTATTATTATTATTATTATTATTATTATTATTATTATTATTATTATTATTATTATTATTGATTTGATTTGATTTGAATTCATACATTCTTGTGACATTGATTTAAGTTCGACTCATGAGAGAAATTATGTCATGTGTATCAAATGAACAAAATTCTTTGAGAAAGAAAATCACTTGTCGACTACATGATGATTTTACGTTGTTGAAACAATAAAATTGACACTATGTTATCAGTAATGAATCTATAGCTTCTATTTAACGCGTGATGCTTAAGCAAACTCTTGATGAGAATGTCTGTGCTGTTTGATTATGATGCATCATCTTTGTTCTGCTCTTCATTGATGATATTTTATACAACGATGCTTCAATCTTCAATCTTCAATCGTGAAGTTAATTTTGTTGCACTTGTGATGCTCGTGATTGTAGTGTTGAAAACTGCGTTCTTTTGCTCAATGATTGTCATTTATTGAGCAGAGAAATATGTGATGAAAGAGAGATGTGCATGAAGAAAAGATAAAGTATGATTGTATTAAATAACTCTTTTCTTCTCTTGACTTGACTTGTATCACGTAGACGTTGAATAAATTATTAATATAAATGTGCAATTGCAATCGTTCAATGTTTGACTCTGATCAATAAAAGAGAATGCGTTCTGATCGTTCTCTTGCGCTCTCAATTTTTCACATAGATAAATGTATGACTTGATGTCAAGTAAAGAAGATGAGTTCAAGTCTCTTCAGTATATCAGCATGATCAACGAGTCACTACTTCTTCAAGCATTGTAATCACGACTCTCAATACTTGAAATGACTATTTTATCTAATATCTTTTCATCAATTACTCAATGACACTGTTAATGTGATGAAAACATTTCAGTATATTAACATGATCAACAAGTCATCACTTCTTTGATCACTTGCAATCACAACTCTCAGACTCAGCATTTAAGTTGTTTAATCACTAGTAGTATCTTTTTATCTTTTACTGACATCGACATGTCATTAATCTTCTTTGTAGATTGATTGTGACTGTTAGAAAAGAATGTTGTCACGTGAGTGAAAACTCTGCATGATGACTTTTCTGATCATGCAATGTTCTAACATCATTCAAACTGCGTTGAATTAAGATCTCTTGACTCTTCTGACTTCTATTTGAACATAGAATAGAATCAAAAGATTCATAGTTGACATCATGTACAGATAAATCTTGTTGTCGATCTTATTATTATTATTATTATACTTTTTTATCTTCTGAAGTTTATAGTCAAACATTTTATAAAGTCTGCTTCAAGAAGAAATTCTCTCAGCAATTAACTCAATTTTATGATCATAGAAACAATGAAATAATAGTTGATTGATCATTGCTCAATTGAAGATGTTTAAATAGTCATAATACTTGAAGAGAAGCTTCACTTTGATCTGCTTAAAAGTCTTGACATGAAAAAATTCATGCAGATTCATACTTTCAAACTTATTCTTAACTGTACTTATGAATTAATTAATTTTCAAGATGATAATGATAAAGATGTTTATCTTTGATCATTTGATCAGAGTTTTATAAGTTACAATCTTTATCATTGCAATGTTCATTGAATCTGAAAACTGTTCAAAATCTTTGATGTTAATTAAAGTTACATTACATGATTTTAACTGTTCAACTGATTTTGATAACTTTTCAATCTTGCTGAATGAGAATGATTTCTCACTGAGTTGAGTGATAACAGAAGAGAAAAGTCTCTTTAATATATAAGTAAAAGTCAAGCTCTTCTGTTTTATCATTGTTTTCTCACTTAAGAAAAGAACAGTCAAGCGAGAATTAAAATTCGAAAATTGAAGAAAGTTGATTTACATATTTATGACTAAATTTATTTTATTCATTCATATTTTTTCTAGAATTATTTGATGTTGTTTTAATTGAGTGATCAATATAAAAACAATGTTTACTGTATAATCTTGAATCATTAGATTCAAATAAATGACATGAGTAATAAGTTTTTTTGCATAATGATCATCAAATTCTTATATTGACTTTGCTTTGATTAAAGTCAGAAACTTGATTTGCAACTAATCACAAACAATTTGCATGATCACTTCATTAATGAATAAATAGTCAGCAGCTTCAATATCAATCAATGACTTTAATAAGTAACTAATTTCATTGTTAGAAAGTATATATTCAGTAGTTAAAGATTCAGAAGCAAAAAAATCATCTGACATGCTTATTATTGAAGAAATTAACACATTTTTCACTGCATCTTTAATGAAAGTTACTAGTTTTTTGTTTCATTATTCTTAATAAACATTTTCTCATTCTTTTTATTCTTAAAAGTTAAGAATGATAATTTTATGTAAATGAAAGATGAAAGCATGTGATGTTGAAGTATTAATCTTGTTTAACTGAAATTAATTCTTGAATAAATGATTTGAAATCTTGCATGTATAGCAGATAATGAGCATTCTCACTTGATCAGATTCAAGAATAAAAAAGATGATGAGTTTAACATAATTGATTATAAAGATTGACAGTGTTGACGAGAAAGTTATGCATTTATCAAATACTGCAATGATTTTGATGATTCATTACTCATTGTGTAGCTGATAATTAACTCGCTGTTTATTATTTACATCTTGAAGAAAGTTCTTTAAATGAGTGAGTGAAGATCAGTAATGAAACTCATCTGTACATGATGCTGATTACAAATTTACTGTTTAACTATAGTAAAGTTTAAAAATTATCAAAAGTTTGAATGACATTAAAATGCTACATGATGATGAAGTGTTGTGCATTGATCGCATGCAAAGTTTTCGCGATCATGCAAACTTCAATAATCTCAATGCACATGTTATAAGCAATCTGCATACAGATGAGAAAGTCAAATAAAATGCAAAACTATGGGAAAAATTATTTATGAAAATCATTCAATTCAATATCTTGTTATCATAATGATGAAAACTGAGACAGAACATTCTTGTGTTTGATTTGTTGAAAATGATTAGCAAAAAGAATTTAAATCATGAACATTCTTTAAATTTACATGCTAATTACGTATAAATCTTGTTAAAATTATGTGTCTGTTACTATGACATGAGTAACTCACAAGACTCATTAAGTTCAACATGAATAAACTTAAGAATCTTATTAATATTATTTAACAGATGTTTAAACACAGACATTTTATATAAAAGCAATATGCTGACAAAAAAACTTTGTTAAAAGAAGAGAAATATAAGCAAGTTAGTAAAGAATGATTAAACTACGCTGTCTGATTAAAAGTGTAACATATAAACATTTTTACAAAACATGATCAATCTGCATGAGAAAGATCTTTATAAATAATGCAAAATAGATGAATTGCACACTTTCAAGCAAAGTGAGCATCTGCAAAGCATGATATACAATGATGATGATTGTCAATCTTAAGAATCTTATTTCTTCATTGAGTTTTGACTCTTGAATGTCTTGATGATAAAATTAATCTCTAATTAAAAACATTATCTGTATAACTCAAAAGAACAGTAATGCATGTTAATGTGATTAAAAAAGAAATCGACTGCAATATGCATGCATATTGCAGATGAAACATCTGCAATTCATGCTTAAGAAGTAAACTGTTGAAATCTGAGCAGTGAGAAATCTCGTTTATCTTAAACTGTGAATCTGTTGCAAGAAATTAGTAACTTCTTGAGTTTAAGAAAGAAATCAGCATAAAGATCATGCTTTATGTATGTTGCATACAACATATACAACATATTTTTAATAGATGCAACTGAACATAAAACTGTAATGAGATGTGCATCTTTAACAGATAGAAGTGAGTCACGTCACAAGAATGCTTGCGCTTAGTCGTTAAAAAAATTTCATATGAGAAGCAATCTTCACAAAAGCGAAACAAGTGTATTCAGCTGTAGTGAGATCAGAAATCACATTTGAAGCATCAATCTGATATCAGCGTGACAAGAAGAAAGAACTGTTAAACAAGAAATGTAAACTAGAAACTCTGTAAAATCAGACTTTACATTATGTTGCAGAAGCATTCAAAAGAGTAAGCATTGAAACGTTAAAGATTGAAATGTACATAAGTTCGCTGCATGTTCATCTGAACATGCTGCAGAATAAAGTCACATTACGCAGTTGAGTTGATAACAGAACGCAAGAGACTAGATGAGCATGCAAACTTATACATGCTCAACTGATAAAAATTAATCATTTCATCTTTCGCTTTTTTATCATCAAGAAAGTAGTGCTTCTGAACACATTTATTCAAGAAGATGCAAAAATGCAGTCTAGATGCAAATGATTTGATTTCTTTATGACAATCTCAATAAGTGATAGCATTGCAATAGTATTATATCACAAAGATCAATGAAAGCAACAATGAGAAAAATACAAGAAATGCATTGCAAACATCAATGTAATCTCAGCACAAAGATTTCATTTATTCAACAAGATGATAAAGATGCATGATGATTTTCAAAAGATTGAAAGCACTCTCACAACTTACATCAAAATTAAACGCATAGATCTTAATGTTTATCTGCACTTGAGAAATGTTTCGAGCATGAATAGCTCGCAATGCGACTGCGAATGAAGTCATCAGACAGCGAAGCATCTACTCATGCACTGCTCAAACTGAACGCATTTGCAATCAAGAATGCTACATGACGTTGACTTCTTGAACTATTGAATAATCGTCATGATCATAAAAGATCTCAGAGCAGCAGCGAGAATGATGATGAAAACGAAGTTTCTGAAGCAATTTAAAGTGACTAAAACATTCATTCTTTAACATGTGATCAACGCGAACAAATTTGATACATAGTCTTAATCTTGTTGTTTCAACTGCGTGAAACAGTTGTATAGATAGCGAGTAATTTTCTATCTCAGAGAGTTTTGTTCACTTGACACATATAGCATAAAGTTTCTCATGAATCGATTTAATTGATGTCACAAGAGTGTATGAATTTATTATTATTATTATTATTATTATTATTATTATTATGAGTGAGTGAGACAAATTTTTTAAGACAAATTGATAAAATATCTTGCAAGTGATTATTGATTTTATTCTGAAAATCATTCATCAGAGTGCAATCATTGTAATTGAGATAATTGAATAACTTCATAAACTTAAAGTAAAAGACATTGAAAGACTTGTTAATTTATTTCAAAGCATTATACTTATGATGATACTTTCAATTCTTATTTGAATCATCATATATTTTCTTCAAATGCTTGAATAATAGACTGATCATGTCAAGTTGAGTACTTAAGTTCAAGTCAAGTACTTAACTTGAAAAGTATTGAGTTGAATTAATTTTTTTGGAAAAAGTGTTGAGTTAAGTTGAGAAGTTGAACTCAAGAACTTAAGTTGAGTTGAAAAGCTTGACTTAACAATTTAACTTAAAAACTCAATTTGATTCAATAAGATATTAGATAAATGTATATAACTTGATCAAACAGTCTTTATTATGAAGACTTCATGATTTTCATCATGACTTTCTATTAAATACTCTTCAAAATAATGCAAAAAGATAATGCATTATAATTCAGTCTATGAATTTATAAGATTATGAACTATGATTAGAACTTAGAAAGTAAGATAAGTGTTTTTTTTAATTTCTTTATTAAATGCATGCAGTCTATGACTATGATACTGTTTAGACGCTGTGTATGTGCTACATTACATGTAATCTGATCAAAGTCGCTGCTTTATATCTTTTTGTTAATCAATCACATTGATAGTTTGCATATACAAGCACTCTCGCTCAAATTCTTGCAATCATACTCTCATTTTTCTTCATTCTTTCGCTCTCTTCGCGTTTTACTCTTTCATTTCTAATAGTTATTTTCTCATTGTAATTCAAGTATTTTTTAAATATTCTAACATTGTGATTCTTTCAATCTTGATGATGAACAATGTCAATATGATGTCTGTGTTTTTGAGTTAAACTTTTTTCTTAAACTTTCTCTGCTTTGCTTTATAATGTCTGCAGTTTAGCAGTAAATGCTTCAACATTTGTCTTGCATTGCATATTTCATAGCATTTGTTCAAATTATTCTTTGATAATCGATGCAAATAACTCTTGAAATAATCATGTTTCATTTTCAGCTGAATAAAGATTGAAAACGTTAGTTTATCAATTTTTCTCAGCTCTTTTATTTAATACTGATTTTTCAAAAACTGACAACAAGATTCATCTGTACATGATATCAACTATGAATCTTTTGATTCTATTCTGTGTTTGAATAGAAGTCAGAAGAATCAAGAGATTTTAATTCAATGCAG
>JAABUV010003520.1_pt1 | contig 19884 bp, 19 predicted proteins | sample 5559971 | NCBI WGS metagenome assembly JAABUV01 (sample SAMN10711881, study PRJNA513362) | rock metagenome | isolation source: Antarctica rocks | place: Antarctica: Victoria Land, Knobhead nord | collected 2015-12-19
AGTGGTGCGGGTTGCGCTTTCTGCGCAATGTATCACATGTGAGCTGCGCCTGATGTGCACTTCAAGTAAAAGAATCAAAAACACTCAGGTGGATGGCGTATGCGTGAATGGGGTGGGTGGCAGGACTCCCGAATAGCTTGTAAATGACGACTGTACAAGCACGCATGCCTTGCAGACATTGAGGACAGCAAGCTGAGAGGCGCAGCGCACTGCTCTCAGAAAGCTCACAGATACACGCGCCTGCTGAAGTAGCAGGCGTGAGATACAAGGCTTACCCTGAATGTCAGTGCTGTACCATGCCACACATTGTAAATGGTGCCTCGAAGCATCCATGTCGCACACTACCGACAGCCGATGCAGTTCTCTAAGCAAGACGGTGCACGCAGTAAGAGTACATACACCTGAGTCCCAAGCACACGTCACTTCTGACAACAGGGCGCCACACATACAAGTAAGCAGTGTCCAATACTTCTGACAACAGGGCGCCACACGTATAAGTGAGCAGTGTCCGAAACAAGGACCTTGCATAGCGCTTAACTGACACTGCGGGGCTCTTCTAACAACGCCCACTGCAAGAGCAGCTTCGCATGCCGCAAGCAGACGCCAGGCACACTGCAGCGGACTCGGCCTGATGCAGGCGCCATACGGACAACCTGCAGTGCAGGCATGTGATGTGGCTATGGTGCGCACACAGGCGCATGCCCCAAAGTTGCAGCCTGCGCGAGCGCTGCCCCATGCATCTGCCGGCATGTCAAGCCTCCCGAGCGCCAAAGGCGGCACCTCAATCACAGCCGGGAGCTAATGAAATGTAGGCTCTGCCATGCCTGGCCACATGCACACAGGCACAGCCGCCTGGCAGAGTCAGCCACAGGTCACACCGTGTGCGATGTTCCATGCGCCCCCCCAGCGGCAGCGCCTCAGCTCCCAGCTGTGACGCACTCCTGTGACAGCCCTAACAGCTGGCAGAAGCAGCGTGTGCCTTTACACAAAGACATGAGGGACTCCTCCGCTCAGCACCGCCTCCGTGCCGCCGCACGTATCCTCCAAGGTCATGCGCCTCCTGACTGGCAGCGTCGCAGCTTTGCGGCGGCTGCACCCTGCACGCCTGTGCCTGTGCGCCGCTCGCGCTCCGCGCGCGCCTCTGGCGAGAGATTTGGTAGGAATGGCCTGCCGTGCGCACGTTGTCAAGCTATGGTCAGGTCACGCATACAGCAGCACCTTGGCAGGTGGGCTGGAAACGACTCTGGCTAGCACTTGTACCTCTTTGTCCATACCGCACGCTCACGAGTAGACAGCAACGGAGCTGCTTGCCGCACAACTGGTCGCAGTAGGGCAAAACAGGGCAGACAGCACCACCTACAGCCGCAGAGCCATGCAGGAGTGCCCAGGGCAGGACCAGAAGCGAGCCTGAGGGGTGAGCGCACGGTGAGGCTGCAACAGCGACTGTGGCCTTGGCCTCGGGAGCCTCCTTGCCCGACCCTGCAGCCCCTGCCTCGGCGTCGCTTGCAGCGCTGTCTCGCGCAGCCTGTTCCCGGCTCCTGCGCGATTTGGTGTGCCATTAGTCTGACACCCGTGAGGCTCGCAAGCGCAAGAAGTTGGCCATGCGTGCGGCAACGTGCGTTCAGGTGGGTGCTTGCCTGCGCCGCCACCGCCAGCACCCTCGAGCAACGAAGAAGGATAGCAGCACGAACACCGCGCAGCAGATGGCGACCACTAGCCAGACGTACCAAAATTTCTGTGCACTCGTGCCATGCATCATGCTCTGCAAGCGCACGAGAGCGCAGCGCTGGTGCGCAGTGCGGGAGGAGGTACCTTATGGTAACCATGAAACAATCTCTTGATGGGGTCGTCGTCATCTGCGCCGCCGCCGCTCTTCTCACATGCGAACTCCACCACTGCATGCAAAAATCGCACCCAGCAGGTGGAGATTGGGCACCTGATGGGGTGATAGGGGGTAGAGGTGCTTCAACGTGCAGCGGTTGCCCAGGCTGCCATCCCTGACTGCCTGAATTGGTTGTCCCGCTCTGAGCCCTGTGTTGCGCAAGCCCCGACTCAGCGCAGCTGCCCGACTGTTCACGCACAGCACGGTGTCAGCCTGGGTGCTCACCAGGCTGCAGGCAGGGACAAGGCTGCAAGGGCGGCTGAAGCGGCGAGGCTGGCAACCAGAGGTCTGACAGCTGTTCCGAGCATCACCGTCCACGTATGCGCCCTGCGATACTGGCAGGCACCGGCAGGCCTGTCACTGCGTGCACATGTTGTAATAGGACGGACCAAAGGCCTTGTCAGCAAGATGCACGCGGCGCATGCTGCAATGCACACGCAGGTCGCCTCTACTGCGAGCTGTGGATCATATATATGTTGACTACTGCTTGTCTCCCAAGCGAGTACATACCACAAACCGCTATTTGTACTGCGGCAGGGACCCTTGCCCTCTGGCGCGGGAAGTCGACTTGGTAGGCCCAGCCACGGCTTTGCGCAGCTTGTCTGCAAGTCCTCTCTGTGTAGGCCATTGTCGCACTAGGTAGTCTGCACCGACACGCCAAGATGGGGGAGGCAGGGGCGGATGAGCCCAAGCATGCGCAGTCAGGCGGAGGCTTTTCGCACTGGTTCAAGGCCACCCTGCCTGGCGGGTGGGTCAGCAGCTGGGAGCGGGAGTTCTCGTGGCACCCCGGTGCGCGCCTGGACACAGCCTGCGTGCTGCGCACTGCTCGGCGGCCGCTATGAAGGCGCAACACTTGTTATATACATCGCAGCTGAGCGTCAGGCGCGGTTCGGCAGGCCATGACGACTACAGGGACAGGCTGCCAACGCCCCTGGACGACGTCGTCCGCGAGTACAAAGATGTAGTGAAGGTAACCACATTGCTGCTTGGACACAGCTTGCCGGGGCGCGGCGCTCACGTGGTAAGGCCGCCAACCGCAGCACGGCGAGTGGACCTTTGGTTTGTGCCAGTGCTGGGGCAAGCGATCCAAGGTGCGCGCTGTGCTGCCCTGCTCTGCCGCTGGCCAGTGTTGTGCTGCGACGCCAGCCTGACGTGCGCGCCAGCGTGCAGATCGTGAAGTCAGCCGTCCACGTCCCGTGTTGTCCTTCCTTCCGCTTCCTGCCGTGGCGGTGGCGCGGCATCTGCTTTGGCAGGCGCGAATGCGTATGTTCATCTGCTGGCCGTGCTGCGCCCTGCGTCCTGCGGCCTGACGCCTCTCCGGGCCTGCCGCAGGAGGTTCATGGAGTGCTGCTGGTTCGGCTGTGACCGGGTGTGTGCCCGGCCGCGCCACTCCAGCGCTGGGAGGCTGCTTGACGCACGGAAGCAGCCGCATTGCTTGACGCACGGAAGCAGCCGCACTGACCCCGGGCACGCAGCTCTCCTGCTTTCACCGAGTGTGCCGCTTGCTTGGCGCAGCTGCGCTGGGCGCGCACCACGCACGCGCTGCGCATCGGGAGGGAGTACACCCTGCCCTTTGACGAAATCGGGCGCGACTACCACTCGGAGATCTGCGCCCTCTGTGCGTTTCCTACCCGGCATCAAGCAATCACGCCTTGCTCCTTGAAACGCATGTGCACCGCAAGCTTGCAAAGCCTGCAGCCGCCAGAAGCTAAAGCCTGCGGCGGTTCTGTGCCAGGCTGGGTGCAGGTGTGCTTGGGCTGTGTTGCCGGGCTGGGCGTTGGCCAGGTGTGCCCTGTCCTTTGAGCATGAATGATTCGCGCGTGAAGCGCACGTTCTAGCGTCCGTGTCCGGAACGGCGTGCCCGGTCGACAGGCTTTCTCGCTGTGTGGCAACGTGGGAGCCAACTTTGGCGCTTGGTACACCTGCCATGCACGGGAAAAGCTGCGTCGGTGAGCTTGCTTCCTGCGTTGTCGTGTTCGTTCCTATATTGTTGTCTGGCCTCAGCGTGCCCCACGCCTGGGGCTGGAGACAAGCCCAAGGAGCATGTGAGTCAGCTCGTGGCTTGACGCGCACCCGGGCTGCCAGGAAATTTGGCCTGCCGACGACGTTTGGCCTGTGCAACGGCGTGGACGACTGCATCGTGCACCTCTTTTGCATGTACTGCGCCAGCCACCAGGTGATCTATCCCTCCCACAAGATGTAGCAAAGTGGTGCTCGTGGCTGAAGACTGGCCTCGGGCATGCAAGGCCGGTCAAGACCCGGCTGGTCCCTGGCTGACAGGAAATGCGGGAGTGCGCGGTGCGCGGCCTGGACGGCCCGGGGCTGTTTGCGCTCGACGTGCTGCCGCAGTCGTGGGCGCACTTGCCCGGGTATGAGGAAGCGCTGGCGCGCCGCGCGGCGCAGCTGGAGGCGCTTAAGGTCAAGGTGCGCGTCGGGGCCCCCGGGTAGCCAGCGCAGGGACGTGCAGCTGGTGGCACTGCACAAACTGCATATGAAGGCAGTCCATGCTGTCGCGTTGCATTGCATAGCGCGAGTGACGATCAAAGGCCCATGCGGATCGACTAGTCAATCAGCCAATCTACCTGCAGAGCAAGGCGATATGCGAGCCAGACAGAGATATGGCAGTGAATTTGGAGGGTTCCTCAACACAGGACACCTGTGTGTCACGGACAGCGGTGTCTCCTGGGCATGTAGAGCACACATGGCGTCAGAGCGTGCGCACGGCGCCAGCGTAGAATGGGCCGGCTGGCCGAACGCAGGACCGCGGCGACGAGTTCCTGCCGTTCGAGCAGCGCATGGCGCGCGAGCCCGGGCCCGCCCAGCTGCGCGGTAGGGCGGCCGCCGGCACTGTGAAGGCATGGTTTGGCCCCGGCCGCGGCCACGCTGCCGACCCAGAAGCCGCGGGCGGCGCCCCTGGCATCGCGCTGACGCACGCGGACGGCGCGGGCGGCCGCGCTGGCGGCGACGGGGGCGGCGGCGGCGCATGCGGAGACGCGGGTACCAACCCTGGCGGGGTTGCCGGCGGAGGGCGCGGCAGCGAGGAGGAGGCTGCGGCGCTCCTCGCCCGGCTGCCGGACAGGCCGGGCGTGCCCGCGCTGACGCGCGCATACAGCGTCGCGTACTAGGCCGGGCGGTGCGCCGAATGGGGCGCGTTGGCGATGGCAGGCGCAGAGTGTGAGATGGCATGCAGCAGCCGGGGCAGCGTGTGTAGCATCGCGTGCAGGCTGCCGGATACTCACTGACAGCGAGCATGCGTGGAGGATGCAAGGGCTTTCGGCACTGGATTTGTACACTGTGTGTCCCTTCCGACCTGTGCGTCTAGGAGCTCGCAGCGGCCAGCAAAGGCGCGGCCGTGAATGCAGCTAAAGGATGCCTGCCTATGGGTGTGCTGCATCTGCACCTGGAGTGCGCGGCGGCGGTGGCGGCAATGCCTGGTGGCGCAGCGCCAGACCGGCTGTGTCCGCCGCTGCTGGAGCGGTCAGCTTTGAGCATGGCATGGGGTATGTCAGTCAAAAGCATGGCCGCGGTGTGTCCAACGGGAGGCGCACCTTGCGTCCACTTTTGCTTGTGGTACTCACTCGGTGTGTCAAGGTCGTCGCAATCCCCTGCGAATACACTTCATCTTGCACATGTGTAAATGGTCTGTGATGCAGGGCAGGCGGTTGCTGAGCGTGTGCGCTCGGAGGCGTGATCCTGCCCCAATGTAGAGCCGGGCTGTGAGGGTAGCAAACGAAGTAAGAAGTATTGTCAGGCATGCAGGCCGATGAAGGTTGAGCCTCTGCATGGGGCTGTCATGCACTGTAAGCGTTCAGTCACAACGTGGCACCATGTGGCCATGGGTGCCTGCAGCTCTGTGACGCACTGTGGGCTTCAGCAGGGGCTCATACTGCTGCGTCAGTGCCTTGCTGCAGCCAGCATTCCTGTTGTGCACGGTTTATCTCTGTCCGCTGATTGGTACGTGCATGACACCAATGAGAAGCAGGTTGCCAGGCAAGCGCTGCCCAGAGCTTCAAGGTGATGACTGAACTTGCATGGCGGCCATCCAGCCTGCTCACGAGCAGCCCTACTTGGCCTGATAGGAACATCGGTGCAAGCCATCTCTGCAAGACAGCAACCTGCAGGAGCGCCTGTTAATACTGGCGTGTGCTAGGAGGGCTCCAGCAGCTGAGCAGTGGCAGCAGCTATGGCCGGACATGCATAGCGTGTGCGGAGGCGATGCACGCTGCTGCTAGGCCAGGATGTGTCAGGTGAAAGTGCGGAAGTCAGTAGAAGTGGTGCGCGCCCCAAGCCAGCGGCCCATGCTTTTGCCAATTCTGCGCAGGCCCGCGCCGGGACTGAGCCGGTCCGCGACGCCGCAGCCCGCACCGATACGCTCCTTTGTGGACTCTGTGCTGCGCACGCCCACCGAGGAGCTCGCCGGCGTGTTGGACGCGTTCACCTGGAACTACGAAAAGGTGCGGCCGGGCCGCGCGCTTGCGCCGCCCGGCGCAACATACGCGCTCCAGCGTGTCTTGAGCGCTCAGAGCGCGTGCGCACGCAGGGCGACTTCCACCATTGGGTCGCGCTCTTCAACCACTTTGACGCGCTCTTTGATGAGCTGCTCAAGCCCAGGGCGGACCTGCGGCTGCAGTACGACGCGCCCGAGGCCGAGGCGGACGCGCCGTTCCCCTCCAGCACTGTGGTGGCAGTGCTGCGGGTGACGGCAGCCATCTTGGAGAACTGCTCCAACAAACACCTGTACCAATCCTATGATGTGCGGCCCTCGCTTCGCTTGCCGGCCGCTTCCACGCTGCACGGGCCTCGCTGACGACACCTGTGTGCGGCGAGCAGCACCTGACGAGCCTGCTGGCCGCCCCGGACCCCGATGTGGTCGCGGCCACTCTGCAGGCCTTGGTCGCCTTCGTCCGGAAGACTCACGTGTCCAGCGTGCGCTGGCACGGCAACACAGGTCTCAACGACCGCCTGCTGGCGCTCAGCCAGGGCTGGGGCGGCAAGGAGGAGGCGCGCCGCCCCGCCAACGCGCTTTGCGTGCGGCGTGCTGTGCGCGGCGCCGCAGGCTGCCTGGGCGTGGCCTGCCAGAGCAATCACAGGCCGGCGCAGCTGTGCGCCTCTCTCAGCGCTTTTCTGCTTGCAGCGCCGGCGGACTGATGACATCCCTGCCTCGCCTCTGCAGGGCCTGGACCTGGTGGCGTGCACGCAGGACGACGAGGCAGTCATCCAGCCGGTGCTGCCCTGCACCTTGCCCCAAGGCCGGCAGTGGCCTCGCCTGGCGCTGGAGACAATGAACATGGCTGCGGCATTGCCTGCCTGCTGCTGCCGCTGTGCTCGTCGGCGCGCCTGCAGGGCCTGGCGCCCGGCACGGTGCTGCACACCTGAGTTGCAGGCTGCAACTGTAGCCGGAGTGCCACCGCATGGCAGAGGCGCTGCTCGCTCGGGGGCCTCCCACCTGCCGCCCCGCTGACAGGTGCGGCGCCAGGGCCTGGCGCTGGGCGCGGCGCTGCACTTTGAGTTCTACCACGAGGCGCCGGGCGGCGCGGGCGGCCTGCGTGTGATCCGCCTGCCGCGCGTGGATGCGTACCCAGAGAGCGAGCACGAGATCGTGCGCCAGCTCGTGCAGCGCTACGGCGTGCCGGAAAAGCTCAGGCGCGCCGCCGCTGCGCCCCCAGCACGCCGCCCTTAGACGCTGGGCATGGAGCGCCATCAGCCCACCGGCGCCGAATGCCAATGCCCGCCGGGCTGTCGGCCGGCGCCCCGGCAAAGCAAACGTGGCGGCGGCACGGTGGGCTCTGCGCCCGGGATCTCGCTAGCGGTCCTGCTCGCGCGCCTCTGCAGCCGCCGAGGCGCGCGCGCTTGCCGCAGGTTCTCGCTGCTGACGCGCGTGCGCGTCGCGCGGCACTTCGGCCGGCTGGAGGGCCGGCGGCAGCTGGCGCGCGTGCGCCTGCTGGCCTTCTACGTGCTGTTCCAGTCCAGCCCGGGCCACGACGACATGATGGCGTTCTTCGTGGCGGAGGCCGAGTTCGTCTCCGAGCTGGTCGGGCTGCTCCAGGCGCGCGCGTGGCCCGGGCGCCCGCGCCCGCCCGCCTCTGCCCCTTCCCCATCCCCATTCCTTTCCTCTTCCCCTTCCCTCCTCCGTCCGACTCAAGAGGTCAGGCGGCAGCTCAAGAGGCGGCGGCGGCCGGCCCGCAGGCACACGTCCGCAGGCACATCTCAGCAGGTGGCAGGGCTGCCGCGGGCCGTCCGCGAAGAGCGCCACCAGCAGAGGAGCGCGTGCGGCAGGGCGCCTGTACCATGCTGCGCTCGCACCTCTTTGACATGCGCAGCGGCGCGCGCGCGCAGGCCGACAAGGCGGTGCCGGAGCAGCTGCGCACGCTGGCGCTGCGCGCGCTGGCGGTGCAGCTGATGGACCGCACGCGGCACTCCAGCGTGATCGCGGCCATCAGCGTCGGCGGCCAGAGCGGGCTGCTCAGCCAGCTCATGCACAGCGCGGCGCGCCCCGGCGCCCGCCGGGCCTCGCGCCCGCTCCCATCGCTCCGCCGCCTCGCGCAGGGCTGCCCTGTCACGTTGCATGCTGGGGGCGCAATGTGTCGGTGCGCTGCATCAGCATGGCACAGCAGGCACCGTATGCAGGGTGTCTCGCGCAAGGAGCCTGCCCGTGGGTGCCGCGGATCCGGCTCCAGGGCCGACAGCAGCGCCGCGCCAGCGCCGGGCGGCTGGCCGGCGGACCCGGCGGCCCGGGCCGGCGGCGCGCCCGCAGGCAGAGGCCGGCGGCGCACCCGCGGGCAGAGGCCGACGGGCGCGCTCGCGGGCAGAGGCCGACCGGCGCGCGGCGCACCGCAGGTGGCCGCGCTGGAGGCGCCCGGGCCGCCCGCGTACAGCGTGGCGTTCGTGGAGGCGCTGCTGTCGCTGGTCGGCGCGCTGGTGTCGTCCACGTCCGGCTGCGCGGCGCTGTCGGAGGCCGGGCTGATCCCGGCGCTGCTGCCGCTGCTGCGCGACGGCGCGCCGGGCCACGTCGGCCTGGTCTCCGCCGGCGTGCGCATCCTGGAGGCCTTCATGGACTTCTCGCCGGCCGCGGCCACGCTCTTCCGCGACCTTGGCGGCCTGTCCGACATGATCCGCCGCCTGGGAGCCGAGGTCGCGCCGGCGGCGGCCGGCGCGCCGGAGCGGCCGGCCGCGGCGGGGGGAGCTGGCGCGGGCGCGGAGGCGGCGGCGGCGGCGGCGGGCGCGGGCGCTGAGGGCGGCGGCGCCGGGGGCGCGGGCGGCGCAGAGGGCATGCAGATGGACGTGGCGCCGGGCGAGGCGGCCGCGGCGGCGGGCCTGGCTGGCCTGGCCGGCGGCGGCGGCGGCGGCGGCGGCGGCGGCGAGGCGGGCGAGGCGGCGGCGCCGGCGAGCGTGCCGTACGCGCGCCGCCTGCTGCTCAAGTCGCTGCTGCGCGCGATCGCGCTGGCGAGCTACGCGCCGGGCACCGGCGCGCGGCCGCAGGTGGCGCCCGCGCGCAACCCTGTGCGCATGCGTCGAGTCTAATCACAAATTAAATTGTCGGGACCCGTGTCCAAGGCCGCCGCAAAGCCGCACCTGTCCCGGCGCTGCCTACGTGTGCGGGCTGCACTTGCAGGCTGGCATGCACGCGGTGCTCGGCAGCACGGTTCCAGGACGCGCTGTGCCGCGCGCGCTCGTCAGAGCCCGCGCATGCACGCCCGCGGCTGCAGGCTGCGGCGCGGGTCGAGCCGGGCGGGCGCGCGCGCGCGCAGGAGGAGGACCAGGCGGAGCTGTACGGCTGCCTGCGCGTCATCTTCCAGCGCGGCGCCTGCTTCGGCGGCGGCCTGTTCGCGCTGGCCGCGTCGGTCATGACCGACCTGATCCACCACGACCCGCTCTGCTTCCGTGCGCTGGACGACGCCGGCCTGCCGCAGGCCTTCCTGGACGCGGTCACGGTGCGCCGAGCAGAGCCGGCCGCCCTATTTCCCAACCCTAACCTACCATGTCTGCCGCCGCCCTCACGACACCTCTCCGGCCGCCCCGCGCTGCCTGGGAGAAGCCCTGGCTGCGGCCGCGGCGCACCCCGGCAGGGCCCCCGGCTGCCGCCTTCACGAGCTATATGTCCGGGCGCCGCGCACCGTCTGCGGGCCGCCCTGGGCGCGGCCGCGCTGCGCCAGCAGGGCCGCGGAGGGCGCGCTTGTGCATCAGCAATCACGCGCGTCCCCGTGTGCGCGCGCCAGGCGGGCGTGCTGCCGTCGGGCGAGGCCGTGTGCTGCGTGCCCAACACGCTCGTGGCGCTCTGCCTCAACACGGGCGGCCTGGCGCGCGTGCGCGCCAGCCGCGCGCTGCGCTGCTTCGTGCCCATCTTCACCTCGCGCCAGTACCTGCGCGCGCTGCAGGTAAGCGCCGCGGCCCCGGGGCGCGCGCGCGCCTGCCGCGGCAGCCGCGAGCGCGGGGTGCATGCGAGTGGACGTGGGTGACCGATGTCAACCAGCGCGAGCAGCCTGGCTGTCGGGCGCTGCGAGAAGGTGTTTGTGCCCACAGGGGGAGCGTCGTGTGCCCCGCCTTGACGCTCTGCGTGCCTCGCCATTCAGTGGAGCCTGCGCAGCACACGCTCGTGCAGCCCCCGGCCGCGCCGCCTGCGCGCGCATGGGCGCGCGCGCGGGCTGACCAGGTCTGGCTGTGCCAGTGGCAGGGCGACACGCCGTCGATCCTGGGCTCGGGCCTGGACGAGCTCATGCGGCACGTGGCCGGCCTGCGCTCCGACGGCATCACCGTCGTGCTGCACATCCTGCGCCGGCTCTGCCTGCTCGGCGGCCTGGCGGACGCGCACGAGGCTGGGGGGCCCGCTGAGGGGCCCCCAGCGACCTCGGCCGCAGCAGGGGCGGATGCCCTGGCATCCGGCGCCGAGGCCGGCGCGCAGCTGGCGGGCGGGCGCGAGACGGGGGCCGGGCTTGGGGCGATGCTGCAGGGCCAGGCGCCCGCGCCGGCGGCGCAGGGGGAGCGCGGCACAGACGGGGCCGCGCCGGGCAACGACGGGGCCGGGGCTGCCGCAGTCGGGGCCGCCGTGGAGGCAGGGCCGTCCGGGGGGTCCGGCCCGGTCGCCATGCAGACCGACGGCGCGGCCGCGCCGGGCAGCCCGGCGGCGGCGGCCGCGCCCGGCGGCGGCGGCGGCGGCGGCGGCGGCGGCGGCGGCGGCGGCGGCGCGCCCGCCGCGCAGCCGGACGGCAGCCTGGAGGCGCTGGGGTGGGAGGCCCTGGCGCCGGTCGCGCCGCCCGTGCCGCCGCCGCCCGCGGCCGGCGGCGGCGGCGGCGGCGGCGGCGGCGGCGGCGGCGGCGGGGCCCTGGAGGCGCCGGCAGCGGGCGGGCGCGAGGGGCCCGCGCAGCCGGCGGCGGCCGGCGCGGCGCCGCCGCTGGACTTGAGCGGCGAGCCGGAGCCGGGGCCGGCCGCGGACGCGGGCGCGTGGCTGGCGGAGAGCGTGAGCCATGCGGCGCGCATGCTGGAGCCGCTGCTGGGCACCGCCGACTCGGCGCGCGAGTTCATGGCGCGCGGCGGCGCACGCGCGCTGCTGGCGCGCGCCCCTCCCGCCCCGCCCTGCCCCGGGCCTGCCGCCTGGCGCAGGCGTGCGCGGCGTCCAAGGGAGCCTCGGCGGAGCGGCGCGCCTGGATCATGCCCCGCGCTGACACGAAGTCGAGCGTGCGCACTGATGAGCGCGCGCAGCTGCGCCTTGAAAGTCTGTGGAAGCAGCTGCTCCTGTGCTCGACCGCGGGAGCGGGTCACTGGTGAACAGGCGGGACGCGAGGGTAACTGGGGCGCGCCGCGCGCGCAGGCGCTGTACGCGCTGCCGGCGCTGCCGCCGACGTTCGGCTCGAGCGCGGCCGCGCAGGCGCTGCTGGCGGCGGTGCGCGCGCTCGCGCCCAGCCACCCGGAGGAGCTGTCCGCCGAGCTCAGCCGCGCGCTGGCGTGGCAGCTGGCGAGCACGTACGAGCATGCGCCGGTGCGCTTCTAGGTTTCGGATTTGGGTCAGACCCTGTTGTGAGTCGGGCCTGGAGACGCCATGCAGCGCGGGCCAATGCGCATGTCGCACTGCGCCACTGCTGGGCCGCCGGCCGCCCGCCGGACGAGGTCGACCGCGGGTCACCCCGGCCTCAGCTCCGCCGCGGCCGCGCGTGCGCGCGCAGGGCTACGCGTGCGTGCCGGAGCTGCCGGCGGAGGAGCGCGACGCGTACGTGCGGCGCGTGTCGGCCTGCGAGGGCCTGCTCAACCTGGGCGCGCAGGTCGTGCGCACCACGGCGCACATGCTGGCCGCCGTGGCGCGCCCGCGCGCCGGCGCGCCGCGCGCCGAGCGCGAGCGCGGGCCCTTCGACCAGCTCTGCCAGCTGCAGCGCCGCGTGCTGTGGCAGCTGGCGCTCGCGGAGGAGTGGCGGCGCGCCGGCGGCGGCGCGTCCGGCGCCGCGCGCGCGGGCAGCGACGCGGAGGCCGCGGGCGGCGCCGGGCAGGCGGCGGGGTCGCCCGCCGCGGGCGGGCCGCTCGCGCCGGCCGGCAGCGGGGAGGCCGCGGGCGCGGCCGACGCGGCGATGGAGCCCGCACCGGGCGGCGCCGGCGGCGCGGAGGGTGCGCCGGGCGATGAGCTGGCGGCCGCTGGCGCCGAGGACAGGTGGGCGCTTGGCATGCTGTCGGGCTCCCCTCAGGGCCGCAAGCAGCGTGACGATGGCAAGCTGGGGCCACCAGTTACGGGCATGCTGTTCTGCACAGGGCTGCACAGGAGGGGCCGGGCATCTTGCCACGGCGGCCCGGCCTGCATCCCCCGCATCCGGCTTGCACAGCATAAGGGAACGTCATCGTGTCGCCGTGTGCAGCCACGCGGCCAGTGCTTCGGCCCCTGTTCAGCATCAGTATTGGCTCGAGGCCACTGGCAGGGCACTGTGCTTGCGTGCGTGACGGCACGGCGCGCCACCACCCACGGCCGCCACATGCGCATTACCTCGCGCGCTTTGGTGGGCAACACGCGCGCCTGGAAGCCGAGGCGCCCCCGCCGCGCCCGCGCGCGCAGGGACGCGGCGGACCCCACGGCCGCGGCCGCCGCCGGCCGGCGCGGCAAGAAGTCGGGCGCGGACCTGGCGCAGGAGGTGCTGCAGCACTTTGCGGTCGCCGCGCGCGCGTTCCTGACCGCGTGCGCCAAGGTGCGCGCGCGCGGCGCGCCGCCCCGCAGGCTGGGCCGCCGCGGCGCGGGCGCCCCCTGGCTCCCTGGCTGCCCTCATGCTGCAGCGCTGCAGCGCGCGGCCGCGTCTGCACGGTGGGAGCAGCTGCACTCTCGCTCTATTTGACACTTTGGATGGGCGCACACTGGACCCGTCCGGCAGCGCGCACGCTCTCGTGGCAGCGCGCGGCGCGCGCGCGCGCGTGCGTGCAGTGCATGGCAACGGCGCGCCGCGCCCGCGGCGGGCGGGGCCGCCCGCCAGTCTGGTACCACCTGATGGGCAGCACGCTCCGGCAAGGCTCTCTGTGACGTGCGCTGCTGCATGGCGTGCCAGGCTGTGCACACGCCGCCGCGGCGCCGCGAGGAGCTGAGCGCGCGACCGAGCCGCGCCGCGACGCGCGCGGCCGTGGGCCTGGCCGCCGCGCTGCGCGACAACCTGCGCGAGGCCGCCACCGGCTGCCCCGGGCCGCTGCAGGCGCGCGCCCGCCGCGCGGCCGCCCGCCTGCCTGCGACCCGGCACATGCGCGGAGGCGGCCTACTGAGCGTTCGCCGGCGCCACGAGGCTGCCGCCCGTCCCCCATGCGCGCTCGCCGCCTGCAGCGTCCGCCGGTCCCGAGCCGCGCGCCCGTCGCGCGGCGGGCGGCGGGCGCGGCGCGGGCGCATGCGCGCGTCGAGCGGCGGCGGGGCTCCAAGCGAGCGGCGCACTGCGGGCGCAGGTCCCGGACGCGCTGGCGCCCGTGGGCGCGCAGGCGCGCGCGGCGCTGCACACCGCGCTCCAGCTGCGCTACGCGGTGCGCGTGGTGGAGGATGCGGGCGCGGTGCTGTTCGACCAGCGCCGGCGCACGTGCCACTCACTGGTGGTGTGCTACTGGGCGCACCTGGCGGGCGGCGTGGAGGCGCTGCTCGGGCAGCTGCGCCACGCCGATGCGCTCCTCGACCTCAACGCAGGCGCGCCCCGGGCGGCGCGCCGGGGATGCAGCCGGGGCTGTCTGGCCGATGCGGCTCTGCGCTGTCTTGGCGGCCCTGCCTCCCTGTAGGGTCTGCGAAGCGGCAACAGGCTTGGTCGCAGAGGCGCCAACGCGCGCTCCTGGTAAGTACCGAGGGGTTCTCCGTTCCTCCCTCCCATGCCCGCGCTGTCCAGGCCCCACTTCTCAGGGTGCGTGTCTGGCGGCAGCACCGTGTAAATAGGCGCGCAGGACGAGCCGCAGAGGCGCGCGCTTGGGCACTGTGTAGGTCATGAATGCGCGCAAGACGGCCGGGCCTCACGCGCGGCGCAGGCGCGACAGCCGAGTCGGAGGAGGGCGTGCGGCGCGCGGCCGCGGAGCGCCTGGTGCTCGCGGTGCTGGGCGTGGCGGACCAGCTGGCGGACGCGCAGCTGCTGCTGGGCTCGCCGCAGGCGGCGTCGCTGCTGGTCGCGCTGCCGGACTGGTGCGACGCGACCTGGGCCAAGATCTTCGGCGGCCGCCCGAGCGCCGAGGACGTGGTCCGCCGCATCCAGGCGCGCGCCCGGCGCCCCGCCCCTGCCGCGCGGGCCCGGGCCGCCGCGCTGGCGCGCAGAGCGCGGCGCCGCCGCTGCTTGATGGACAGGGGTTGTCATTTTCTTTAAATCCTTTGATGTTATCTTTTCCGACAGCATTCTCGATGTTACCTTTTCTGGCAGCCGGGCCGCGGTGGGTGGCGCGGCGGCAGCGCGGGCGCGCTGACGGGGCTCGGCGCGCGCGCGCAGCGCGTGGTGCAGGGCGCCGTGGTGCCGCTGCTGACGCACCCGCGGCTGGGCGCCGGCGGGCCGCGCGTCGTCGCTGCAGTCGTTGGCATCCTGATCGCGTGCGGCCGCGGCACGGCGGCCGCGGCGGCCGCCGCCGGCGCCTCGCGCGCGGGCGCGCCCGCGCGGCCGCCCGTGGACGCGGCGCAGGTGCAGCAGATCATCGAGATGGGCTTCCCGCAGGCGGCGGCCGAGCTCGCGCTGCGGCGGGCGCGCTCCCCCCGGAGCATAGGGTTGCTGGCCAAGGCCGCGGCGCCTGTGGGGCCGGGCTGGCCTTTGCTCTGGCTCCACCTGCCTTTGCTTCCGCTGCGACCTGGAGCGGCTTTGGGCGCCTCGCGCAGGCGCGCGGCCATGGTGCCAGCATGTGGGGTGCAGCAGCTAGCGGCCTGCCTCTCCGTCTCCGCGAGGCAGCAGGAGGGGCCAGCAGCCGAGCACCGCTGGGTCAGGATACCCTACCCTACCCTAAAATTACAAGCTGCGGCGCATGCGCAGGTCGGCAGCCATGGCCCCAGCACGGTGGAGCTGGCCATCGACTGGCTCACCTCGCACCCGGCGGAGGTCGAGGCGGCGGCCGCGCCGGCCGCCGCGGCGCCCGGCGGCGCCGGCGAGGGCGCGGAGGACGCGTCCGCCGAAGACCGGCAGCTCGCCGCGGTGCTGCAGCCCGGCGCGGGCGAGCCGGAGCCTGTGCAGGCGCCCGACAAGGCGCCGGCGGGCGACGCGCAGGCGCGCGCACGGCCGCCCTGTCCGTACCAGTCGTGCACGCTCTGTCGCGGGGCGCAGCTGCCCTGGCCTGTTCAGGCACCCCGCGCTGGTGCGGCGCGGCGATGCAAAGCCGTACAGGGTGCAGGAGCGCTAGAGCACTGTTGCCGCACACCGCTTCCAGGCCTGTGGCGTCTCAACCGCGCGGTGCCTGCTCTGGTGCTCGGCCGCGTTGCGCTGCGCTGTGCACTGCGCCTGAGCGTACAGCTTGCGGCGCCGCGCGCAGGCGCCCGCCGCGGCGCCGCGCGCGACGATGGAGCTGCCGGCGCCCGAGCGGCTGGCGGACATCGCCGTTGGCATCGCCGAGCGGCAGCCCGCCGCCGCCTTCCCCATGGCCGAGCTCCTGGCGGCCCAGGCGCGCCCCCGCCCGCGCCGCGTGGCGCGACGCAAATGAGCGTGCTGCGGCGCGCACCCTGGCGCCCCGCCTCATGCTGCCGCTGTCCGGCGCTGTGTGAAGAGGAGCACAAGGGATTCGGACCGTACACGTTCGCTCCATCTCTGTATGCGCGCCTGCCGCACCTGCATGACAGAGCTCTCGCATTGCTGGCGCGGCTGTGCAGGCGGCGCAGGGTATAGACTGGGCGCAGGCCGCTGCGCGTCGCGCCGCTCAAGTTCACCCGGGGCCGGCCGCGCAGGCCGCGCGGGACGCTGGGGCGGGCGCGGCCATCTGCCGGCGGCTGGTCACCTGCGCGCGCGGCGGCGCCGACGCGGCGCCCGCCGCCAGCCTGGCCGAACGGTTGAGGAGCGGCGGCCGGAGCGCGGCCGCGATGCTGGCGCCCGCGCACCTGCTCGCGCTGCTGCTGCACGACGTGGCGGGTCGCGGCGGCGGCGCGGTGCTCGGCGACCCTGCCCTCCGCGACTGTGCGCCCCGGCCTGAAGAGGCTGCCAGGGCAGCGCTTGCTGCGGGGCTGGGGTCGAACACAAGGCCCGCGCCAGACGGAGGGTGGCCGGCTGTTGGTGCCCTGCCGCGTGCGGGCTATGCGAGTCTGAGCATGCTGTGCCCGCGGCACACCTGCGGTTTCAGGTCTGTAGTTGCACGGCCCTCGAGGTGAGTAGTGATGGACGCGTGTGCCGCTCCTGTTGTCGAGGCCATGCTGCCTGAAATTTGTTTGCCGCCGGCGCCCCCCCGCAGCCATTGCGGAGGCGGCCATCGGGCTCATGGAGGCCTGGCTGGCGGTGCACGGCGTCGGCGCGGGCCAGCCGGTCGGCACCCCGGGCCCCGCGCGCGCGCCGGCGCCGCGCGCCCCCGACGCGGGGCCCGCACCGGCCGAGCCCGGCGCCGGCCCGGGCCCGGTGCCCGTGCCGCGCTGGGTCGAGGCGCTGCTGCTGGCGCTGGACGTGCTGCTGCAGGAGCGGCCGCGGCCGGGCGCGCCCGCGCGCGGCGCTGCGCGCCAGGTGGGCGCCCCGTGTTTGTCTTGCCAGGGCGACAGCGATGGCGTGGGCAGGGGTTGGAGCGCCAGCTGATGCTGCATGCTGGGTTGGGGTCGTGGTGCATGCTGCCCCGCATGTCGCAGCTCGTCGGTGATGACCGGGCGGCGTGCTGCACCTCGCACTCTGCGCGCCGCCGCTCGCAGCAGCCCCAGCTGTCCGGACCCGTGCGACAGCCGGGCCAACAACGCAGCACTCTGCCTGGACAGGCCTGCTGGCTCTCTGACGCGCTCTGCTCCAGCACGACAAGCAGCGCGCAGCAGGCGCCAGCGCGACCCGCCCTGGATGGCACGCGGCTGCACCGGCGCGCGGTCGCAACCCCAACCCTAACACTGTGACCGCGCGCAGGCGGAGCCGCGCGCAGACGCCGGCCAGGCCGCTGCGGCCCCGGCGGGCGTGGCGCCGGCCGCCCAGCAGGTCGGCGCCGAGCGGGGCGGCGAGGAGGGCGCCGCTGGCGCGCCCGCGGCGGCCGCGGAGGGCGCGCCACAGGCGGCGGTCGCCGACGCTGGCCCGCCGGCGGACGAGCCGGCTGCGCCGCAGACGTGGCAGGATGTTGTGCAGGCTACCTACCGGTGCGCGGCATTGCTGCTGCGGTATCAGGCCCAGCGGGCCGCCTGCTTAGGGTCTCATGGATCACCAGAGTGGTTTTGCGTAGGATGTGGGGAGGTGCCACCAGCGCAGCGCAGCCTGGCACTCATTGGGCAGGACCAGCCTGGCATTGGGCCGCCGCCAGGGCGCAGCGCACCTGCTGACGCAGGCCAAAGCAGCATGCGAGCGCGTTTCGTGTGGTGCCCGGCGCGCAGGGCGGGCGGCGGGCTGGGCGCGGAGCTGCAGGAGCGCGCAGCGGCCGCGGCGCTCGCGCTGCTGCGCCACCTGCACGCCTGGGGCGCGACCTGGTCCGCGCTGGAGGCGGGCGGCGACGCGGCGGCGGCGGCGGCGGCCGCCGACCCGGCCTCGGCCGCGCAGGCCGTGCTGCAGCTGCTCACGCGCTTGACCAAGCGCCACAGCATTGCTCTGAAGGCGCGCGCCGCATGCCCCGCTAGCCTCCGAATTTCATATAACAAGGTAGTGGCTCTGTGGCTCGTGCGGCTCTGCTGCACACGCCCCGGATGCGCAGGCAGCCCCGCAAGCTCGCGCAGCTTATGCGGGCGCTCGCCTAACACTGCTGTGATGCGGAATGACTCACGCCCGCCATCCACAGGCCCATGGCTGGAAGCGCATGATGGACCGGCACAGGGGCGCGCGCCCGGGTGTGATCTGCGGCGGCGGCGCGCACGAAGCCGCAGCCAAGGACCTGCTGTATCCACCACCCGTGACATAAATAGGGTTAGAATCAACGATGGGGTCACATGCAGGCGTTCAGGGTGAAGACGGCGGGTGCGCGCCAAGGAGCGGCGCGACACTCAAGACGCAGCGTTGCGCGCGCGCCAGGTGCTGGCGGCGGGCGGCCCACGGCTAATCCTGGGCCTGCCGGCGGCCGCGCTGCGGCCGGAGCTGGAGCCGGCGGTGAGCGCAATCTTCCGGCACCTGCTGGAAGACCCGGCCACGCTGCAGGCGGCCATGGAGGCGGAGATCCGCTCCGCGCTGGCCGGCTGGGCCGGCAATGCGCGCGGCGGCGCGGGCGCGGGGGCTTACGACGGCGCGCCTCCGGCCGCCCTGCGAGGGTTACTTGTCTGCGAGCTGTTGTTGGGCGAGCGTGAGGGACGGGTCGTGGATTCTGGCGGCGGCGCCGCCGGCTGCGCCGCTCTGCGATACATGCGCCTTCTCTGCCTGTAAGCTGCGCTGCGCGCACCCGCTTGCTGCATCAGCCGGGCGGCCGGCTTTGCTGGTGTGGAGGTGCAGCGCCCGCGGCTGCGCCACCCCGCGCGCCGATCCTGCATGCCGCTGTGCACAGCTCACCGGCGCCGGCGGCGAGCGCGCGCGCCGGGGTCGCGCGCAGGCGGTGCTGGCATGCCCGTGCACAAGTTCCTGGCGCTGCTGGGCCCGCTGGTCGCGCGCGAGCCGGCGGTGTTCTTCGAGGCGGTGATGGCCGCGTGCACGCTGCGCGAGGGCGCCGGCGGCGCCGCGCCGCAGGTGGTCCTGCGTAAGCCCAAGGCGCGCCGCGCCTGCTGCTCCGTTGTACCCTACCCTACCCTATGCTACCCTACACTAACCGGGACATGCAGCGCCGTCGCGACTGCATGCCACACCTGCGGCGGCAGAGCTGTGCGCAGCGCTGCACGGCTGCAGTGGGCCTTGCATGCGCAACCCGGGCGGCGCCGGGCCCCCTCAGCCAGCGCCAGCTCGCTCGCGTGTGCTGTTCTGGCATGTGCGGCGCACAGTGCTGGTGTGCCTGCGCACCTCGATGCGATATTTGAACACCTGGTCAAGTGCAAGCCTAGCCTCGGATGCTGTGGTGCGAGCGTGATTGACGGGCACGGTGTGGGTTCATCAGGAGGCCAAAGCAGACCGCCGGCCCGACAGCAAGCACGAGGCCGGGCCCTGCAATGCCGCCACTCCGCGGCCGCCACACAACCCCAACACCGACAGCGGCGGCGGGGGCGCGGGGGACGGCGCCGGAGGCGATGCGAGCGCCGCGCACCGCCGCGCGAGCGGCGCGAGCGCGGGGCCCAGCGGGAGCGGCGGCGGTCGAGGCTCCGGCCGGGGCGGCGGGAGCGGCACGCCAGGCGGCAGCGGCGCTGGTCGGGGCGGCGGGGCTTCCCAGCGGCGCAGCAGCCATGGCGGCGGCGGCGGCAGCGGCGGCAGTGGCGGCGGAGGCGGCGGCGGCGGGGGCGGCGGCGGCGGTAGCGGGGCCGGCGGCGGCAGCAGCGGCGATGGCGGCAGCGGCGGCGGCGGCGGCGCTGGCGGCGCTGGGGGACGCGGGGGCAGCGGCGGCGG
>JAABUV010003522.1_pt1 | contig 19866 bp, 23 predicted proteins | sample 5559971 | NCBI WGS metagenome assembly JAABUV01 (sample SAMN10711881, study PRJNA513362) | rock metagenome | isolation source: Antarctica rocks | place: Antarctica: Victoria Land, Knobhead nord | collected 2015-12-19
GCTACGCACCTTCGTTGGTAGCTATGTTGGTGGCTATGTTGATGGCTATGTTGATGGCTATCCTGAGGGCTATCGCCGATCGCTCGCCGCTAGGGCATAGGCTTGTTCCGAAGCCAACCCTATTCAGAGTTAGCTTATGTTCTTCTGAGTCATATAGATAGCCGGCCCTTCCCTTCTAGATACTTTCCTTTCTTAGCATTTATATACTCGTTACATTACACTCATATGACTCGCTCTATGCTGGCCCCTAACATTATATAAATGCTTCTTCGTTACAGGCGAAGTGAAATAATCTGCATCGATCCCTTCGAATGCTTCTGCTAGTAGTTCTTCAACCCTCTATCGACTTTGATCTAGCGGCTTGCGTCCGTGCAGCAGCACTCATCTTCCTTCCCTCGTGAGCTGATTCAGCGAGGATAAACAAAAGATTCGGACTCGTGCGCTGATCAGCGAGTATAAACAAACGATTGGAACCATCCGACTAGGTCAAAGATCAGCGGATTAATCGTTCATTCAGATTCGCAAGAAATTCTTCGAATTTGTTGAATAATCAAACGAGACCAGTCATAGAACTGCGTGAAGTCTCTATCTCGAAGAGCAAACTCCCAGTGAGTCTGCTTCAATGACATCGTCAATGCGATGGTCTACTCGCTCTCATCGTCCTATTCATCAGTGAATCTGATCATACGTTCACGTGCAACTAGTGAGTCTGCTACAATGACGAGCCCAAAGTCGATCTCTTCGATGAGCAAGTCGATCAGTGAGCCTGCTTCAATGACACTGTCAATGCGATGATCTATCTTCTTATCGTTCTACTCATCAGTGAATCTGATCATACATTCACGTGCAACTAGTGAGTCTGCTACAATGACATCTTCCGTCAATGCGATGATCTATCTATTCACATCGCTCTACCTATCAGTGAATCGATCTGCCGACTCGTTCGCGTGCAACTAGTGAGCCTGCTTCAATGACACTTCTACCTCGCATAGTGAGTCTGCTACAATAGGCATTTCGATTCTACACAAGACTAAGAAAATACATTCATGCAAACATGAATCGTTGAAGAGAGAAGATAATGTTACGATTCTAGCTACGCATCTTCGTTGATAACTATGTTGATGACTATGTTGATGACTATGTTAATGACTATTCTGAGAACTATCGTCGATCGCTCATCGCTAAAGCATAGACTTGTTTCGAAGTCAACTCTATTCAGAATTAACTTATGTTCTTCTGAGTCATATAGATAGTCGATTCTTTCCTTCTAGATACTTTTCTTTCTTAGTATTTATATACTCGTTACATTACACTCATATGACTCGCTCTATGCTGATTTCTAACAGAAGTAAACACTTCATGCAGCTCAGTACTAAGATTGCTGATGAGAGCTTCAAGATCTACAGTCTATGTGATGAGAATTACATGTTAGACTTCTTGTTCATCTCAAAGATACATTTTATCTTCTATTTTTCACATACAAATTTGTTAAGAACTTCGATTTTCAACTATCAAAATGACTTGAAGATGACTCTTGAAATACTTTGAGAGACTTTTAAGAAAACTATCTTGAGAAGACTCTGAAGAAGAATTCTGTCGTGTGATGATTAGATAAAATTACTGTTTTGAGCAAGCGATGAGTCTAGCTCTTAGAATTTTGACTGAAGATATTCTTTTTTTTTCAAGCTCATCTCAAAGTTTCTATTGAAAATTCAATGTTTAATTACTGACATCTTTCTAGAAGATTCTCATATCTGAGCTACTAACAGCGAAGCAATTGAAATATAATGAACATGTGAAAGACAATTGTCATTTATCATCATTGTTGTTGATAATTCTACAGCTCTGTTTAGATTTATCTCAATTCTATGAGTATGTGATCTTTATAGACAACTTCTTCAGCAATGTGAAATTATTCAAAGCTTTAAAGAGCAAAGAATTTGATGCATGTAATACTGCTAAATTTGAAAGTGAATATTCAAAGTAACTACTACTCTTTCGCTTCATTTGCATCAAAGTCAAGAACTGTCATGATGTCAGATCATTAACTCAATTTAGAATATAAATCATCAATATCTTAGATAATCTCGATTCATTGAACTAGTTCAATGAATCAAGTCATAAATCTAATCATCATCATCTTAATCTAGTCTCAGTAATTCTGTTTTGATTATTTCAGTCGTGTGCATGAACTTCTGCAATCTTAAATCAATAAAACTACTGTCTAGTCTTGATTCTGCTCAATTCATGTATATAGAAGTTGAGTTCTCATTCTTTTCTTTCACTCTTTGTCTTTCATCTTGTACATTATCTTATGTATTGTCTTGTATTTAAATTCTATCAAAGTAATAATAATATCAGTCTTTTATATTGATAGTATTTCTAGTCTAGCTCAGTCTTTGACATTATGAAAGATCTACACTTTCTGCAACGTTTTCATACATTGAAATCTCATCTAGTTATTCTTTTGCTCAAATGAAGTTGTTTCACAATCTCTTGATCAACGATGAGTGTGCTGTTGAACAGTTCACTCAAAGTATGATCGAAAATTCAGTTAAAATCTTTCATGCAATGCAAGAGCTTCAAAATCAAGTTCAACAACATGATGTTATCATCTTGTTCTCATTCATCATTCTCAGTTCTTTAATTTATATAGAATTGAATTCTCAGTCTCTTGTGATGATAACTCAAATCATTGCACAAATCTTGAACAATCAATCTCTCTTCATCATTCACTTCTTTGCAAATTCTGTTGCTGTTTTCATTACTTTTAGATTCAAGAAGCTTTTTGACATATCTGAATATGAGAAAGACAAAGATCAATTGAATGCATGAAAGCAGAGTCTGATACAATGCATGAACGTGAATGATGATCATTATCTCTCTCATTGAGTCAAGATCATCTATGTCGAGTCACAACTCATCATAGATAAGAAAACTCACAATCTAATGAGTCAATATTGAATCAATGATCTTTGTATTATTTTCATTTTTGCAGATTGATGACATAAGTTGCATCATTGCTGCAACAATTTTTTCAAGACAGAAGATATTCATTTATATCTTCATGAAACTTTGAAGCAAGACATGAATAACTTTGTTGACTACTACAATTTCTTCTATCAAAAGAAAGAACATTCTTTAATGAAAAATTTCTCATTGATTGACTGTCTGAAGCGTAATGTCAATTATTTCACTCAAGTTATCATCTTTTTCTGATGAAATCTTGATGAAACTCAATCATTCATCTTTCATCAATGAGTTTAAGCATTCTCTGACATTGATGAAGAGTTTCAGCAGTTTAAGCATCATCAATCTTGCTTCATCTTCATCATTGTTTCATTCATCAAAGTCAAGAATGTCTTTGCATTGACTAGTAACTTTTTGAATTCAAAAATCATCATTTCTGTAACTATTGTCTTGACAATATCTTCATTTCTTTCTCTCTTGTTTCTTGATGAGTCAATAAATTTAAGCTTTGTCATTGTCATCGTTCAAGATAAGACTCTGATCATTTCTAAGATTAAGAAAATCTGCAACAAGTGAAAGTTATGCTACTATTGCAAATTGCAACATTTAAGCAAAATTGTTAAAGAATGCTCAAATAAAAAGTTCTTCACTTTGCATATCATGAACATTTATGACAGTGATGTCATCAATATAAATGAAGAAGTCTTGTTGTTTGCGAAAAAAGTTTAGTTTCTGAACTAAGTCACACTCAGAGATCTGTATACATATTATTTTGTTTACTAGTTTCAATCTTTTCACTCTCACTTTAATCATATAGAAAGTTTTTTACTAAATCTGTCTTGAAACTCTTTGAATTCAATTCAACATTCAAAGATAATCACATGATAGTATTCTGTATTCTACGTCAAGCTTAATCTAAAGTTCTCATTCTCGCTCTGATTGATAGTGAAGTCTTTGTTTATGTCTTTATGAATAAATTCTTTATGCAACAACATCATTTTCTCTTGCATCAATTAATTCATTCTTGCAGACTTCAAGAATTTGATGATCAAGTCACTTTAATCAATGACATTACTTATGTCATTGAAATCACAATGATTCTTGATGAACACATTGAAAAACTATTCTTCTATGTTACTGAATTAAATCAATATTTCATCATCATGAATCTATCATGACTTCATCATCACGTCATTAATGTCAATTTTGAGCACAATATTCTCATTTTATCTTTCTTCTTTTGTCTTAATCATTGTTGTTTATTTCTCGTCAAAATCTATGATCTTAATCAACAAGAAGAAAATTTCTCATTCAAAGTTAACAAAGTAGCTTTCTTTCAATCTTGTTCTCAATTCACTCACAAGAAGTAACTTAATTTATGAATCATTCACAAGAAGCAATTTAGTCTACAGATCATTCACAAGAAGTAATTCAATCTACAGATTGCTCACAAGAAGCAATTCAGCACTTCATTAACAGTTTGTAAAGTGAACAAAATTTTAGAGTTTAGCTAAAGTGACATTTATTGCTTAAAGCGAAATAAAATTTGAATTTAAGCTGATCTTGTTAGACTGCAATCTGCTTTTGTCAACAAAATCTGTGTTTGTTCATATATCTCTGAACTGTATCTCGCTTTTGTCAATAAAATCTGCGTTTGTTCATATGCACTGAGCTGAATTTCACTTTCATGCATATGTTGCATATGTTAACAATCGCTCATCTACTCGCTCATCTACTCACTCATTTACTCGCTCATTTACTTGCTCATTTACTCGCTCATTTACTCGCTTATTTACTCACTCATCTACTCGCTCATCTACATGCTCAGCACTCTACTCACTCATCTACTCGCTCACTTACTCACTCATCTTCTCACTCATCTTCTTGCTCTATCGAACTTTCTATCAAATTTTCTATCAAACGCTTTATCAAATACTTTATCAAACGCTTTATCAAATACTTTATCAAACTTTCTATCAAACACTTTATCAAAAGCTTTATCAAACGCTTTATCAAATACTTTATTAAACTTTCTATCAAAAGTTCTATCAAATACTTTACTAAATGCGTCGATTGAGTGCATAAAACACGTCAAACAGTGCTTTAAACAATGCTTTCTACATGATTTTCTACCTATAGTACTCATCATTTCAAATGCTCAGCTATCTATCTTATCTACTTGATAATCTTCGCTTCGAACTCTATAAAGTTGACGTTAGAGAGTTCAAAGTTTTCATCTTCTTTCTTTCTTCATAGTTTCTATCTTTCAAAACAACAACAATCAAAATACTTACATGTTCAGCTATCAACTCAGCTATCATCTCAGCTATCAACTCAGCTACAGCTTAACTATCAACTCAGCTATCTACTCGTTCATCTACTAGTCAGTCTACTCACTTCAAAACATGCTTTATGCAACGTGTTTAAACACAAATTATTCACTTCATGATCTACTTCATGATTTACTTCATGATCTTACTTCATTATTCATTGCTAATTAGCTCAATAGAAAGCATTCTTCATGAATCAATATTGAAATTTCTATCGAGCTTTCTATTGAACACTCTACATGCTTCAAAATACGCGTCGATCAAGCGCATAACATGAGTCAAACAGTGCTTCAAACAATGCTTTTCACTGAGCTATTTACTGAGTTATCTACTGAGTTATCATCGTCTTTCTACTGATCTTTCGATTGAACTTTCTATTGAACTACTTACTGAGCTATCATTGTCTTTCTACTGATCTTTCGATCAAGCATTCTACTGAGTTATCGATCAAGCTTTCTACTGATCTTTCGATTGAGCTTTCTATTGAGTTATCTACTGAGTTATCATCGATCTTTCTACTGATTCTTCTACTGATCTTTCAATCGAGCTTTTCATTGAGCTATCTACTGATCTTTCAATTGAGCTTTCTATTAATTTTTCTACACATCATTCAAGAATCAACTTTGTTCTCTACTGAGCATCAAATATGACTTTATTGTACATTCTACGTGACTTCATATTGAACATTCTACATGACTTTCTACCTCATTAACTTTTTCATTGACTTCTTCATTGACTTTTTCAGCGCATATATTAAACTGTGTAAATAGCTATTATTTAGATAGTTAAATTAATTATTCAACGTTGCAACTATCAATGCTACAAGTGTCAGAATCATGTTTGTTGAATCAAACATCAGAATCATGTTTATTGAATCAAACATCAAAGATGCATACTGCACTTTTAAAAGTTCTAGAGATGTTGACGCTTTTATGAATATGCATCAACTAAAAGTGACGCAAATTTGAAACATAAAATTTAATGAATATTTGAGATATTGATCGCTAAAAGTGCTAAAATCTGTCTCTGTCACTCTTTACAAATTGCAGATGTCAGTTCGCTTGCAAGAAGTAATTTAGTTTCTCATTCACTCAAAAGAAGTAACTCAGTTTTCAGTTCACTCACAAAAAGCAATTCAGTTTTCAATTCACTTGCAAGAAGCAACTCAGTTTTTCGTCTGCTCACAAGAAGCAATATAACTTTTCGTTCGCTCATGAGAAGTCAACTAATATTCAGTTCATTTACAAGAAACAAACTTCATTCAGTCTTGTCTCTCGTCTGAAACAAGAAGCTTTTAGTTGTATTCTTCAAGTTATTCAAAAAGAATACTCATCAAAAATCAAGTGTTAAAATTCTTTTTTCTTTAGAACTTCTGTTGTTTCTTGAGCAGATCAATTCAATCAATCTTCTATACAACTTGACATAGTTGAGTTGAAAGCTTGAAGCTTTGATCATGCTGCTCATGTCAAAGACATTGAAGTGTTTAACATCATTCTAAAGAAAATTGATGTCTTCTTGAATCTTGAATCAATCTCATTTTCTAGTCTAGATTCTGATGAGTCAAAATCGCGTCACACGACTTTGACTGTCTGTTCAAAGAACAGCTCAACTCTTGCTCAGTTCTCATCTCACTTTCAAGACAGTATGTATGATAAGAATCATCATTTGAATCTTCATCAAATGAAAAAGAAATTTCATTTGACTGCATTCACGACACAAGAAGATCTTGAAGTTTATTGACAAAGTAAGAACATCAATTCAGTCACAATTTTATCATTCAGATATTCTGAGTTTCTAGATGTCTTCTTCAAGAAGAACATCAATATCTTGTCTTTGCATCAAGCTCATGATCATGTCATACATTTTAAAGAAGATGCTCAACTCTCAGTCTTCGCTTTGTACAACATGAGTCGTGATAAAATTCTAGAACTTCATCGTTATCTGAATGAAAATTTGAGCAAAGATTTCATTTGAATCAGTTGCTTTCAGACAATCATCTCTGTTCTCTTCGTCAAGAAATTCAAAGAAGAACTTCACTTCTGCATGAACTATTAAGATCTGAACGCTATCACAGTCAAGAATCGATATTCTCTGTCTCTGATCTCAGAAACGCTGAATCATTTAAGTCAAGCTAAAATCTTTATCAAGCTGAATATCATTTCTGCGTTCAATTGACTTTGAATCAAAGAAGAAAATGAAGCTCTCATCGTCTTTTGCACTCAATTTGAATTATTCAAGTATTTAATCATGCTCTTTAATTTATGTAATGAGTCTGTCTTGTTTCAAAAGTACATCAACAATACTCTTTGCAAACATTTAAATAAGTTCTGTACAGCTTATCTGAATGACATCTTGATTTATTTTGACAATGAACTCGAGCATGATGTTCATGTCAAGCTCATTCTGCGAAAGCTGCAAGAAGCAGATCTTTAGATGAATATAATCAAATGCAAGTTTCATGTCACTTAAGTTTTATATTTAGAATTGATAATCATCATTGAAAAGATCAAGATGAACACTTTCAAGACAAACATCATTGTCAACTGACTCATCTTGATCAACGTTAAAGATGTTCAAAGTTTTCTAGATTTCACGAACTTTTATAGAAGATTCATCGATGACTATAGTAGAATAACTATCTCGCTCACTCATCTCATCAGAAAAGATGTATTCTTTGTCTGATTTCAGAAATGTCAGATTGCATTCAACATTCTTAAGAAAGTCTTCACTTTCAAGATTATTCTTCATCACTATAATTCAAATCACAAGATTGTGATAGAAATCAATGCTTCAAACTATGTGTTCAAAAACATTCTCTTTCAATATGATGAGAATGAGATTCTTCATTCAGTCACTTACTTTTCAAAGAAGCATAATTCAGTCAAGTGTAACTACGAAATTTATGATAAAGAACTTATGATCATTGTTTGCGCTTTCAAGAAATGATGATCAAAGCTTGAAGACTTTATTTATTCTGTTGAGATGATCACAAATCACAAAAATCTTAAGTATTTCATGTCAATTAAGCAGTTGAGTCATCATCAAGCTCGTTGAAGTGAGTTTCTGTCTAGATTCAATTATCACATCACTTATCATTTCAACAAGATCGATGATAAGTTGAATGCTTTGACACGTCGCTCAGAAGATCTTTTTAAGAAGAGAAATACATTTAATTCTTGATATCAATATCAACATCAGACAATTCTGAAAATTCATGTTTTAGATCTTGATATTGTTGAGAATCTCATCTTCAATGTCTTCAACATCAAGATCATGAAGCTTCAATCACAAATCATCGCTTTAGATTCAGTTCAGTTACATCTGTTCTCAATTATTTCAACATCTTTGTAAATTTTAACTTTCATGAATCTAGAAATTGAAGAATTCAACGTTGAAAACATTAAGTTTCAGCTAAATCAAAACACTCTGAATCTTGATGAAGATTCTGCTGACACTTTCACTCAAACATTGTGAAAGCAAGTCGAAATCAATGATAAATTCGCAGCTCAGATAATTGAAGTGCTTTGCAATGAAGCACAACATCACAACAAGATCTCTTTAGTTAAGTATGAAGAACACAAGAATCATCTGTACTTTCAAGAAAGAAAGTACATGCTCAACTCAAATAAACTATGTTTTCGTATCATTTAGCTCACTCATGATAATGTCATCAATGATCACTCAGAAAGAGCAAAAAGCTATGAACTGATCAGTTGAGTCTACTGATGATCAAACATCTATAAGTATGTTCAATGCTTTGTATGAAACTATCACATGTGCACACATTTCAAGCTCTTTAAACAACAAACTCAAGAATGATTGCATCTTCTTTCAGTTTTTGAACGTCGTTGATGTGATATTTTCATGAACTATGTAAATTCTTTATCGCTCAATATTTTTTATGAATATCACATATAAATATGTTTTAGTTTTCATTGATCATTTTATCAAAATGAAACATTTAGTTCTCATCACTTTTATGAAAGTTGAAGAAGTTATTAACTGCTTCTATGCTCATGTTTGAAAACATCATGATTTACTTAAGTTCTTCATGTTTAATTGAGACACATAATTCATCTTTGATGTCTGAAAGCATATGTGTAAAATGCTGAAGATAAACATCAAGTTATTAATGATGTATCACTCTGAAATTGATGATTAAATTGAGAAAGTCAATGCTGTCATGAAGCATTATCTTTGAGTCTTCATCAACTACATGCAAAATAACTGAGCTAAGTGATTTTCTGAAGTCAAATTCATCGTTAATAATGCATCATCATTAATCACTTTAACATCATTCTTCTTGATCAATTTGAATCAGATCTTACGTTTAAACTTCAAGTTTTCTGAATTTCTGCTCAAGAATCTTACATCTCAAGCTTGAAACAAGTTAATCAATGTTGAAGAGTTCATCAAGAAAATGAAGAAACTAACAGAGCATTTACGTGATGAGATGCTTATAGCTCAGATCATTTATGAATTCAATGTTAATCTTTTTCGTCGTTCTTGTTTTAAATACTTCGTCGAAGATGAAGTCTGATTGAATGCTTGCAATCTCAGCATCGCTCATCTCGTTGTCAAGTTAAATGATTGTAATGTTGATCTTTTCAAGATCAAGCGTGTTTTCAAGAATAATTCTCTGATCATTGAGTTAAATCTTTTAACATTCATGAAGATTCATTCAATCTTTCATATCATTCTTTTGAATCATATCACAAGTGACTTTCTTTCAAGTCAACATCAGAAATCTCAAGAACTCATTATTATTAAAAATAACAAAAGATTCTGATATGTAAACAGCATACTAAACTTCAAGCATGATAAACATTATAACTCATCTCTGCTTAAGTATTACATTAATTGAGAAAATCACTTTTCTACTTAAGAATCTTTTCATCTTCTGAATAATTGTGAGCAAGCGCTTGATGAATATCATCTCGTCAACTTTATCATTGAAGAATCACATGTATTGTCATATGTGATATCTTAATGTCAATGTCAAAAACTTTAAGTTCAATCTTCATTGTTTTAACTCAGCTCAAATCTGACTCAGATCTTGTTTAGATTTGACTCAAACATTTTGTTTAAATGTGATTTAAATGTGATTTAAATGTATTTTAGTTTTGCTATGCATCATCACATTAAACTGCATTTCATCTTTCTTTTGTTTAAATCTGACTCAGATTTTATCTAGATTTGACTTAAACATCTTGTTTAAATCTGATTCAAATGTGATTCAGATGTGTTTTAATTTTGCTGTGCATCATTACATTAAAATGCGTCTCATTTTGTCTTACTCTTCAGACATCTTGCTCAGATCTGACTCAAATGTGATTCAGATCTATTTTAGTTTCATCTGTGCTTCATCATATTAAAATGCATTTACATTAATTCTCATCTCATTTCAATCTTTGTCTTTAATTCTTTCTCATTTCATCTTGTTTCTTCTCATTATCTTGCAGAAGCTCAGTCTTGAAGAGAAAAGTTACTGTCATGATGTCAGATCATTAACTCAATTTAGAATATAAATTGTTGATATTTTAAATAATCTCGATTCATTGAACTAGTTCAATGAATCAAGTCATCAATCTAGTCATTATCATTTTAATCTAGTCTCAGCAATTCTGTTTCAATCATTTCAGTCATGTGCATGAACTTTTGCAATCTTAAGTCAATAAAACTACTGTCTAGTCTTGATTCTGCTCAATTCATGTATATAAAAGTTGAGCTTTCGTTCTTTTCTTTCACTCTTTGTCTTTCATCTTATACATTATCTGATGTATTGTCTTGTATTTAAATTCTATCAAAGTAATAATAATATCAGTCTTTTATATTAATAGTATCTTTAGTTTAGCTCAGTTTCTGACAAGAACTTAGACTTGCAAATTCACATGATCATTGACAGCGAGATTCTTTGCTTAGTCTGACAAGATAACAATGTTCTACAATATATGATCACATCACATAATGAAGATGAGTTCAAAGATTTACACTTTCTTCATCATCAAAAGCGCTGAAACATATTTCTTAATTTCATCGTACTCAAGTATTATAACAACTGTATTGTCGAAGTCTATCTATCTTCTATCGCTGCTCATTCAATACTCTACTACGATTAATCTGAAGAAGTGTTATCAATATCATTGATGATCAAGAAATATAATAATCATATGAAAGATTTAAATGAAAATGATCAACAGCGCTCTTACTACTCGCTTAAACGACGAAATAGAAAATTTTCATGATCACTTTTTAAGTTTCTACTTGATGTAGTAGTTCTGAATATCTTCAAGCTATTTACACTACGTAATACGAATAAAAGAGTCACGCATAGAGATTTTGTGCTGCAATTAGCATAGACTGATTGCATCAAGTCAAGTTGAAATTTTTTTGAAAAAGTGTCGAGTTGAGTTAAGAAGTTGAACTCGAGCACTTGAGTTGAGTTGAGAGACTTAACTCAAAAACTCGATTCGAAAATTCGACTCGATTCGACAAGATATTAGATAGATGTAAATAGTTTGATTGAACAGTCTTCATGATTCTCTTCATGACTTTCTATCATGTTTTCCCGTCATGACTTTCTATCAAAGTCAAACGATCTTCATGTTTTTCCTTCATGTTTCTCTTTATTTTTCCCTTCATGTTTCTCTTCATGTTTCTCTTCATGTTTCTCGTCATGACTTTTTCTCAAACGATCTTCATGTTTCTCTTTATGACTTTCTATTAAAAGATAATGCAAAAAGGTAATGCAAAAGTCAAAAACCGGAAAATTTTCTATATTTAGCTCTCTTGACGTCAAGCTCAAGTTCTTGACGAGTCGAGTCGAGTTAATTCAATTCTCAGTCGAGTCGAGTCATGTCGAGTTGAAAATATGAGCAATTCAACTCGATCTCGATTCGAGTTCAAAATATCAACTTGAAACTCGACTCGACGATCAGTCTAAATTAGCAGTAGCATTGATGCAAAACCTCGCTGAAAATGAACGTTATAGAAAGTATCAAATCAGTGTAAAGATATCAAACAAAGCAAATCTTTCAAGACATTGCTACATTAAGCTTGCTAAACGTTCTTACTGTAAGTCATGTGATCAGACTAAAATCAAGAGCTTCACTCGATTGAAAAAGAGAAAAGCTTTGAACGAGATTGATAAACTACTAATCAGTTCGCAAAACGACTGCAAGATGCAATGATTTCATGAGAATGTGCAGCGTCTGAATGTCAAAAGAAATCTTGTTGTAGAAAGTCTGAATGCTGAATTGCAATACACGAAGATAGATAGTAGTAAATATATTATACATCAAATCAAGGTTGAAAATAGAAAAGAGATTACTGTCTTCTTCTGATTGACTCGATGAGTCAAACTCAATACCTACTTTAAACACTAGTTTTCATATTCAATAAGATCAAGCTTCTATCATTATAGATTTAGCTATAGATGTGATGCTATATTTAGATTGACTTCATAATCATTGAGCAAAAAGATACATTATCAATCTCATTTATTTATAAGTGATTTAAAAAGAACAATCAACTGCAAAAAGAATAAAATCAACAGCTAATTGATTATTTCAATTTCTACCAACTTTACTACTGCTTCAAATTAATCAGATTTGCTCTTGTTTTTTAATAAATGATTTACGACATTATCTATATGATATACAAATACACATAAAGTTATACTGATGATGTATGTAGTATGAAAAAACTCTTTGCATAAAACAGACTCTTAGAGTTAAAAAATCACATAATTGTTTATTCTAGTAATTGCTGTATCTAATTTGAATTTACTTTTCATACTCAGTTAAATGAGTTCAAGAAAATTCTGCTGCAAGCAGTCATGACTTAAAATTCTAAACAGTGTATTTCATAAATCAGTAGTATATTGTGCAATCACATTGATAAAATGAATGATGAAGAGCTATGCTTGAGATTGCGAGCTGATCATGCAAGTAACAGATCACGCTATTGTGAACTGTCTATATGATTAATTTTGAGTTGTCTATGTGATCACTTGTAAAAGCTGATCACTTCAACTGTGACATGAGCTTTCAAATTGATCGTATGATCATCTAGCTGAGCGAGCTAGGTGAGCTTTGATCTATGTATGTGAAAGCTGATCACTTCGACATGAGCTTTCGTTCGCTGTTTGACCACATGATCATCTAGTCACGTGAACTTTTCCTGAGTGTGAGCTCAACGCGTGAGTAAAGCGCTGTTACTGCTCTGTCGATGAGATTGTTCAGCTCTTCTGACTAGCATAGCTTGCAGAAGATTCGTAGCTAGCACATCGTACAGATAAATTTCGTTGTCGACCAGTCTGATAGAAAGTCTGATAGAAAAACATGAAGGCTGTTGAGTAGAGAGTCATGAAGACTGCTTCCTGTTGAGCTAATTATAAAGCAGATCACGAAGCGAACGACGTGTATTATCATAGAGCGTGTTGCATGAAGCATGTTAAAAAGCGTGTTCTGAAGAATATTTAATGCGCAGCTATCGAAAAGATAAAAAGCGAATTTACTGCATGACTATGAAGTCAATTTAAGATATGACAGTCATTATGTCTTTTAATTCAGATTACGTTCTACTAGCGAAGCTTCAGCTTAATGATCAGTATCTTGCTTGTCAAGTTTCTTCTCGTTCTTTTCTTTCTTCTCGAAAGACTTCATCTCTTCTTTCAGTCATTTTACTAGGTCACGCTGCTCTAGTGACTCATAATTCAATTCTCAGATTTTCACTCTTTTAATTTCTTGAACGAAGCAAAGCTCACGAATTTCAGAATCGACTTTAAAGACGTTTGAGAATATGTTATTTATGAGATCTCTCTCAAAATATAGACGCAAGAATGTGAGTCTCTTGCACTGCTTAAGCAGCTGAACACATTTCACAACATGAAGAGTTGACAACGTTAAAGATGAATCTTCAGAGTTCAGAGCTTCGTCTCATTTACACTCAGAATCAACTCTGCTTTTTCAAGTAAGCTTCAGTGACTCAATGCTGTCGCGATCAATTTTGTCAATCGCAATGAGAAGCTTAATGAGATCGTTCATATCATTCAAATGAAAAATCATTCTGCAATATGCAAGAGACAATATCTCTTGATGCATCTGTCTGTTAACTCGAAGAACAGTAAGTTTCTTACTCAGCGAGAAATAGAAATCGCTAGAATCGCTCATGTCTTCAGTAAAGTTGAACTCATCAAAAGTGCTTATGTCTTCTATTTTTCATTCTTCTTTTAAGAGTGCGAAGATATAAATTCTGTTGCAAAGTTCTTTAGAGAGCTTGCAAAACATCAAAGTTACGCTGTACGATGTATTGAATTGTAGCTATGCATCGACTCAATTTATCTTCAAGAAGTTTCGATTCAACGTTGATGTATCTTTGCAATGAATATGATTTTAAATGCTTCATCGTTGATGACTAGCAACGACAAGTCAAACTCGAAATCAAGTTTAATATTTACAGTAAAACTGTAGAATACAACATGACTTCTACGCGTGATTGTTATTGTGTCTTCATCATGTGCAATAGTCTATGACTATGTCAGCTTGATGAATCTAGAATCGAGATCTGCTTACTTGAACTGCACTCAGCTCTGAAAGAACTTTCTCGAAGATAGTTATATAGTCTTTATGATATCTTTTCTTTTCGTACACTTCGAATTCTTCTTTAGTTTTCTCATATGTACTGTTAGAAATCGATCTGAGATTGAAATAGAAGCACTTCGCGTTCTCTTCAAAATAAGTTAAAGAATCGACTTTGTATTTCAACTTACTTTTCATCTTTGCAATCATCAACGATGATTTAGCTTTGATCATGTAAATTGATTGAATCAATCAATCTTTTTCAAATGATATTTGAGAATGCTGACGATATATGATGTCTTTTCATCTCATGTTATTTGCTCTCTGTAAAACAGAGATAGTTGAACTGACGCTGAATTAAATGATTACTCACAGTTCAACGACATCATTGCTGACTTTAGCGTCTAGTAGCGCAGAAAGCGTACATTCTTTCACATCGACAGTAACAGTTTCTCTTTCAGATCTCTTTTTGAAAACTATGCAAAATGAAACGTTGCAGATTTTTGTGAATCTCAAACTTGAAAAATAATGACTGCATCTGTCTCATATCGCGTCTGAAATACAAGTATTCATCTTCACGCAGATCTTTGCTTCTTCAACTTTGTCAGATAACGTAAATCATTTTCATATCATGAACAGAGATTCAAGAGCAGACGAGAAAAGTCATACTAGATTCAGAGTGCATGACAGAGAAAGAAGTCGAGATCGAATATGCTGTCAAGAAGATAAGAGAACACGATTGAATCGAAGTCGAAGATAACGTCAGCGAGAGTAAGATTTATATCTGCATTAAACGTTAAAGTATCTGAACTAATTTGAGTGATTCACAGAACAGTTGCAAGAACTTTGATAGCTTAACTTCTCTGCGCAAACAAGAAGAGATCATAGAACAGTCAACTTCATCAAATTCGCTCGAATGCTTTCTTCTCTGAACAAGAATCAAAATTGTTGCAAGATCATGCAAGAGACTTCTGAAGTCATCGCTCACAAGATCTGTCAGCGCTGTCATAGCTCACTGAACAATCAGATCATTCTACTTGTCATATCATCAACTTTGACACAAAGAGAAGCGATTCTGCAAGACATGCAATAACACAATATGAAATGAAACAACATGTGTCAGACGCGAACATTTCAAAGAAATCTCTCTCTTAATATTTGCATATAATACAGCTCTACACGTCTCTTTCTCGCTTGCATGTCGACATCGAATCGCGAATTGTCAGTGCTTTTTCTAGCAGTATGATCTCTGAGATTTGACTAATGAGAATAACAGACATTCTTCTCACATTCGATTCAGTCAAACCTGCTCTCTTACATGTACTCTCAAATACAATGTTCTGTATATTACTGAGACGAGACGAGTCAGAAGCACGCATCTTTTCTGCGTCATTTCTCAGATCAAATTGTTGATGAAGACGTCTAAAGTGCATTTCTGAGCATCATCTGTTGTAGTATTGTGCTAGCTGTATCACTAAAAGAAAATTTGCTAGCTTGAAGACTCTGTAATTCACAGATTTGAACAACAATGCATGTGACTCATTTCTTCAGAATCACTTCAGCGATAATCGATAGCAATGACAGATCTATCTCGTAATACATCAAACTTCTTACGCGCGACATTTCACTTCAAACATAAGATATTTTATCTTATCAAAGATCATTTGTTAGTCACGCTACTGCAAGAGACTTGAGATCTCATCTATCTGATGCTGTCAAGCTGTCTGATCTGCGAGCGTAAATGCGTGACTCAATGTCAAATTTCAACCAGATTCAGATCACACATGATCACAGATTCATAAAATGCTGTCGAAATGCAAATTGATAAAGAGCAAATACTATTAATTCGCGACGAACATTGCATTTATCAGTAGACGTTTCAGATAAACAATTACTTCAGCAATCACTTCTATATATATGTTATCAACGCTCAGCTTGATTTCATGATGCACAATATAGTCTAGTACTGCATATCTTATCTAGAGCTTGCTCATGATTATTCTAGCAGCCGTTGTACTGCTACATGTCTGTCGCTAGCTGCAAGCTGTCGCGTCGTCAATTCATGCTGTGCTCTCGTCTCGTTGATAACTATTTTTTGCTCGAGAAGCAATTGACGTAGAAGCTTACTTAAGAACTTCACTTTCGTCGTATCTGTCATGTCATCATCATATTCATCATCATTCTCATCATTCTCATCATCATCATTCTCAAGCTCTCGTCATTGAGCTTCTGTCTCGACGTCGACTTCTCTTTTCAGAAGCAGCTGCATCACTGTCTCACATCTCATGAAAGTCGCTATGTGTAGTGCAATAAACTTGACTTGAGTCTTTGCTTCAACGCTAGTCTCTCTCTCAAGCAGCTGCTGCATCACTACTTTCTTTCGCTTTAAGATCATCAGATGAAGCGTGATAGATTCATCTCGTGTCTTTGCTTCAATGTCGATCTCAATCTCTAGCAGTAACTTCACTATCGCTAGTTGCATGTTCTCGATCGCTCATATCAATGCTGTTCTTTCTCAATGATTCATCACGTTGAAGTCGACTCTCTTATTTATCAGCAGTCACATCATCGATTTGTGATCATATCTGACAACTCAATGCAGCGCTTTTCGTTCATAGTAATTCTTCATATTGACATCAGTCTTATTCTTAATCAGAAACTGCACAATCATCATGTATTCATTCTTTGTCGCTAGAAGCATTGATGTTCATTCATGCTTACTCGCGTTAACATCAATCTCATTCTCAATCAATAAATGTATTACTGTCTCTTCTTCGCTCTTGAACGCTCAATGCAGCGTTGATCATTCACTACGTTCACTCATATTAACGTCAGTTTCGTTCTGCAGCAGAAGCTGCACGACTTTCTTGTGTTCATTTTCAATCGCTATCATTAAAGTCGTTCATTCTTCAATATCTTTTGCATTAACATCTGCTTTCTTCTTCAGCAGCATCTGCAACCTCGAAATGTTTCTTTTCTGAACGATCAAGCGCAGACTTGTAATTACAGTACTTCTCTTCATCTTCTTCTCTGCAATCTTCTTTAATAATGCGTGCTTTTTTGTATTCTGCTGTTGTAGTGTCATTCAATCTAGTATCGCTCTTTCATTGTTAATCTTCTTGAACAGCACTTGCACTAATCTCTTGTGTCGTTTCAAAACTGTCATGTGCAGAGCTGTTCATTCATTCTTATTCTTTGCATTGAGATTAATCTCATGCTTCAATAGTACTTTTAACATTGCTTCATGCTCTCTCAAGACTGCTTCATGTAGCGCTGTACATTCGTACTTGTTCTCTATATTGACGTTGATGATATATTCAAGAAACAGTTGTGCAACTGTCACTGAATCATCTCAAGCAGCTAAGCAAAGTGTCGTCTGTTCACAGTCGTTCTTGACATTAACGTTCGTCTCGTTTTCTAGTAGTAGTTGTACTATTGTCTCATGTGAGATCGCTCAATGCAATGCAGTATTTTCATATGCATCTCTTAAATTCAAGTTGAACTCATTTCATAGAAGTATTCAAACTGTCATCTCATGTTCTTTCGACGCTGCTCAGTCTAGTGTCGTACTTTTAAGTCAATTCATTGCATTAACATTGGCTTTGTTGTCTAGTAGCATTTGCATCATTATCTCATGCTCTTCTTCAGTCGCTAGATAGAGCGTCTTATTTCTTTCATCATTTTCGACATTGACGTCATATTTCAATAGCATCTTCATCACATCATTTTTTCCTTCAATAACTGCTCAGTCTAGTGCACTTCATTCTTCATTATTCTTCGTCATGATGTTGACTTTATTCATAAGAAGCAGCTTTACTACGATCTTGTGCTCATTTCTAGCTGCTCAGTATAAAGCTGTCTCTTCGCTTTTATTTTTCATGTTGATGTTAATCTCGTTCTTCAGCAGTAACAGCACTACTCGCTTGTGATCATGTTTGACAGCTAGCTGTAGTGTCGTCGCTTCGTAGCTGTCTTGAATGTTAATATCTATGTCTTTTTCAAAGAAAAGAGAAAGAATCTCGTCAAAATCTCAGTACGCTAAAACATGAAAAGAATCAAAGTTCTTAGAAAAATGATTCTGTCAATCGATCATTCAATATAAAGCTAGATGCAAAATTTGAACAAAAGAAGATAGCTTTTGATCATTCTTCAAATATGTCACGATTCTAGCCTTGTCAGGCTCAGCCTTCTAGCCTTATCAGATCTATTCTCGCTTCGTCACCTTGACTAGTTTCTATTGAGTCTAGCGTCGACTGAGAAACACACATATGTAACCAGCTTCTTTTTCGTAGCTATCTTTCTTTCTTAGCATTTATCTTCTAGTTAAATGACATTTCTATCTGACTCGCTCTAGACAGATCTCTAACATTAGATAAATGCTTATCATCTACTATTCTGCTATCGACGAATAGATGATACGAAACAATCTATTCAGTAAGAAAAATTTGCAAGAAATTCTTCAAATTTGCATCATCATTTTAGATTGCAAGAAATTCTTCGATTCTACACTCATTTTCATCATTCTATTCGCAAGAGATTCTTCGAATAAAGCACTCAATTATTATCTGAAGTTCACAAGAGATTCTTTGAATTTTCACTCATCAAAAAACATCAATTCAAAACATCAATTTCTCATCTATTCTTATCTCAACAACTTCTATCTTCTCTCATCATGACACGCGACGTCGAGTCAGTTGAGCTTCGAACAACTCGCCTGCTTAGAAGCACTGTCAATAGAAGAGTTTCACTTCTACTCATTGATGCTTCAGTCGAAGCTGAGAAAGCTGTCACTTCATGAAACATAAACATCGAAGAACAACTGTTTCATTGAGTCAGCAATCAATTCGACGAAGTCATTAATATGCTGAACGAGCTTCGAAGTCAGCGAGACTTGACTCTACAACTCAATGAACACTGACTTCTCATACAAGACGATCACAAAAAGAGAGCGAAACAACTAGAAGTCGCTTTTGATAAAAACGATG
>JAABUV010003523.1_pt1 | contig 19856 bp, 19 predicted proteins | sample 5559971 | NCBI WGS metagenome assembly JAABUV01 (sample SAMN10711881, study PRJNA513362) | rock metagenome | isolation source: Antarctica rocks | place: Antarctica: Victoria Land, Knobhead nord | collected 2015-12-19
TCCACGTATGGTCGTTGACCCACGGGATCGCGACCCTGTTCGTGGGCCAAGACGGCAACAACCGGCTGCTGATCCCCATGCCACCGGAGGCGCTGCTGGAGGCCGGGCTGCTGGTCTACTTGCAGTCGCTCGGCCTGCCCTCAGGGAACACCAGCGAGTAACGAAAACGTGATGATGACATGAGGATGTTATGGAGCCGCCGCGGTGTAAATGTCTCTCACATGAAAAGGGGGCGCGTTATGTTGCAAGCCAAATTGGACGAGTGGGGCAAGCCGGCCTGGATATCTTTGTTGGTGCTCGCGTTCATAACGGGGTGGCCGCTGGGTGTTGCCGTGCTGGCGTACTTGGCCGGCAGCGGCCGTTTGAAGGCCTGGCGCTCCGAAATGCCCGGCACCTGGTTCAACCTCCGCGGCGCCCAGCCCAATGGGGCCGGGCGGGGCCGTAGCGTGCCGAGCGGCAACCGCGCCTTCGACGCCTACCGCGAGGAGACCCTGCGCCGGCTCGAGGAGGAGCAACAGGAGTTCCAGGCGTATCTCGACCGGCTGCGCCAGGCGCGTGACAAGGCTGAGTTCGATGAGTTCATGGCCGAACGCCGGCGCCGGTCCGATGTCGCGGACCCGCGGAGCAATGCCTAGCCACCTGTCGCGGACATACCACCTGCCGCGGACATAAAGGACGGGGAGGGCCGGCGGCCCTCCCCGTCTTCGTTTAATGGATGGGCGCGATTGGGTCCGGGTAGACGCCCTGCGGGCGTGTCAGTTCATCCACCCGTGCGTGGTACAGCGGCCCCTGCCGCATTGCCCAGACATTCTTCTGCAAGCACAAGTGCCCCTGCGCGTCTCCCCGCTCCGGTTGGCCCATCCTGGCTGCCGAGTTGCCGCAAGTATGGCATTTCCCGGTGGGTCCGCTAGCATCCCTGCCTAAAGCATTCCTGCCTAAACTGGGGCAGCCGGACGACAGCCGCGAGGGAGGGCCTGACATGAAGATAACGCCGACGCACGAAACCCTGGGCGCGAACATCGAGGGTATCGACCTGTCGCAGCCGCTTGGCCGGTCCGAGTTCGGCGCCATCCTGCGGGCGCTTGGCGAGCACGGCGCGCTGTGCTTCCCGCGCCAGTCGCTGGACGCGCACCAGCTCAAGACGTTCTCCGGGCATTTCGGCGGCCTGCAGGCGTCGCTGACCGGCACCTACTGCGAGCCGGGGATGCCGGAGGTGATGATCCTGTCGAACGTCGTCGAGGACGGCAAGCCGCTCGGCCTGGCGGACGCCGGGCAGGATTGGCACACCGATATGTCGTACAACGAGCTAATCGGCTTCACCAACGTGCTTTACGGCATCAAGATACCGCGGCGCGACGGCAAGGCGCTCGGCAACACTGTGTTCGCCAACATGCACGCAGCATATGACGGCCTCTCGGACGAGCTGAAGCAGCGGCTGCGCGGCATGACGGCCACGCACGACTTCAACACGTTCTGGGAGGAGATGCGCCAGCGCCCCGGCAGCACCCGCCCGCCGCTGACGCCGGAGCAGCGCGCCCAGCGCCCCCCTGCGGTGCATCCGGTGTTCATGACCCACCCGATCACCGGGCGCCAAGTCCTGTACTGCAACCCCGGCTACGTGGTCCGCATCAACGAACTCGACGAGGCGGAGAGCGGCCGGGTGCTGGCCCACCTGTTCGAGCACCAACTGCGGCCGGAGTTCCAGCATGCCCACCACTGGACGGAGGGCGATGTATTGATGTGGGACCATATCGGCACCCTGCACAACGCCATCCCGGACTACGGCCCGCACGAGCACCGGCTGATCAAGCGCTGCCAGGTGATGGCGGACCGGGTGTTCGACCCCGGCTTCGTGCGGCAGGCACTGCTGCAGGCGGCCGAATAGCTGGATGCGCTGGATCAGGTTCACCGCCGGGGCGCGCACGGCGTATGGCGTCCTGGAGGGCGACCGGATCGCCGAGGTGGAGGGCGGACTGTTCGATGGCCCGCCGGCCCGAATTGGGCGGACGCACGCGCTTTCCGAGGTGAAGGTCGAGGTCCCGTTGCTGCCGCGCACGTTCTACGCGGCCGGGCTGAACTACACGGAGCACGTGACCCACGCCGCCAGGATGCTGGGCGAGGCGCCGAACATCCCGCAACGGCCCGACATGGGCTACCGCGCGGTGAACGCGCTGATCGCCCACGGCGAGTCCGTGGTGATCCCCCGCGACGCCACCAAGGTCCAGTACGAGGCCGAACTCGCCGTGGTCATCGGCCGGCGGGCCAAGCACCTGAGCGAGGCCGACGCACTGTCGTGCGTGTTCGGCTACACCATCGGCAACGACGTGAGCGAGCGGGGCTGGCAAAAGTCCGACCGCACCTTCTGGCGCAGCAAGAACACCGACACGTTCAAGCCCATGGGTCCGTGGATCGAGACGGACGCCGACCTGGAGGCGATGGAGACCGTGGTGCGGCTGAACGGCACGGAGACGCTGCGCTTCCGCACCAACGACATGCTGTTCGGCATCGCCCGATACATCTCCACCATGACGCGCTATCTCACCCTGCACCCCGGCGACGTCATCTGGATGGGCACCGACGGCGCATCGCCCGACCTCGTGCCCGGCGATGCCGTCGAGATCGACATCACGGGGATCGGCACCCTGCGCAACCCGTTCGTGCTGGAGGGAGAAGCCTGATGCCCGCGTCCTATGCCGCCCACCGCGCCCAGCTTCAATCCATTCTGGCCGCCTGGGGCATGCCCACAGCCTTTGCCGGGCGGACGGCCGAGGTGATGTCGTGGGCCGACCTGCACGGCATCGACAGCCACGGCATCTCCATGCTCCCGGCCTACTTTGAGCGGCACCAGACCGGGCGCGTGAACATGCGGGCGCAGCCGCGCACCCTGCGGGAAACGCCGGTCTCCGCCCTGGTGGACGGCGACGGCGGGCTGGGGCACGAGCCGTCACGCCAGGCGATGGAGGCCGCCATCGCCAAGGCGCTGGGTGTTGGCATGGCGGCGGTGTGCGTGCGCAACTCCTCGCATTTCGGCGCTTGCGGGTTCTACGCCAAGATGGCGGCGGATGCGGGGCTGATCGGCATGGTGGCGACCTCTGCCTCCATCGTGCAGGTGGCGCCCACCGGCGGGGCCGAGGCGCGGCTGGGCACCGACCCCTGGGCGTTCGCTGCGCCGGGCCGCGACGGCGAGCCGTTCGTGCTGGACATGGCGACGACGACGGTGGCGGCCGGGCGCATCCGCAACAAGGCGAACGAGAACCTGCCGGCGCCGCCGGGCTGGCTGCTGACGCGGGACGGCCTGCCGTCCACCGATCCGCTGGAGGCGGCGCAGAAGGGCGGGTTCCTGACCTCGCTGGGCGGCAGCGCGGAGGGCAGCAGCTACAAGGGCTACGGCCTGGCAGTCATGGTGAACATCCTGAGCTCGTGCCTGTCCGGCGCGACGCTGGTCACTGATCCCATGCACGCCAAGAAACCCGCGGGCATGGACATCGGGCACTTCTTCCTGGCGCTCAGCCCGGACTTGTTCCGCGAGGGCGGGGCGTTCGAGGCCGACGTGGCGAGCCTGTGCGACGCCCTGCGCGCCACCCGGCCGGTGGACGCGGCGCAGCCCGTGATGGTCGCCGGCGACCCCGAGCGCCGGAACGCGGCGCGACGCATGGAGGACGGCATTCCTGTTGGCCGGAACCTGCTCGCGCAGATCAGGCAGATTGCCGCGGAGGCGAACGTTCCGTGGCTGTTGGGGACGGACTAGGTCAGAACCGTCTCCCTGGCCCGCGGATGGGTTTTCGCTGCCTCGTGCGCCGCGCCGGCGCCGGCGCGGCGGCCGAACACCGCGCCCGACGTCAGCCCGGAACCGCCGGGGTAGCCGTTGAAGAACACGCCGCCGACCAGCTCCCCGCAGGCGAACAGCCCCGGAATGTCGTGGCCGTCCTCGTGTACCACGCCGCCCGTGTCGCTCACCTTCAGCCCGCCGTAGGTGAACGTGATGCCGCCCGTCACCGGGTAGGCCTTGAACGGCGGCGCGTCGACCGCCTGCGCCCAGTTCGACTTCGGCAGCTCCAGCCCGCGCGTCCCCTTGCCGTCCTTCACGCTCGGCTCGAAGGCGACGTCGCGCATCACGGCGGCGTTGTAGGCGTCGATGGTCGCCCGTGCGGCGGCTTTGTCCTCCACGCCGTCGAGCCTGCCGATCAACTCGTCCAGCGTGTCCGCCTGCACGAAATGGGCATCGTGAAAGCGGTACTCGCCATACAGCAGGTGGTCCACCTTGCTGTCGAACACCTGCCAGGCGAGGTGGCCCGGCTGCTCCATCACCGCCCGGCCAAACTGTGCGTAGGTGTAGTTGCGGAAGTCCTTGCCCTCGTCCACGAAGCGCTCGCCGCGCGCATTCAGCATAATGCCGAGAAAGTAGCAGATCTTGCGGTAGTTTTTGCGGTCGAGATGAGGGATGCCGAGGTTGCCGTAGTCCGGCATGTGCAGGTCCATCGGCGTCGCGTGGCAGCCGCCGTAGAGGCCATGCTGCCGTGCGCCTAGACTGAGTGCCATCTCCAGGCCCTTGCCGGTGTTGTGCGGCGTGCCGCGCACCTTGGCCTGGTCCCAGCCCGCGCCGATGTAGCGCGTGCGCAACGCCGCGTTCGCCTCGAAGCCGCCGCACGCCAGCACGACGGCGCCCGCCCGCAACTGCCCGGCTTCGCCGGCCCCGCTTATGGTCCGGACGCCCACGACCCGGCCGTCCCGCACGACCAGGTCGTCCGCGGCGCAATCATAGCGGATTTCGCCGCCTAAACCGAGGAACGCCTGCAGCTCCGCGTCGACCAGGCCGACGCCCTCATGCTTAGCCTCCATCGTCAGCCCGCCCCAGAAGATGTGTTTTCCGTCTTTCTGGAACGACTGCCGGGAGTAGATCGGCTCGAACCGCACGCCATGGGAGGCGAGCCAGCGCAGGGCAGGGTAGCTCTCGGCGATCAACGTCTGCTGCTCGCCGCTGAGCGGGCGGCCGTCGTTGAAGCTGAGCAGGTCCGCCCCGAACTTCTCGGCGGTGTAGGCGCCGAACTCCGTATCCGGCAGGCGCGGGTCGGCCGGGTCCGCCAGCAGCGGCAGCAGATCGTCGTTGCCGTTGTAAACGAAGCGCATCGCTCCGGCTGTATACTTCGAGTTGCCGCCCGCGAGATCAGGCTGCGCCTTCTCGATGACCAGCACGTCGCAGCCCTGGTCTTTTGCCGTGATGGCCGCGCACAATGCCGCGTTGCCCGAGCCGACGACGATCACGTCCCAATCCGACCGCATCATTCCCTCCTGAAAACCATTCGCCCTGGGCGCCGGCAAACGTGCAACATCCATCGTCCAGCGAGGGTTTACAACCAAATCTACGGTAGGCGGCAAATTCCGCGGTAGGTGGTCGATGGTGGTGAATGATCCGTCCCGAGGCTCTTTCATGTTGATTGAGCAGTTGGCGGACTTGGTTGATCGCGGGCGTCTCGTTGAGGTGCCCGTGAGGATCACCATACCCCGTGAGGATCACTATACCCCGTGAGGATCACTATACATTGAACAGCCAGCGACACGGCTCTATGCCAATTCGCAACTGGCCTCCTATCTGTGCCTCGGCGAGCAGAGTTTGAGCATGGCTGCGTTCATCGCGCCTTTGGGAAGTACAAATATCAATACAATAAGATATTTTTACGCCGAAGATGAGGCTGAGGCCGCAAACGTCGCGTGTGGCCTCAAGCCAAAATGACAGCTTATCCGACATCGAGTTATCCGACATCGAGCCGCGCTACCTGAGACGACGCCACGATCCGGCGTGCCCAAGTTTACGGTTACCGGTCCATAAAGCCTTGTTTGAGCCAAAGGGGACTATGTTGAGAACAGTGTTTTCGTCCCGTGCCTTGATCGCAGCGCTGTTGCTGTCTGGAGCGGCGCACGCCCAACAGCCTCCGGCAGCCCCTGAACCGTTGGCAGCGCCCACGAACGGCCCGGCGCCGCTTGCCGTCCATTTCGCCCTTGGCAGCGCGGCCATCCGGCATCAGGACGAGGCGGTGCTGGATAGCGTCTCCCGCGCCTACAACGAGGGCCATCCCATTCTCATGACCCTGAGCGGCGCGTCCGACACCGTCGGTCCAGCCGAGCCCAACCTGCTGCTGTCGCAGCGGCGCGCCATGGCCGTGCTGCGCAGCCTGGTCGCGCGCGGCCTCCCGGCGGACCGGTTCCAGTTGGTGGCCAAGGGTGAAACGGAGCCGGCGGTGAAGACGCCTGCTGGCGTGCCCGAGGAGCGCAACCGCCGGGTCGAGATTACTTGGCGCTAGGACTGCGGATCATGCGGTGGGCGTCGCCGCTGCTGTGCGCCGCGTTGTTTGCGGCAGCGGACGGCACCGCTTGGGGCAATGACTTGGCGACGCGCGCTCAGCACGGCGAACCCGCCGCGATGTTCCAGCTCGCGACGATGTACGACCTGGGGGAATGGGGCGGGCCGGACGCAAGCCTCGCGTTCGAATGGTATCAGCGCGCTGCGGCAGCCGGCCTGTCCGATGCCGAGTTCAATGTCGCGGTCATGCTCGATAGCGGACGAGGCGTGGCGCAGGACTTGGCGCAGGCTGCAACTTGGTACGGGCGCGCGGCGGCGCGTGGCAACCACCGTGCGCAGTATAACCTTGCGTTGTTGTATGACGCCGGCACCGGAGTGCCGCACAATGCGGCATTCGCAGCGTTTTGGCTCCGCAAGGCGGCGTCGGGCCTTTCAGCCGCCATGCCGCGGATCGCGACGCTGCGGCCGGACGAGCAGGCGGCCTCGTTGTCGGCCGCGGTGCCGACTGCGCCGCTCCAGGATGTCGCGGCCGGAACGGCGCCGGTTGAGTTTGTCTGGACCGCTGCGGCGCAGCCCGAACCTGTTCGTTACATGATCGAGGTTCAAACCCTAGGCCGCGTCGGCTCAGTCGATGTGCGTTCCCGGTTCACCGACGGGTCCGCTATCGCAATGGATTTAAGGGGGCGGCCGGGCGAGTACGCCTGGCGCATCTCCACCCTTGGCCGTGACGCCGCACGATACGCGGTGAGCGAGTGGACACACTTCACGGTGCTGTCGCGCCCCTCCATGGGCGCACCAAGCACGGAGTAGCCCGCGTTTAGGGCTCAGCCAGAAATAACCGCTCTTTCTTGATTCTTTTAAAGCTTTGGCAACGCATAATTGTTTTTCATGTCAATCATGGCGGTTATTTCCGGCTGGGCCCTTAGGGAAGCGGTGGCACCACGGAGACCGTATGGCTCCGTGGTGCCGCAAACCTAATTATTGCGGGTTGACTTGTTGTTGCTGGATGCGTGCCTTGTCGCGGTGCCGCACATACATCCCCGTCGCGCAGCCAGCAACGGCGCCAAGCACGCCATGGCCCGCAAGGTGGCCGCCCGCCGCGCCCACGGCGCCATAGCGCAGGCAGCCGCCGCCCGGCTTCGGAATCTCGCCGCTCTGCTGCTGCTGGTAGGTCTGCGAGTAGCGCGGGTCACTCGGGTTGATCTGGCGCTGGTCCGGCATCTGCTGGATTTTGTCGCCCTGGAAACTGAAAGGGTCGCCAGAGGTGGCTTGGCCGGAGCCTTGCTGCATTGTGCTGCCCTGGCTGGGGCCGGCCGGGCGGTAGTTCTGCGCCTCCGCTACGCTGATGTTCAAGCAGGCGAGAGCGGCGAGGATGGCAAGCGGCTTCATGGTTCACTCCTTAATATTGTAGAACGACGGTATTGCCGAAACCTGGCAGCGATCAAGCTTGGACCGCAGGCCAACGCCTGAACGCAGGGAAGGTTACTGCGACCGTTTACTCATTTTGGCATGGTGTGCGCCTCCGTCGTGCTGCGGGACCAGCCGGGCCATGCCGGATTGGTCCCACACCTCTTGCAGCAGTGGCGGCACCAAGGTTCCGGACCCGGCCCAGTACAGCAGCAACGCAACCACCAACGGCTCGAAGGGCGACCCGGATTTGCAAAGCGGCAGCGCCCAGGTCTGGCGCAACGGCCAGGCCAGCCGCAAGCCGCTTGGCGTCAGCATGTCCGCGGCGAGGTGGGAGAGGTAGCCGACCGCCAAAGGGTCGACAACCCATCGTGGTGCGCCGCCATGCGACAGAACCCAGGCGCACGCCGCCACCGCCACGGCCGAGTGGGTGACGCCGCGGTGGCCGAGCGCCGCGGCGACGGTGGAGGACAGGGGGCGCAGCCGCTTGCCGAGCCATGATTTCGGATGGTCGATGTCGGGAAGCAGGGAGCCGAGGATCGCGAGGCCAAGGCACGCCGGGGCCGCGGCGGGAAGGCCCAGGTGCGGCGCTGCGACGAGCCAGGCTGCCACCCCGAGCGCTACATGGGACCCGGCCATCATCGGCTAAGCAAATCTCTCCACAGGCTTTGCCGGGTGTTTGCGCCTGGCGGGCGCTGAACGCAACCTTTTGGGATTGAGTTCAGGAGCCGCACCGCAGGCTCAGCCAAGATGGCACGATTTGTAAATTGCAGCAATGTATTTCTACCATAAGTTGTATTTTTGTGCTAGTGATGACGTTATGGATCATTTTGAAGACGAGGCGAGGATGAGGAGCGATGCAAGAAACGGCTTTGGCCGTTCCTTCCCTGAACGCAGCGGAGCCACCGTTCAAACTGCTCCTCCGTCCACGTCGCCCGTGAAGCAGCAGGCATGACGGTGAGTTTGCCCCCTTCTTCGACTCCCGCGCCGTCAGCGACGTTCACGACGTGGAATGGCTCGGACGGCCTGTTTTCGACAGGCAGCGACTGGAGCATGAAAACCGCTCCGGCCTCGTACTATGAGGCGGTCATCAACGCCGGCACCGTGACGGCGGCCGGAACCCTGCCGGGCTCGCTCGTGATCGATCTGAACTCGTCGAGCACATCGAGCCCGGCGCTGATATTGTCCGGCGCGACACTCGTGGCGTCTTCCCAACTGAACATGAACGCAGGCAGCTCGAACGCGACGTTGCGGCTGAGCGGGGCAGTCAACAATGCGGGCGTCGTCAAGGCAGCCGGTGCCGGTGTGGCCTTCCTCCAGATTGACGACGCGCCGGGCGGCGGTGCGACCAACTTTGTCAACACTGGCCTGATTCAGGTCAGCGGCACGAACTTCCAGGTCGTGACCGCCGGCAGCAATGCAGCCGACCAGCTTGAGAATGATGGCGTCATCTCGGTCCGCAGTCCAACCCAAGCGCCGCTGCTGGCCCACGTGTCGGCAAACCTGGCCGGCGCCGGCACGGTGCTGCTGGGTCCCTCCGTCACCTGCGAGGCGGCGCAGGCTGTCGGCGCTGGCCAGACCTTCGTATTCGAGCATGGCAGCGGGAACACGACGCTCCGGATCGACAGCGGCGCGCTGTTCGCTGCCACGGTCTCCGGCTTCGTCTCCTCCGACACGATTCAGCTCAGCGGCGGACAGTGGGACAAAGCGGCCTATGCGTCGACCAGTTCAAGCGGTGGCGTGCTCACCTTGTCGCTCGGCGGGGTGGCGGTGCAGTCGGTCACGTTTGCCGGGTCGTACACCATCAACAGCTTCAAGCTGCAGGAAGTGGTGCCGACCGGCGACAGCCAAGCCTCGACGGCCATCGTTGTCGGCGACCCTCTATTCGACAGTGCCTACTACCTCTCGAACAACCCTGACGTGGCGGCGGCCGGGGTGGACCCCTACCAGCACTTCATGGCGCATGGCTGGAGCGAGGGGCGCAATCCCAACGCCTGGTTCGATGTGTCATACTACCTCAGCCAAAATCCCGACGTCGCCGCGGCAGGCGCGAACGCGCTGACACATTTCGAGCAGCATGGCTGGCACGAGAACCGTGATCCCAGCCTGTTGTTCTCCGCCGCGCAGTACTTGGCTGCGAACCCGGACGTAGGGGCGGCCGGCGTCGACCCGTTGCTGCACTATGTGCAAAATGGCCAAGGCGAGGGCCGGATGGCGTTCCTGCCCGGAGGCACGGCGCCGGCCGATGCGCTCGTCGACCCGGCCTTCTACGACAAGCAACTCGGCGCGACGATCGTCCCAGGTGGGACTGCCGGGCAGGTGCAAGCGGCTTGGAGCTATGATGCATCCGGCTGGCAGAAAGGCCTCAATCCCAACGTGTTCTTCGACAGCAACTATTACCTGGCGCAAAACCCGGACGTGAAAGCAGCCGGCGTCGACCCGCTCACGCATTTCGAGCAGCATGGCTGGCACGAGGGCCGCGATCCCAGCCTGTTGTTCTCCGCTGCGCAGTACTTGGCTGCGAACCCGGACGTGGGAGCGGCCGGTGTCGACCCGTTGCTGCACTATGTGCAAAATGGCCAAGGCGAGGGCCGGATGGCGTTCCTGCCCGGAGGCACGGCAGCGGCCGACCCGCTCATCAGGGCGGATTACTACGACAGGCAGCTTGGCGCGACGCTCGTTCCGACAGGGACGGCAGCGCAGCAGCAGGCCGCTGCGAGCTACGACGCTTCGGGCTGGCAGCGGGGGTTGAACCCGGACGCATTCTTCGACACCAGCTACTATCTGAGCCGTAACCCAGACGTTGCAGCCGCGCACGTCGATCCGGTGAAGCACTACGAGCAATACGGATGGCATGAGGGCCGCAACCCCTCGGCGCAGTTCAGCATAAGCAAGTATCTGGCCGCCTACTCCGATGTGCGCGCTGCCGGCATTGATCCGCTGGAGCATTTCCTGGTCCATGGCCAGGCAGAGGGGCGCACCGCTGCTGCGGCATAGCGGCCCTATGTCAGCTTTGCAGCGCCCCGATCAGCAGCCGGACGACTGCCGCCGGCTGCTCCTGCTGCACCCAGTGCCCGGCGCCGTCCAGCAGGTGGCAGCCGAGCATCCGTGTGCAGGCGGCGCCCTGCATCCGTTCGAGGGCGCCGGGCACTTGATGGATCCCCCAATCTTTGGCGCCGGCGATGAACCAGGACGGGACATCGATCGTGCGGCCTGAGAAGGTCGCATGCTCGGCATCGAAGGTGCCCAGGGTCCGGCAGCGATACCACTGCAACCCGCCCTGGAAGCCGGTCCGGCCATATTCCCTGCTATAGACGGCAAGCTCCGCATCGGTGAGCCATGTGCAACCGGCGATGGCGGCATCGGGCGGCATCTCGGCAGCCACGGTCCCGGCCATGTCCATGGCAGCGTCCATCACGTAGTAGGCGGGCAGCTTCGCCAGCTCCGTAGCTGTCCAGGATTGCAGCGGAACTGGCTGGTTGCCGGGCCAATCGGCGCTTTTCATGTGGAAGTACGCGCGCAGGAACGCACGCAGGCCCTGTGGCGCCCGCCACATGTCCTCGTTTGCCGCAGGGGTCGAGTAGTACCATTGGTAGTGTTTCCGCGGCCGGTCCAGCGCCAACAGCTCCTCGTGGATCGTCGTTGCAGCGCCTGGTGGCATTGGATGGGCCGCGGTATCGAATGGCAGGGACGGCGGGCCGGTGAACGGCGCACTCATCAGCGCCACCGAGCGGAACACGTCGGGACGGACCAGCGCGCACCATGCTGCGACAGAGGCGCCGAAATCGTGGCCCACCACCGCTGCGACCGACCGTTGCCCCAGCGCCGACACCAGGCCCAACGCGTCCCGCACCAGGTTCAGCATGCGGAACTGCCGGATGTCGCCGTCATAGGCCGGGTCCCATCCTGTGGTGCGGCCGTAGCCCCGCTGGTCCGGCGCAATTACGTAGAAGCCAGCCTCCGCCAACAGCGGCATGATCTTGCGCCAGCTATAGGCAAGCTCCGGGAAGCCATGCAGCAGCAGCACACACGGCTGGCCTGGCACACCGGCCTCAAGCACATGCATCCGCAGCCCGTTGATGTCGCATACGAACCGGGACCGGATCTCGGGCGGCAAGCCCGCATCTGCTAAAGTGCCAAGCTCGACCATGATCTGCTCTATAGCCCCGAGGGTGAAGCGGCCTTCCGCAAAACATGCTGCACGCCGTTTGGGAACAATCTCCTCACCTAGTGCCCACCAACCCCTGCTTTGGCCAGTTCGCCCGCCCCTTCGCTTGTCATTGCGAGGAGCGGTTGCGGCGCGGCGATCAAGGAGGGGCAAGACGGGAACGCAGCCCTGCGACCCCTGGATTGCCGCGCCGAAGCCGGCCCGCAGTGATGCCACCTCATTGGGTGCAGCAACTTAAGGGTTCGAAGCAAGTAAGGACTGATATAAGACCCCGCTGACACTGCCTAGTCTACTGTCGGCCTACTATGAACCACACTCGCCTCATTAAAACCATCGTACTTAGAAAAACCACCTAATTATAGAAAGGTCTTTCCATGAGACACGAAAAGCGATATTATAGTCGTTATGCTACCCGCCTTGTAAGCCCACTCAGGCAAACACTTCACATCAGCTAGCACGGCAGCGCCTTTCAATTTACTTCCAAAATGAAAGTAAACTGCTAGCGGGTCTTTTCGCGGAAACCAGGGAGCCACCACTTCACTGGCTGCTGCTCTTTAACTTTGGACGCACGCGGCATCCGCGGCGTTTTGCGCACTGCCTTTCGTGGCGCACCGGAAACGACCAAGGCTGGGGAAGCCATAAGAGGTTCTGCGGGCTGCTCAACTTGAGCTGCGAGCTGCGCCTGCAAGCTGGCCTCTGCATCCCTCCATGCCCGGCGTTCGGCGTCCAGCGTTTCGCCATGGGCGAACTCGGCGTGGGCGAGCCGGGTTTGCAGCGCCTGAACGTGAGCCTGCGCCTCATGCAGCGCCCGTCTCGTTGCGCCATGCGCGCTGCGCTCGGCGTCCAGCGCCGTTTCCAGTTCAGCACTGCGCGCTTTGAAGGGAGCCGCTGGATCGGTGTCGCTGCGGCTGTTAAGGACCACAACCGGAACACCGCCGTCCTGTACAAAACGATGGCGTGGACGAGCCTGGTCGGCACGTTGCTGCGGCGCGGCGCGGGCAGGGCCTTGAAGGCCCAGCGCACGCCGCATTCGGCTTTCAGTCGATTGGCTGTCGTTCGGGGGCAGGGGAAAACTTTCGTCTGAGTCGGGCATCCGCTCTCATGTCACTAATATAGGGTGAAGCCGAATTTCCGGCGCTAGGGTCTTAACCAAGCGAGCGGTGCGTCATGGCACCTTGATGCGCTTGCACTGGCAATCTTCAAATAAACGACGATCCGCCTCAGTCAATACCGAACATGGACTAATCTACGCGTTTTGTCCACCATGCCCTGTGTAGGCGAAGTCAATCGCAATGCCAGGCGCCCCAAGCCTACTGCGGTTGGGCCAGCGCAGCGTCCAATTTAGTGAGCAGGGCAGCAACGCGGTCCCGATTTACGCCAAAGTCATAATGGCCCTTTAGACTATAAGAGTACAGAACTAGGTCGCTCCGCCCCTCCAAGGCCGGCAACGCCTGCACCAGCACGATGTCGGGAAAGCGGAACACCCGGCTGCGAACTACGTAGTCCGCCCGGAGAAGGCCAAGATCCACCGCCAACTCCGTCGTGCGCGGAAGCCCTGCAACCACGCTCCGCACCACGGCAAGCAACCGTTCGGGCGGCGTGTCGTAGCGGCGGGTCGGCAGGTCGGGCGTCAGCGCAAAATCTGCCGGTGCCGCCAAATACGTGTTGGGCGAAGCCGGGCGTCGCAGCGCAGAAATATTACCCGGTGCAGGCGCCGTAGTCTCCTCGAACATGTTGCACCCCGCTACCATCAGCCCCAAGGCCAACGTAAGCCGGCCCGCGATGCTCCCTGCAATCCCCGTCGTCCTGCTCCCGACAGCGATCAGTGTTGCGCCTCCGTCACGACAGCGTCGGCTAACGTTACGCTTCCCGATCCGGCCAGTTGAAGATAGACGCCAAGGTCCGCGTGGCCGAACGTCTCGCGCAATGCCTTGGGCACGTCCGCGTCCCGCTGGGCCGTCGCTGGGTCCACGTTGGTGGCCGGGCAGCGCCGGGTGCGGCGCACGACCCGGCACGGGACGCCGCCAACCGTCACCAGGCCGTCGAGCCAGCCGAACTCTGCCCAGGCTGGCGGCCCGTCCATGTAGATGTTGGCACGAAAACGCAACGGGTCCAGCCGGCGGCCCATGGCTGCCTCGACCGCCCGCACGCTGGCAAGGTTGATCAGCGACACGCAGTCCATGAACGCCGGCACCGGCGCGCCGATGTCCGTGAACCGGTGCCCCGGCGCCGACACCACCCGCGCCCGGCCGCACGCCGCATCCCCCATGAAGGCGGTGAAGAAGTCTTCTATCGCCGCCCGTCCAGTCGGATCATCGAGCGCGCCCTCGGCCACGATCCGCCCCGCCAGCCGTACGACAAGATGCCGCGTGTCCGGGTCGAACCGCGTCTGCAGGCCGGCCAGCGCCTCATTGCGCGCCAGCATCAAGAAATTGGTCTTGGCCAACGGCTGTGGCCGCGCCGGGTCGAACTGCGTGGTTCCCAGCGCCAGCGCAAAGCTGCGGTCGTGCGCGATGCCTTGGCCCTCCACCAAATCCAGGCGCTGCATCGGCTCGGGGCTCAGGCCCTTCACGGGATAGCGGAACAACCGGACGACCGTCCCGTTCATGCCGCACCCCAGCGGCAGGCGGCGGCCGGATGGGTGGGCGGCAAGCGGTCCCCGGCGCCAAACAGCTTCGCGCGCAGGGTTCCAGGGGCGTAGGCCTGCTTGTAGGCGCCCCGCCGCTGCAATTCCGGCACAACCAGGTCGATGAAGTCGGCGAAGCACTCCGGCGTCACGGTGCGGGACAGGATGAAGCCGTCCACATCGGCCTCCTCGACCCACGCGATCAGCTCGTCCGCGATTCGGGTCGGCGACCCCACCATCGGCGGTTGCCGGCTGCCCAGCGCCATCTGGTCCAGCAGCTTGCGCTTCGTCATCACCGGCGCACCCGGCGCACCGCGCGCCACCGCTTCGAGGTTCGACGCGATGGCCTGGGTTTCGACCATCCGGATCGGTTCGTCCATGGCATAGGCGTCGAGGTCAATTCCCATTGAGGCCGAGGCGTGCGTCAACGCCGCCTCCCCAGAGGCATAGCGGCGGTAGTCCGCGAACTTCGCCTCCGCCAAGGCGTCGGTTTCGGCCACGATGACGGTCGCCCCGACGAAGGCCAGGATATCCGCCGCCTGCCGCCCCTGCTTCACTGCGCCTGCCCGGATGTCGTCCACGATGGCGCGCACGCCATGCTTGGCTTGTCCGTTCAGGAATACGCACTCCGCGTGGGTGGCGGCGAACCGCCTGCCGCGGCCGGATGACCCGGCCTGATAGAGCACCGGGGTGCGTTGCAGGGACGGCTCGCACAGGTGAACCGCGTCCATCCGGTGGTGCGTCCCCGTGTGCTGCACCGCGCGGACCCTGGCGGGATCGGCGTAGACCCCCGTCGCCCGGTCGGCCCGGACGGCGTCATCGGCCCAACTGCCCTCCCACAGCTTGTAGACGGCCTGCATGTAGTCGTCCGCGACGTCGTATCGGTCGTCATGCGCCATCTGCCGGTCAAGCCCCATTGCCCGGGCAGCGCTGTCGAGATAGCCCGTCACGACATTCCAACCGATTCTCCCATGGGTGAGATGGTCGAGCGTAGACATACGGCGGGCGAAAGGGAACGGTGGATCGTAGGTGAGGTTGACCGTGACGCCGAAGCCGAGGTGTTCCGTGGCGTGCGCCATCGCAGGGACGAGCAGGAGCGGGTCGCCAACCGGGATTTGCACGGCATGGCGCACAGCGGAGTCACGCGAGCCGCCATGGACATCGTACACGCCGAGAATGTCCGCCAAGAACAAGCCATCGAACAGGCCGCGTTCCAATAGCCGCGCCAGGTTGACCCAATAGTCGAACGTGCCGTATTCGGTCGCGCGGTCGCGCGGGTGGGTCCACAAACCCTGCTGGATGTGGCCAACGCAGTTCATATCGAAGGCGTTTAGACGGATTTGCTTCACGTGCGGCCCGGTCCCGGCTGTATCTGGCGACCGTCATGGCAGTTGGAACGCACGTCAAGGATAACACAGCCGGTCAGGCCGGAGCCGCAGCCCCGGCCGTGCGATACCCCAGCGTGGCTACAGTGCCCGTCGGCCAGCGACCGCATGGTAGATCCACAACACGATGATGGCGCCCACGACCGCGACGATCATGCTGTAGATATTAAATCCGGTCACCGGCGCGGCGCCGAACGTCGAGAACAGGAAGCCGCCCACGAAAGCGCCGATGATGCCAAGGACGATATCAAGCACGACGCCCTGGCCACTGCCAGCATAGATCTTGCTCGCAATGAAGCCAGCGATGAGCCCGAGAACAAGCCAAGCGATGATTCCCATGAGTCGTTTTCCTTTTGCAGGGCGTTGGCGATGTAAACCCGGCATACATCGGGTTCCCGCACCCAACGCCTACACTGGCCGGTCGTTGCCAGCTAGGGTTAAAATAGATCGGGCAGGGAAGGCGCCCCTTACGCGCCGCCCCAGTTCATGGTCAGCCCGCCGTCCATGACCCAGGTTTGCCCCGTCACGTAGTCGCCGTCGTCGGACGCCAGGAACAGCACCACCCGCGCGATCTCCTCTGGCTGCCCGGGCCGGTGCCACGGTATGGCCTCCATCGACGTCTTGGCCTTCTCGGGATCATCCAGCGCTTCCTGCGTCATCGGGGTCTGAATCAGGCCGGGCGCGACGTTGTTCACGTTGATGCGATCCTCCGCCAGCTCCCGAGACAGGCTGCGGGTCAGCGATCCGATCCCGGCCTTGGCCATGCCATAGGGAGCACTGCCGGGCGTCGGCAGATGCTGGGCCACGGAGCTGACGGTTACGATCCGCCCCTTGCCCCCGTTGGCCCGGCGCAGGCGGATGAAGGCGCGGGCGCAGAACAGCGGACCCATCAGGTCCGTACGCAGGATCTGCTCAAGCTTGGCGTCTTCCATGTCGGCGACCGGCATGCCGCCCATGCCCTTGCCCGCATTGTTCACCAAGATATCGAGGGTGCCGAGCCCCTTCGCACTCTCGAACAGCGCGGCGACCGAGGCAGGGTCGCCCACGTCGCACTGCACGACCAAGGCGCGGCGTCCGGCTGCCTCGACCCGGCGCTTCGTCTCGTCGGCACCGTCGCGGTCAGTGTGGTAGCCGATGCAGACGTCCGCCCCCTCATGCGCGAAAAGTTCCGCCGTGGCCCGGCCGATGCCGGAGTCGGCGCCGGTGACGAGGGCTGTCTTGCCTTGCAGCTTCATCGAGTGCTCCTTTTTGAAGCGAGCGGTCCGACCATGCGCAACGGCGGCTCGCTCGGGTCACCGGGGGCTGGGGGTGGCGTCGGGCTTGGCGGCTCCTCGACCGGCACCGGGTCGTCCGGGTCTCGCCCAGGCGGGATAGGGCCGCCAGGCGGGGGAATTGGTTCGGGAATTGGGCTTGGCTGCTGCATGTGCACGGTTGTGGGCCTCCCTTCACGCGCGACTTGCACAAGCAACACGCATGGAGGGGCCAGGTTGTCGGCTCGCTGTATTTTCGCCGCTTCGTGTCTACATCCCTGAAGAACTATGCCCAGCGCCGGGAAGGGCCAGGCTGACGTTTGACGGACTGGCCAGGCCGACCGACGCGCCAGTGTTGCTTGGCTGCTGGACGGAGAGGCGCCCCCTGTGCTTCGCCTCGCCCAGGTGCGACAGGGCTTGGGCGACCCGCCGGGCGGCGAACCGGGTGCCATAGATGAACCGCATCGACGGCCCAAAGGCTGTGCTCCCGATGAAACCGACAAAATGGAGGCCCGGCAGGGACGACTCGAAGCTGCGGTTGAGCAACGGGGCACCCTTGAATGTCTGGATGTCGCCCCGCAACCCGTTGAGGAACGGCAGGCGGGACACCTCTGCGCGGTAGCCGGTCGCGGCGACGACGTGGTCGGCGGTGAGGTCGACCGGCCCCTTTGCCGTCTCGACCGATAGGCGCACCTCGCTCCCATACGCAGCGACGCTGCGGAGAGTGCCGGTGTGGATCGGTATCACGCCGTCGACGCGGTGCTTGATCCAGCCGGACCCCGCTGGGGCGAACAGGCCATACGCTTTGGTGTGACGCATGGCTTCGGGCAAGAAGCTGAACGCATAGGGCATCTCGGACCAGAACCAAGTGCGCCATCCTGGTCCGAGGCCGAAGTTGGGTCGCCGGATGCGCTGGTATGCGCTGCGGCGAGCGTTGGGCTTGTCCTCTTTTTTCGGTTCGTACCACTTGAGCGGCCGTCGCGTCAGCATAGTGACCTCGGCACCGGCCTCGTTCAGCAACGCCGACATCTCGCACGCCGACTGGCCAGCGCCGATGACCACCACGCGGCGGCCATGGAACTTGGCGAGGTCATGGTGGCCCGAGCTATGCGACAGCAACTCGGGCGGCAGGGCGGCCAGGGTGTCGGGGATATGCTGCAGCGACACCAGCCCGGTCGCCACGACAACCTTGCGCGCCGAAACCTGTTCGCCGGTGTCTAGCGTGAGGCTGAAGCCGTCGCCTGCCTTTGCAACGTCCACGACGCGCGCTGGGTCGACTTTGCCGACATAGCGGCGCTGGAACTCCTGGCCATACTCGGCGAGTGTGTCCGCGCCGACCCGCAGGCCAATGGCGGAATAGTTGGTGCGGCCACTTTCTTGATAGAAGCGCTCCAGCGGGAACTCGTCGTTGGGCGACGCGAGGTTGCTGGCGAAGGCGTCGGACTTGAGCGTGAGTCCCTTTGGCACGTTGTCTGTCCACGTCCCCATCGGCTTGCCGAATATCCGGAATGGAACACGTTGATGACGCAACTGTGCCGCGACGGATAAGCCGTAGGGCCCAGCACCGATAACAACGACATCAACCAACACAACTCTCCTGAATCTTTATAGTATAAACGCCGCAAAATGCTCGAAACTAAATACGAGAACTAGGTGGCGTCTTAGCTTGCTCTGGATTGGAATAATATTTTCGCTTAGCACCCGACATGACTCACAAAATGCTTTTTACAAGGACAGCCCTCAATGCATTCCAAAAAATTAGACAAGACCAGAGGAAACAAGTAAACTTTAAGTTATGAAAGCCGTGCTCTACCAAGTTCCAGGCATTACAGTCCCATGATGTCACCCGAGCCTTGCACATTTGTGGAGAATGAACCATGACGTCCGGGACGTGCCGCCAGAACAAGCGGGTAGCGAAACAATAGCGGTTTGCCCGCAAACGTCTTGGACTAAACGATCTAGGCCAACACTCGAAATGGACTACACGTCTCGATATGGATACCCTGCGCAGGGTGCCTGCGCCTAGTGCGTCCGGGCAATGCGCCAAACCGTTCCGCTGCCATCCTCGCTGACCAGCAGCGACCCATCCTGTGCCACCGTGACGCCGACCGGACGACCCCAGACAGTATCTGGGCCGAGGCCGAAGCCACTAACGAAATCCTCGTACTCGCCCGTCGGCACGCCGCCCCGCAGCAGGATGCGGACGACCTTGTAGCCTGTCCGCGTCGAGCGGTTCCAAGAGCCGTGCAGCGCCACGAACAGGTCGCCACGGTACTCGGCCCAGGCGCCGTCGGCCGGGTAGACCGTGAGGCTCAGCGGCGCGGAGTGCGGCTGGATCAGCACGTCGGGCAGCGCGACCCGTGCGGCGAGCTCAGGGTGCTTGCCGGGGTGGCGAGGGTCGGCATGGTCGCCGATGTAGAACCACGGCCAGCCATAGAAGGCCGCCGGCTGCACACGGGTCACGTAGTCGGGCGGCAGATTGTCGCCCAGGCCGTCGCGCTCGTTCACCGCGCACCACAGCGCGCCGTCCGGCTGCACCGCCAAGCCGACGCAGTTGCGGATGCCGGTCGCGAACGGGTGCCCGCCATGGCCGTCAGGGTCATATTCGCGCACTTCCGCCCGGCCCTCCTCGCCGCGGTCGGACACGTTCGAGGCGGAGCCGACCGAGACGAACATGCGGCGCCCATCGGGGCTGAACGCCACGTCGCGGGTCCAGTGGCCG
>JAABUV010003524.1_pt1 | contig 19856 bp, 16 predicted proteins | sample 5559971 | NCBI WGS metagenome assembly JAABUV01 (sample SAMN10711881, study PRJNA513362) | rock metagenome | isolation source: Antarctica rocks | place: Antarctica: Victoria Land, Knobhead nord | collected 2015-12-19
TCGTGGTGCACTGGTTCCGCCTGGTGTAGACAGGCGCCGCCCTTGGCGGCCCTACCTGAGTCCCAGCAGCCGATCGTCAGGCGGACCGACGCCTGGTTCAAAGATCGCGGCTGACCGTCCCGAGGAGTGGTCACGTGCCGGTGCGGCGCTGCCTCGGCCGTCCCTGGGTCTGAGGAAGTCCCGTCGCGTCCGGACCGCGGTTAGCAGAACTGTTAGCAAGCCGCAGGGCGCCGTTTGGTCCCGAAGCAGTCTAGTCTTGCGAGCGGTCTTGCTTGTCGTCCGAGCACGCAAACGGCGTTTCGGAGTCCACGGTCATCCGGGTGTCTCGGGCGCGATTGTCACTCAGTTGGTCACTCGGACCTGGCCCAGTACGGGCGGCTGACGCAGTCATTACGAGTTCGGGGCCCGCCGTACCTGAGTCGATTCGCCGTTGACCGGCCAGTCCATAGCGGGTCTCACCTGGTGCTCGGGGCTGCGTGCTGGCAGCCAGAATCCAGCGGCTCGGCGCGCATGGCGTGCACGGCGTGGGGGACAAATCGGGGACAAGCGTTGCCAGCTTGGGAATTCCGCCAGTGAGACCGAGTGGCGGCCAGTGTGCGTGACGGCTGTCCGTCCATGACCGTTGACCCCTGCTGCGCCGATGGCTGTTGCACGTTTGTCGTTGCACGGACCGGCGGCGTGAGAGGAGTATCCAGCGGGGGGTGAGCGATACTGCCATCCATGTTGATCGAGGCCCAGCATCGCGGTCTGGTGCCCCTTGCCGCCGAGTCCGGGGAGCAGGAGATCTGCTCGTTCGCCGGCCTCTCGTGGACCTTGGTACGGGTTCAACGGGTGTACGTGTATCTCGTCACGTCCATCTTGGCCCCAAGTTCGTCACCGGTAACGTCGTCAGCCGATCCTCCCCTCCTGCTTGAGCGTGCGCGTCCTTCCGGCTCCCCTCTGTTGTCAACCGGTCGCTTCTAGGTTCCTCCCGCGGCCGGTCTTCCGAGAGGTCGTTGCGGGGCGTAGCGTCGGCTCTGCGGGTCCGGGAAGTGGCTGATCCGAAGTGTCGATGTGCGGGGGTAGGTCGACCGCGCTGGACTCTTGAGACGCCCCGCAGTGCCCTCCCGGGCCCGCTCCAGGCTCCGCACCGGCAGCGCACTGTTGGTCGGCGAGCAGCTGGCGATAGAGGGCGTCGGAGATCCTGCGCTTGAGACACCTCATCGCCTCGAGGGGCTTCTTGCCCTCGGCCCGCTTGCGTCGGTAGTAGGCCCGGCCCTCGGTGTCGAGTCGGATCTGGGTGACGGCGGCGATGTGGATCATGTGGTTCATTCGTCGGTTCCCCGCTCGGGAGAGCCGGTGCCGGTTCTGCTCGCCCGAGGAGGCGTCCAAGGGTGCGGTGCCGGTCCAGGATGCGAACCGGTTGCGGTCGGCGAACCTGGCCACGTCACCGACATCGGCCTGGACCCGGGCCGCCACCACCGGCCCGACGCCGCGAAGGTCCATCAGGTGTGAGTCGCAGGCCAGGACGATGGCCTTGAGTTCGGCGGTTGGCTTCTTGATCTTGGCGTCGACCGCGACCAGCTCGGCGAGCTCCTCGACCGCGATGCAGCGGCGGGTCTTGCCGGCGATGTCGCGAGGACGGACGCTGGCGAGCATCGCCTTGGCCTGCAACGTGGTGATGTCGCGTTTGGCCTGACCAGGCAGCAGTTCGGCGAGCAGGGCCTGGAGCCGGTTGACGGTCTGAACACGCCGCCGGGTCAGGGCCTCGCGGCGGTCGGTGCGCATCCGCAGCGCCTCGAGCTCCCCATCGACCTTCAGGAGACGCAGTCCCTCGGTTCGGACAGCAACGATCGCGATCGAGTGCGGATCAAGAGCGTCGGTCTTGCGGTTGTGCCCGGTGTCGAAGAGCCGGACCCGGGCAGCGAGCTTGGCTGGTACGTCGACGACGCTCTCGCCCGCCTCGAGCAGCCGTTGGGCCAGGGGTCGACCGGCGCCGTTGGCGCCCTCGACCGCCCAGATCCGCTCAGGCCACGCCTTCGCGTACCTCAACAACGCCGTGTAGCCGGCCTGATCGGTCGTGAACCGACCCGAGCCGAGGAACCTCTCGCGGTCGTCGACGAGCTCGATCGTGGCCGACAGCTTGTGGGGATCGACCCCGATGATGATCTGCTCCATGTGTTGCATGTGCTGCTCCCGCCTGTTCTCGTACCGATAGGGACGGCGAGGTGGGCAGTGCTACTACGAGCAGGGCAGTCCCCTCTTGAGCCACGCCTCGTCAGCGGTGCCCGACGGGCTGCAGACCGGAAGTGAGCCACACCCGCACGCGAGTGGGCAGCCCAAAAGAGAGCGAACCTGCCGGGCACCTGGACCGAGTCTGGCCAGACACCGGCCCTGCAGCGAGTCTCTAGTAGCCCAGAAAGGGCGTGTCGCGAACCGGCGGCCTACCGCCCACTAGGACGCAGTCCCCCGGCCTGGCTGACGCCCCCTCGTGCCGAGGAGCGCTCATCCGGTGACGCGGTCCCGGCGAGCCCGGGCGCCGCGGCGGTCGGATGTCCGTTGCCGGCGTGCTACTAAGTCTCAAATCACAAACCCCTGCAAGGCATTGACCCGGCGGGTACTGGAACCTGCGGACCAGCAAGGCTCGTGGACCGTCAGCGCTTCGAATTAGGGCTCCGTGACGCTTGGCTCTGCCTCCTCCTGCGGCGCTGCCGCGGTTGTGCGGCGCGGTTCTGCGGCGGCATCCGGCGGGCGTTTAGGTGAACGCGCTGACGCCGGTGATGTCTCGGCCGACGATGAGGGTCTGCATGGTTTCGGTCCCCTCGAACGTGTGGATGCCCTCGATGTCGGCCATGTGCCGCATCACGTGGTTCTCGACGAGGATCCCGTTGCCTCCGAGTAGGTCTCGTGCGTCGGCGATGATCTCGCGCGCTTTGCGGGTGTTGTTCATCTTGGCGAGGCCGGCGACTGTCGGGCTGAGCTTGCCGGCCTCGGCGAGCCGGCCGATCTGCATGCAGTACAGCTGCATGCCGGTCAGCTCGGCGAGCATCCGGACCAGCCGCTGCTGGACGATCTGGAAGTGCACCAGCGTCTTACCGAACTGCTTGCGCTGCCGCGCATACGTCAAGGCCGTGTCGTAGGCCGCCGTGGCGTGCCCCAGTGCCATCCAGGCGCAGGTGCTGCGTGTCGTGGCGAGCACGCGGCCGGTCTCCCGGAACGACGTTGCGCCCTGGAGCTTGTTCTCCGCCGGCACCCGCACTCCGGTGAGCGTGATGTCGGCCTGCCACACCGAGCGCAAGGCGAGCTTGCCGTCGATCCGGGTCGCTTGGTACCCCTCCGCCGGGGTCTCGACGACGAACCCGTTGACCTGCCCGTCCTCGGTGTTGCGTGCCCACACCACGACGAGGTCGGCGACGGTCCCGTTGCCGATCCATCGCTTGGCTCCATTGAGGACCCACACGTCACCGTCGCGGCGGGCGGTCGTCTCCAGCGCGATGGAGTCCGACCCGTGCTCCGGTTCGGTCAGGGCGAAGGCGCCCAGCTTGTCCATGGTGGCCATCGACGGCAGCCACCGCTGCTTCTGCTCCTGCGACCCGCAGATGTCGATTGCCTTCATGGCCAGGCCAGCGTGCACGCCGAGGAAGGTCCCGAGGCTGCCGTCACCGCGGTGCAGCTCCATGTGGACCAGGCCGCAGGCCATCGGGCTCATGCCCGCGCACCCGTAGCCCTGGATCTCCTCGCCCACCAGGCCCAGTCCCGGCAGCTGCCGGATCAGCGGCCAGGGCAGCTCGGCGCGCTGCCAGTAGTCACCGATGACCGGCAGCACCTGGTCGTCGACGAAGCGACGGGTGGTGATGAACCGGTCCCACTGCTCGTCGGTGAACTGCTCACGCACTGTGAAGAAGTCGGTGCCGAGAGCCTGGCCGAGGTGCTCATAGCTCATGCCCCGGCTCCGTCGGTCGGAACCTCAACGGCGCGACGCAGGATCTTGCCGGTGGGGCCCTTGGGCAAGGCGTCGACGATCCAGACCCGACGCGGATACTTGTACGCCGCGACGCGCGACTTGACGAACTCCTGCAGCTCGCCGGGCTCGGCCGACGCACCGGGTTTGAGCGCCACGGCGGCGCCCACCTCCTCACCAAGGTCGGCATCTGGCATACCTACGACTGCGGCCTCGGCGACGGCGGGGTGCTCGTAGAAGACCTCCTCGATCTCACGGGGATAGACGTTGTAGCCGCCCCGGATGATCAGCTCCTTCTTGCGGTCGACGATGAAGTAGTAGCCGTCATCGTCGACCCGCGCCAGGTCGCCGGTGCGGAACCACCCGTCGACCATGGCCTCAGCCGTCGCCTCGGGGCGCTGCCAGTAGCCCTTCATGACGTTCTCGCCCCGGATCGCGATCTCACCGACGTCCTCACCGCCGACCTGCTTGCCGTCGTCGTCGACGAGGCGCAGCTCGACGCCCCGCAGGGAGGTGCCGATCGACCCCGGCTTGCGCTCAGCGTGCGGGTGGTTGAAGGACGCCACCGGAGACGTCTCGGACAACCCGTAGCCCTCGAGGATGATGCAGGCGAAGGCCTCCTCGAACGCCTTGAGCACCTCCACCGGCATCGCTGACCCGCCGGTCACACAGGTCCGCAGCGTCGAGACGTCCGGGCGTGCGTCTGCCGGTTGGTGCAGCATCCCCGAGTACATCGTCGGCACGCCCTCAAAGACGGTCACCCTGTCGCGGGCGATGATCTCGAGCGCCTTCGCGGGGTCGAAGCGCGGGAGCAGGGTCAGGCACGAGCCGGAGAGCACCGAGGCGTTGAGCCCGCAGGTGAGGCCGAAGACGTGGAACAGCGGCAGGCAGCCCATGACGACGTCGTCGGGCGTCAGCTCGAACAACGTCTCCGCCGATGAGGCGGCGTTGCTCGCCAGGTTGCGTTGGGTCAGCTCGGCGCCCTTGGCCTGGCCGGTGGTCCCCGAGGTGTAGAGCAGCACCGCGGTGTCGTCGTCCGCGCGTTCCACCAGCGCAGCGGCGTCCTGCCCGCTGAGGTCCGGACCCATCGCACCCACCGGGACGACGTCGACGCCGAGCGGCTCGGCCGCCGTCTGCGCCGCCTGCGCCATGTCCTCCCAGGCAAAGACCGTCTTGGCCCCCGAGTCGGTGAGGTAGTAGGCGACCTCGCGGTCGGACAGCAGGGGGTTCATCGGCACGACAACGGCACCCGCGTGCAGCGCTCCATAGAAGAGGATGGGGAAGGCCGGCACGTTGGGCAGCACCAGCCCGACCCGGTCACCGGGCTGGACACCGCGTTCCTTGAGCAATGAGGCGACGCGGGCAGCGGCGTCGGACAGCTCGGCATACGACTGGGTGTGGTCGTCGAGCCGGAGCGCGGGCCGGTCGCCGTGATTCCCAGCGGTGTCGTGCAGGTTCTGGGCCAGGTTCATCAGATGTCCACGCTTTCGGTCTCGGAGCTTGGGGGCGGATGGGAGAACGCCGCCTCGGGTCGGTCGTGCAAGAAGCCGGCGATGTGGGCGGCGGAGAGGCGCGGTTCCTCGAGGAGGAATAGGTGCCCTCCGCCCCTGACGACGTGCAACCGCGCACGCGGGATGCGCCAGGCCAGGATCCGTCCGTTGAGCAGCGGCACGATCGGGTCGTCGTCTCCGGACATCACCAAGGTGGGTTGGCGCAACCGGTGCAGCCACGGCATGCTGCTCCAGCCCTGGATGGCATACAGCTGCTGCAGGTAGCCGCTCCAGGTCGGCGGCCGCGCAAAGCGGCCGACCGACAGCTCCGACGGCGGTCCTTCCAGACGGGACCGCCCGCCGTAGAGCGCGCCCGCCACGGACCGGAAGTACTCCGGGTCGTGGTAGCGGCGTGGCGTACTCATCTCCAGAAGCACTGCTGGTGAGCCAGGTACGCCACCGATCCCGGGCATCGTTGCCGCCAGCACCAGCCGGCGGACCCGCTCGGGCGCCTGGTGAGCCAGCTGCTGAGCGATGGCTCCCCCGAGCGACACACCAAGGACGTCGACCTGCTGCTCACCCAAGGCAATCAGCAAGTGCTCGACGACCCTTGCCACCGAAGGCATCCGACGCGGAGCCCGCCACCCGTCCGACGCACCCGTGCCCGGAGCGTCGAAGGTGATGGTGCGAAACCCCAGCGGCACCAGCTCCTTCTCCAGCGGCTCCCACATGCCGAGGTTGCCGCCCAGGCCCATGACGAGCAGCAGTGGCCGGCCCGCGCCACGGGTCGAGACCTGGATGCCGAGCCCTTCGACAACGACCCTGAACTGGGTGGCCGGGGCTGCCGACGGCTGCTTCTTCACGTGGCGAAGACGTACGTTCCGGGTGCTGAGCCCAGCACCCTGTGGCGGGCGCTGCCGAGCGTCTTGGGAGCGGCCTTCTCCCGGCCCGAGTGCGCGGTCAACCAAGTGACGAAGTCGGTCCACCAGCTCCCCGGTGTCGGTTCGACCGATGCGAGGAACTGCTGGGGGTCGGCAGGCGTCTCGTCGCTGGCGCGGTAGCTGGACTTGGGGTTGCCCGGCGGGTTGACGAGCGCGGCGATGTGACCGTTGGTGGACAGGACGAAACGGCTCCGACCGCCGAGCAGCTGCACGCTGCGGTAGCAGCTGGCCCACGGGCAGATGTGGTCGGCGATACCGGCGACGACATACGAGTCGACGCTCGCCTTGGAGAGGTCGACCGGGGCGCCCAGAACGACCGCCCCACCGGGCCGGGTCAGCGCGTTCGTGACGGCCAGGTCGAGGAAGTCGGCGTGCAGCTGCGCGGCCATCCGCGTCGTGTCGGCGTTCCAGTAGAGGACGTCGAACGCCGGCGGCTGCTTGCCGAGCAGGTAGTTGTTGACCCAGTAGTTCCACACCAGGTCGCCGGGTCGGAGCCAGGCGAAGATCTCGGCCAGCGACCGGCCGTCCAGGTAGCCGGCGGCCCGCGACCGGGCGGCAGCGACCGCCGCGACTTCCGGACTCGCCAGCGAGGACATCAGGCCTGCGTGCGACTGGTCGAGGAGCGTCACGCCCAGCGCGAAACCCGCCAGCCGGTGCTCCTGCCCGGTGGACACGAGGTGCCCCAACGCGAGTGACGAGATGACCCCGCCCGCGCAGAGCGAGAACAGCACGCTCTTAGTGCTTCGCGAGATCTCCTCCACCGCCCCCAGGGCCTCGAGGACCGCGCTGACGTATGCGTCCAGCCCCCACTGCGCGTGCTCGGGACCCGGGTTGCGCCACGACACCATGAACACCTGCTGCCCAGAGGCGACGAAGTGCTCCACCATGCTTCGGCCCGGCGCCAGGTCGGCTACGTAGTACTTGTTGATCGTCGGGGGGACCACGAGGAGCGGGACCGTGCGGACGCGGGGCGTCTGGGGGGTGTACTGGATCAGCTCGAAAATCTCCGTCCGCAGCACCACCGACCCCGGGGTGACGGCCAGGTCCCTTCCCACCGCGAAGGCGGTGGTATCGACCATGCTGGGCACCCGTGGCTTCACGGCCATATCCGAGGCGAAGTTGCGCACCCCCCGCAGGTAGCTGACGCCTCCGGTGTCCAACGCGGCCTTCAGCGCCGCCGGGTTGAGCACCGGGCTGTTGCTCGGGCTCAGCGCCTCGACGATGTTCTGCGCGACGAAGGACAGCCGCTCGTGGTCCTTCCAGCCGAGGTCTGTGTCCGACACCAGCTCGGTCGCCGCCTGACCGGTCACCAGGTATGCCTGCAGCAGCCGGCGCAGCACCGGGTTGTCGCTCCAAGCCTGGTCGGCGAAACGACGGTCCTTGGGAGCTGGGACAACCGTCGAGGATCCCACCGCCACCTTCGCCAGCTCGGCCGCGGTCGAGGCGGCTCGGCGTCCGAGCGTCCATGGCCGGGCAGCTAGCTGAACGCCGAGCCGCAGCCCTGGCATACCCGGGTTGAAGCGCCGCAACGGGCTGAACGCCGCCTCGACGAGCAAGGAGTCCAACGGAGCCGCGACGTCAACGTTGTCCTCGCCCATCCCCCGGTCCGGCGGGACCGCCGGGCTCCGCTCGGGCGTCGCCGCGGCCGACGTCTGGTCGGGCTGCTGACCGGTGGCGGCCCGCGGTGTGCGTCGCGCCCGGCGAGTCGGCGGCGCCTTCGGACGGGGTGCAGCGTCGCGAGCCAAGGCCACTCCTTCGAAGCCGGTGTGCGTGGAACCGACGGAAAGGCCGCCGTCTGACCGACCCTATCCCGCACGCCCCGGCCAGCCGAGGCCTTCATCCTCCCTGGAACCGCAGAGTTGGCCGGTTGGGGCACCCCCCGGCTTGCCGCACCGAGGCCACGGCCGGCTTTGGTGATGGTGTTCGGGTTGCGGGCACCCGGCTCAGCCGACGGTTCAGCGAGCTGGGCGTGGGCGGCGGCCCCGACGACCACGACCACCGGTGCCGGGCTCAAGTGGAGAATCGGGTCCAGGTAGCGCCCTGCGCACGTCGCTACCGCCCGGTTGACGCCCACCTGGCCTTGCTCTTGCAGTGCACCACCTCCGTCATCGCGTAGTCGACGTGCGGGTCGGCCTCAGGCCCCAGAAGCTCGGCGGCCCGCTGCCGGATAGCGGACCAGAACCTGGTGCTGGGCCTGGCGTAGGTTCCGTCCAGGCGCAGAAACTTGTCGCCCAGCACCCAGGGAGACGGCTGTACGGATTGGTCGAACCGTCGAGTAATGAATTCGGCGATCGCCTCGTCCGGGTCGCGGTCGACGGGGTACGCCTCGGCGGACGCGGGACCTTCGCCCGGGAGGCGCTCCGAGATGCTCGGATTGGAACGAAACGAAGAGCACCCGAGCGGTGGTCAGGCACCCGCCCACCCCTCGGGCACCTGCCTCAGCCCGCGCTCATGTTGAACAGAAGAACTGGACGGCGGTACGTCAACTCGTCGGCTATCTGCGCTACGACACACAGTCAGAACTTTTGCTGCTGAACAAGATTTGGGCCTCACAGTCCCTGATCGGCAACCACTTCTACCCCCAAGCAGAAGTTGATCTCCAAGGTCCGGGACGGCGCCAAGATCACCAAGAAGTACGACACTGCCGCAACTCTATACGCACGAGCGGTGGCCCACCCACAGGTCAAGGCTCTGCCGAAGCGACGACTGAGCAGACAGCACGGCTCATTCAACCCCGCCGCCGTCCAACGACAGATCCAGGCCCTGGCCGAGGAGCTGCTCACGCTAGCCACCGCCAAGGCCCAGCCCAGCAGGAAACCCCGACTCACAGCCCCCACTACGCGGACCTTCTCAGATGAGGCAACGAAGCAAGACTCGCGGAACTCTTGACATGAGGCAACGGGAACCTGATTCGCTCATCTAACAATGATTTTCAGACGCGTTCCGCCCAGCGACCCGAACCCGCGAGACCGTACCGGTGGCAGGAACACACGACTGGTCTGCGCTCAGCCGCCTGGGCCGCCCGGGTCGAGCAGCTGGCGGGCGAAACGAGCGACGGCGTGGTGGGCCGGCCGGCCGTCATCGGAGGGGTCACCGACCGCACCGAGGCCCCCGGCCCCGTTGTTGACGTCCGGCAATAGCGCCGAGAGCAGGTCGTCGACGCAGTGCGCGGACAGGAAGTCGCCGACGTTGCCCCGGAACTTCTCGATGACCTCCTCGACCGTCAACGGGTCGTCGGGGTTGCCACGCGCGGTCCGGACCCGGCCGGTTCCCGAGCGAGCGCGCGACAGGCGCACCGTCACCGTGGCCGGACGCTCGCGGGGCAGGGCGCCGGTCATCTCGACGTCCTCGGTCAGGTCGATCCGGCGGGCCAGATCCGCCACCGCGGGTCGAGCCAGGCTCTCGGGAAGGAAGGTGCCCGCGTCGATGCAGCCGTCGGCGATCGAGGCGGCGAGGGCATAAGGCAGAGAGAACCGGGCCTGCATGTCCGAGCTGATCTCGGTCGAGGCGAGCGACGCGGCGAAGGCGAACGTGGCCACCTCGACCCGCTCCACGTCCAAGGGCGTGACATGGACGTGGAACCCTTCCGACCCGGCCCCCCCGAGCGCCTCGGCGAGCGCCAGACGGGCGGCGTCCAGGGTCGGATGGATCCAGCGGGCGCACGCGTACGGCTTGAGGTAGCTGTCGAGGATGGTCCATCGGTGCCCGAGCCCGCCGATGGCGAGGTCGTCGTCGAGGTCGGTGCACACCGCACCGTCGAACAGGCGCCGATACGCGCGGTCGTCGCTGCGGGCACCCGAGCCGACACGGTCGGCGGCGACCGCCCCGTAGAACGCGCCGAGCCCGGTCCAGGCGTTGCGGACCGTCCCGCCGTGCACCGGGACGACCAGGGTGGCGGCCAGCGGCAGGCAGGTGCCGAGGAGATACGCGTCGCCGAGCCGGTCAGCCGGTACACCACGGAGCAGGGCCGCAGCCAGCGCCGCCGCCCCGGGGCCGTGGACACCGTGGGGGTGCAGCCCCGGGCGGAGCGATGAGGCGACGCCGCTGCGCATCCCCACCTCCGTGGCGATGATGAAGGCGTCCAGGAGCGTTGAGTCGTCGATGCCGCTCTCCGCCGCCGCGTGGAGGAGGACCGGCAGCACGTGTGGCGCCGGATGTGCCGTCGGCACGGGCGGCAACCGGTGGCCCTGCGGGTGGAACGACCCCCCGGAGTCGGCGTCGAGCCAGGTGGCAGCGGTCCCGAGGGTCATGAGGCGCGAGAACGGCGAGGCCGTCCCGTCGATCTCGGCCTCGCGCAGCAGCGCACCCAGCCGATGCACCTGCGGGTAGCGCAGACCTCCCACCAGTGCGCCCAGGGTGTCCACGAACAGCACCTGCCCGAACCGCTGCACGGACGGAGGGATGCGGCTCCCCCGGGTGGAGGCCGCGAAGGTGGCCACCGCGTCCCGGATCGCCCCTGGCGTCCGACTGTCCCCGCCGGTCGGTGGGACCACGGTCATGGCGTCTCCTTCGTCGATGGTGGTTGGGATGGCTCAACGCCCAGAGCCAGCCCGCTACTCAGGGCGTCCGCAAGGGCGTTCAGGCCGGGGACCACCCCGGGCAGGCCACCAGCGACGACGAGCCCGTCGATGCCCAGACCCGCCAGCCCCGTTACCCGGCGGGTCATCTCGGCGGCCGACGTGATGAGCAGGAACCGGTCTCGCACTAGTCGGGCCTCGTCGGAGTCGCCCAGGTCGGCCGCGGCGTTGGCGGTACCGTGGCGTCCGTAATCGTGCCGGGCGGCGACCGCACGGGCCGCAGCGAGGCCGGTCGTGTCGAGGCCGAACCAGTCGGGCGCCGCGGCCATCCGCATCGCGCACGATCCGATGAGAGGAGCCGCGGCCAGGGCCGCCTGCTCGGGCTCCGGGACGACCAGCGCCCTGAGGAACAGCCAGACGCGAGCCTCCGGCTCGGCCGTGCGGGTGAGGCCGACGGCGCGCCCGACAGTCTCGGGGTCGACGCCGACGTCGATCAGGACCCCCCCGAGGGCATGCGCGGTCGCGGTGATGCTCCGTGGACCGGACGCGGCGCCGAGCAGGCGCCCGGGAAGGCGGTCCGCACCGTCGTCGCCGCGCAGCAGGCCTCGGAGCGTCTCCATGCGTGCCCGGTAGTCCCGCAGCGACGGCACGGGGACGCCCTCGTTGTGAACCGAGCTCTCCCCCCGACCCATGACGGCGAGGACCCGTCCCGGGTGGTGGTGCTCCAGGGTGCGCACGGCGCCGGCCACGGTGGCGGGGTGCCGCAGCCCGAGGCTGGCGACCACCGGTCCGGCCAACCGCGCCTCGGTCTGCGCGAGGATGCGCTCCGTCTCCAGCCAGCTGTCGGGGATCAGTCGGGGGCTGTCGGCCAGGCCCACGCCGTGGAACCCGGCCGCGAGTGCACGGCGGGCCAGGGGCAGCGGTTCCTGCTCCCCCCACGGTCGGGCCAGGTTGAGCAGGAGGCGAGCCGGGCCACGCGACTTCGGTGGGGTCACGGGGCGCCGACGACGGTCGCCAGCGTGCGTTCCCACGACCCCGGGGCGCCGACCACCCCGGAGGCAGCCAGCCGGGTCGCCAGCCAGCCGGCGGCGAGGGCATGCCCGAGAAGGACGTCGTCGCCGGGCGGCTCGTCGGTCGGGGAGCCCGCCGAGGGCGCGCGCACCACGAGCAACGCGGCGGCCAGGTCACGCAACCCCTGGTCCATCGCGGCCGACACCCCGACGTCGGAGCCCTCCGAGCACACCCACGCGCAGGCCGCCGCGGGCAGGACCAACGACGTCACCTCGGCCACTTGGGGACCACCGGTACGGCTGTCGGTCGCCCACCGGACTGCCGCCGCGGCCAGCTCGGCCTCCGCCTCGCCCGCGCGCACCGCCGCGTCGACCAGGGCCGACCCCGGCGCCACCCCACAGGTGAGAGCCAGGAGCGCGAGCGCGTCCGGCAGGGTCGCGGAGCGACCCCCGTCGCTCGCTCGGTGAAGGCGGGAACCGTTCCACAGCAGCGACGCATACGTCCCGGCGCGAAGTCCGGTGCCGAGCAACTCGGCACCACCGGTGACCTGGTCGCCGGGACGCCCGAGCACCTCGGCCCATCCGGATAGGTCGGCGGGGACCGGTGCCGTGCGCAGGGCCTCGACCCGGGCGACGGCGCCGATAGTCAGCGGGTCACCTCGGTGCTTTCGGCGACGACGTAGAAGCGGAAGACCGTGCGGCCCGCCGGCCCCCGCTCGGGCGCGATGGGGTGGTCATCGAACCAGGCGAGGTACTGTGCGTACGCCACCTCGTCGGCGTAGTGCATCTCCGCGATCCGGTAGAACGTCGGTCCCTCCGGCACCTCCGCTGTCCCGCCCGAGGCCTGACGGACCGGCCGCAGCACCTTGTTGAAGACGATCCGGTCGAGGTGGGGATTGGCGAGAAGGTCCGGGGCGTGCACCTCGAACAGCCACTGCTCGTACTCCTCGGGGCTGACACCGGGCTGGATCTGGTAGCCGAGGATGGTCTTGACGGTCATAACGCTCCCTGGGGACGAGGTGGTGGGTCGTTCGCGGACATCGAAGGGACGACCGGGGCGGAGACCCGCCAGTCGTAGGACAGCGCGCCGTCGGCGAACCCCTCGAGTCGGACGCGATATGGCTGGACGCGGATACCGACGAGGTCCTCCGCGACCTGCCCGCGGTCGCGGGCCGGTGCCCGGTCGTCGCCATGGGCGAGATGCTCGGACCGATGGCGTGAGTAGACCTCCCACGTCCAGTCGTCGGTCATCGGCTCGGCCGTGCCCCGGACCATCACGGCGCGGGCCGGCGTGCGGCCGAGGTCGAACACGTGCGGACGCTCGTTGGTCGCTCCCGGTGTGGGCGAGCCCACCCAGGTGACCAACAGGCGGGGGTCGTCGTGCAGCTGTTGCAACCGGCGGTGGACGCGGCGCTGGACGAGGTCGACGACGAACCCATCCGCGAGGAAGGCGGTCATCGACCGGCTCACCGGGTAGCCGTGGGCGTCGATCGTCGTCACCTGGGCGAACCCCGCCTCGCGGCGCACGAAGGCCTGGGCCCGCGTGAGGACCTCATCGGGCGGCTGGGTCATCGCTGTGGTCCTCTCGTCCGCTCTCGGCCGCGCCGGCCCGCGCCGACCTTGCGTCCTTTGCGTCCTCGAGGTCCTCCGCGTCCTCGGCGACGAGGCGCCACCGCGTCGAGGTCGCCAGCGTCCGGCGCACCTGCCGGACCGCGGCGGCCCGGGACCATTCGCGGTCGGGGATCACCACGTGCTCCACCTCGACATCGACGGGCCCGCCGAAGGGGAACGGGTCGATCGCGACCAGGCCCGGTGACGTGACCCGCGCCGTCGGCGTGAACCGTGGGCCGCCGGGCCACCCGCCGACCGCCGGCAGCAGCACCGGCCGGGCGGCCTGGTCGAGGTCACGCAGCTGCGGCCCCCAGAGGACCGGCTTCCCGCGGCCGGGGCGGGACGGGGTCACCGAGAGGTACAGCGACAGCAGGTCCCACAGCTGCAGCAGCTCGTAGTTGTGCCAGAGCCGGGTCTCGAAGGCGGCGCGGGTCTCGTCCCGCGTCCAGGCCAGCTCGGTGGCGTCGGCCCATCGACGCTGTTCGGCCCGGACGACGCGGTCCTGGGCGGCACGGGCTCCCGGGTCGCCGCGACCCACCCGTGCGGCCCCGCCTGGCGCATTCCAGCGCGAGCGGTACAGGCCGGTCCAGTGCATCCCCACGAGGACCCCGCTGTAGACGTCGGCCGCGCTGGCCCGGGTGACGCCCTGACGGTAGAGCCGGATGTGCTCCTCGGCCTCGATGTCGAGGAAGTGCAGCGGACGCCTCGCCACCTCGTCAAACAGCACCCGGGCATCCCACGCGCGCCACCCTTCGTCGTGGCGGGCCGCGGCCGTGACCACCGACGGTCCCGGCCGCGGTGGCTCGACCTCGCTGTTGCCCCAGGCCGCCGCAAGGACGCCAGCGACCCGCCCGTGCTCGGTCTGATGGACCATCCGGAGCCCGTCCTCGTGGCGACTCAGGATCATGGCGTTTCCTCTGCGGCCTGCCGGATCGCGCGACCCAACACCGAGACCTCCCCGCGGGCGGCTAGCCCGTGGATCGCGTCGAGCACCCTCAAGCCACTGACGCCGAAGCGGCCGGTGAGCAACCGCTCGGCCTTGCCGCGCAGCTCGATCCGAGACAGGGCACGGTCGGCGTCACCGCGAGGCCGCTCGGCCGAGGCTTCCAGCGTGCCCCCGTCCCTCATCACCAGGCTGACCCGCGCCGGGCGCCCGGCGGGGTAGCCAGGGTCGAGTGCGACGTCGTGCACGACCTCCACCCGGGAGGCCAGGTCCCGCACGTCGTCGGTACGGACCCGCTCATCGGTCATCGTCGTCTCGTCGAGCCTCCCGTCGAGCAGCGCTACCGCCACGGTGGTGGGGATGCTGAACCGGGCCATCGGCTCGCCGTCGGCCACCCGGTCGAACCGGGCGGCTCCGGCGAACGTCCGCACCCGGACCGACTCGACGTCCGACCCCCGCAGCGAGACGGATTCGAGGTCGGCCACGAGGTCGGCCACGGCGTCGTTCACCCCGTGCAGGTGCGCGCAGGTGGGGTGCACCTTGACGTATCCCTGGAGCACCTCGAAGGTCTCCCATCGACCGGGCACCGCCAGCGGCGATGTCGACCACTCGAGTGAACCGACGGAGCCGAGGTGCCGCGCGAGCGAGCCCGGAGCGCCACGCAGGCCGGCGACGGCCGCCAGGCCCTGTGCGGCGCCGAGCGCGACCGAGGACCCGAGGAACGTATGCGAGCCGTCGTGGCCCGCGAAGACGGTCGTCGCGTCGGTGAGCAGGAGCGCCGCGCCGGCCAGCTCCAGGGCGCGCTCGGCCGCGCCGACGTCGCCGGGCGCCATCAGCCGGGCCGTGGCGGCCGCCGCGCCTACCTGGCCCCACGTGCCGATGTCGTGGACGCCGGGCGGGGTGCCTCCCATGGCCAGCCCGACCCGCACCCCGGCCTCGTAGCCGGCGAGCACGGCCGACAGGACGTCGTCCCCCTCAGCGCCCAACTGCTCGGCCAGTGCCAGTACCGCCGGCACCACGTGCGACGCCGGGTGACCGCGCGCCAGCCGATGGCCGTCCTGCAGCTGGTCTGCGGCGACGGCAGTGGCGTTGAGCATCATCGCGGTCAGGGGGGGCCACCCTCGGCCCGAGCCGAGGACCGAGGCGGTCCCCGGGGGTGTCACCCGGTCGTGAACCTCGACCAGGCGCCGGAGCTCGCGGCGACCCGACCCGAGCGCGGTGACCGCCACACAGTCGGCCACCAGGTCGACGACCCGCTCGTGCACCTCGCTCGGCGCGTCGGCCCAGCGCGTCTCGGCGACCGCGGTGGCCAGGCCCTCCAGCCTGGCGCTCACCGCAGACCCCCGAGGAGCTCGGGCAGGCCGGCCAACGACCGGTGGTCGGGCAGCCCGGCGCACCATCCCAACAGGGCCTGCGCGGCGTCGGCGTCCATCGACCGGCGCAGCAGCGCGCGGTGCTTCTCGCGCACGACCGGCGCCGGGTAGGGCCGGTCCGCACCCCCCGGTGGATGCTCCTCGGTGGCGCTGACCTCCCGGCCGTCGGAGAGCCGCACGGTAACCCGGGCCGCACGCACCTGAGGTGTCGCTGCCGTCATCTCCGGGTCCTCGACGACCCGGACCCGCTGCATGATGGTGCGCAGCGTCGAGTTCGCGACACTGTCATCCGAGAATGCGTCGATCCCGTTGTCGCGCAACGTGATCCGCGCTGCGACGTTGTACGGGATGGAATGCTTCCCGGCAAAGCCCGTGCGGACGTCGCACCCGTCCAGGCGGGTAGCCGGGTCGTACGTCGCCACCTCGACGTCGGTCACGTCCTCCGGGCCGAAGCGGTGCTGCGCCAGCAGAATCTCCGTGGCTTCGATCGGAGCATGGTTCCACCGGCTACAGGCGTGGGTCTTGAGGTATCCGGTGCGGAGGTAGCGCAACCCACCGAGATCGTTGTCGAGCCAGGTGTCGTCGTACTCCTCGCCGAGGATCTCGCCGAGCACCGTCGGCAGGACGAGGGGGTCGTCGGTGGTGCCGGCGCGGGCCAGCTCGACGGCCAGCACGCCCGCGGCCGCGCAGCTGCCGGCGACCGCGTTGCGCACCGTCGCCCCGGCGTTGGCGGCCCGTTGGGTCGAGGCGGGCACCAGGGCGGCGGCGAGCCGTACCGCGCGGACGGCCTGTCCGACATCGAGGCGGCGAAGTCGCGCCACCCCCAGGGCGGCCCCGCAGACCATCGCCGTCCCGAAAGGGTGCACCGCCCGACGCAGCCGGACCCCCCGTCCGACCCGGACGGCGACCTCGTAGGCCGCGGCCGACGCGGCGAGTAGCGCCAGACCGTCGCTTTCCACCGACTCGGCGGTCCCGAGCACCGCAGGCAGTGTGTGCGCGCTCGGATGGTTGGCACAGAACGGGTTGCCCTCGTCAAGCTCCAGCCGTACGGCGGCCGTGCCGTTGACCAGAGCGGCCGCCCAGGGGCTGGTGCCCCTACCCGTGGTGAGGACCGTGGCAGGTCCCCAGCCCCCCAGTACCTGGGCGCTGTCGGACAGAGCCCGGACCTCCGGCTCGACGACGGCGCCGACGATGGCCGCGAGCGTGTCGGTGACGAGGGTGACGGCGTGAGGCACGTCGTCCGGTAGGAGGACGTCGGGCCCCAGACTCCACTCGACCAACCGTTCCAGCCGTCGCTCGTGGGCCGCGGCAGTCGGGCTCACCGTTCGCCCACCCCCCGGACGAGGCGCATCAGCTCGGACAGGTCGGGCGCGTCGGGCAGCCCCAGACCGGCCTGCGCGAGCGCGGCTGCCTGCTCCGCGTCGAAGACCCGCGACGCGTTGAGGCGCAGCTTGGTCGCCAGCTCTTCGGTCGAGAGCGGACGACCGGGGCCGCCACGGTTCTCGTCGACCCGCACCTCGTGCCGCGTGCCGTCAACCGTCTCGATGCGCAGCACCGCGGGGAACTGACGGGGAAAGATCGCGTCGCACCGCTCGTCGGCCACACAGCGGACCTTGGCGGCCAGCGCCAGCCGGCCCTCGTCGCGAGTGGCCTCGTCGGTGAAGTCCTCGTGGAACACGCCGAGCCCGCCGCCGCCCACCAGCGCTGCGGCCACCACATACGGGCCGCTGAACGCCGCGTGGTAGCCGGACCGTGGCCGCGCCTTATCATCCTCGGGCTGGGCGATGGTGCGCAGCACCGAGGTCGGAGCCCCCAGCTCGATCGCGGCGATGTCCTCCGGCCGGACCCCACGTGCCCTCATCGCGAGAGCGGCATCGACAGCGGCGTGGGTGAAGTGGTTGCAGGGGTAGGGCTTGAAGAAGATGCCGGGCAGCTCCCAGTGCTCACCCAGGCCCGCGGTGACCGCGTCGACGTTGGCATGGTCGCCGCAGAACGCGTGGAGGAACCCGAACCGGCCCTCGACCACCGTCGGCGGGCCGGTCAGGCCGTGGCGGGCCAGGTCGGCCGCGACGATACCCGCGTGGGCCGCCCACCCACAGTGCACGCGCTTGACCGTGCCTCCGGTGCGGTTGGCCTCGAGAAGTCCCGAACCCATGGAGGCGGCGATGCCCGCCGCGTGCGCGATGCCGTCCGCGTCCAGCCCCCCCACCATCGCCGCGGCGACCGCCGCGCCCACCGCACCGCAGATCGAGGTCGCGTGCTGCCCGCGCTCGAAGAACTCCGAGCTGCCGGCGGCGGCATCGTAGCCGCCCATCCCGAGCCGGACGGTCACCTCCACGCCGACACCGGCCGCGTCGAGCATCTGCGCACCCGTGGCGCCGGTCGCCTCGGCGACCGCCAGCGCCGCCGGGATGACGCTCGACGACGGGTGCAGCACGGAGGGCAGGTGGGTGTCGTCGAAGTCGAGCGAGTGCGCCAGCGTGCCATTGACGAGCGCGGCCGCGGCCGCGGGCACCCGCAGCCCTGCACCGATCGCCGTCGCGTCGGGCGGGCCGCCCCAGCCCCGGACGACGGCGACCACGGCCGCGGCCGACGGCTCACCGCCGGCGGCGAGGCTGTTGCCCAGGAGGTCGAGCACCCGGCGCGCGACGTCGTCACGCAGCCCCTCCGGCAGTCCCTCCCGACGGGTGGTGACGGCCAGATCGGCCAGCTGCTGGACGACCCTGCGAGCCGGGGCTGCCGCGTCGGTGTTCATGCCGGCACCGCGGCCAATGGGCGCACCGGAGAGCCCGTGCCGCCGACGATGCGAAGCGGCGCCATGACGAAGGTGAACTCGGTCAGGCCCTCACGCGACGCATCCTCGAGAGCCAGGTGCTCGATGATGTGGATTCCGTTGTCAACAAGCAGGATTCGATGGACCGGTAGGACGCTGTGTCCGGCTCCGGCCGGGATCTGCTCGAAGGCGGTCGTGTCGCTGCCCACGGCACTGACGCCCGCTTCGGCCAGCCACCGCGCGCCCTCGGGGGTGACCCCGGGTACGCCGTCGACGCGGCTCAGATAGCGCTCCCCGTCGCCGAAGTGCCGCGCCCATCCGGTGCGGACGAGGGCGACGTCACCGGTGCGCAGCGTGGTGCCGCACCGATCGAGGGCAGCCTGGAGCTCGGTTACACCCACCCCCTGGGCCGGAGCGAGCACCTCGAGATCCAGGGCGGCCGCGACGTCGAGCAGGACGCCTCGGCGCAGGAACGCCGGAGTGTGCTCTGCTCCCAGCTCCCGGAACACCCCGCCCACCTGGGCGTCGGACGCGTCGACGCCGCCGTGCATGAGGCCGTCGTGGCTGACATGGGCGAGCGCATCGACGTGGGTGCCCACGTGTCCCCCGGTGACGATGATCTCATTGGCCGCCGAGCCTCCGTCCGGACGGACCATGTCGCCGTGACGCCGGATCAGGGTCATCCGGAACCCCGGGTGGTTGGGCGAGCAGGGCATCCCGGTGAAGAACGGATGTCCCAGCTCCACGAGGCGCACCCCCACCCCCACTGCGTCGAGGAGCGCGTCGGTACGCGTCCTGTCGTCGTCGTTCATTCGTGGCCTCCCGAGGCGTGGGTGGGGGAACGGTCGACGGCGCGGTCGAGGACGACGCGCGCCTTGGCCTCGACGGCCGGGTCGACGAACCGGCCCCGCGGGTCGAGCGCGGCGACCTCGCCCCGGGCGCGGGCCTCGTCGCCCGCGCCGAGGAGGTCCCGCGCGGCGGCGACCTGCTCCGGCGAGGGGGTGTAGACCTCGTGGACGACGGCGATCTGGGCCGGGTGGACGACCGATCGGCCGAAGAAGCCCATCGCCAGCCCGGCGGCGCAGGAGGCGCGCAACCCGTCGAGGTCGGCCACATGCGTCCACACGCTCTGGACCGGCGACCCGAGCCCGGCGGCCCGGGCCGCGGCCACGACCCACCCGCGCGCCCACTCCAGTCCGGAGTCCGACCCCACCATGAGGTCAGCGGCGAGGTCGGACTCACCGAGGCCGAGACCGCG
>JAABUV010003526.1_pt1 | contig 19853 bp, 21 predicted proteins | sample 5559971 | NCBI WGS metagenome assembly JAABUV01 (sample SAMN10711881, study PRJNA513362) | rock metagenome | isolation source: Antarctica rocks | place: Antarctica: Victoria Land, Knobhead nord | collected 2015-12-19
CTGAGTCCGATGTGAATACGCGATTGGAAAGCCTCGTCAAAAGTTGCGACACGATTTGTGGTCAGAAAGAGTATACCCTGGAAGTACTCCAACATCCGCAGGAAGATGCTCACGAGCGCGTTGCAATTGACGTCGCGAAGCTCCCGTTGTTCCAAGAAGACGTCGGCCTCATCAATCAATAACACTGCACGCCATGTATGGGCAATATCGAGTATCTGGGAGAGGTTCTTCTCAAGATGGTCCATTCTTGTCCCCAGCTCTCCAACGGATACCATCTAAAAGATAAGTCAGTCTACCGAAAACTTCGACACGACAAAACTAACGTAGAGTGGTTTCTTGAGCATCTCCGCGATGCCTTCAGCTGTGAGGGTTTTCCCAGTCCCCGGCGGTCCATGTAGGACTGCCACGAGACCTCGTCCCTTGCCTGAGAATGTAAGCATAAGGGCGTGCACTGAATCTCAGGAGGATACTAACCTTCTATAAAATCGTCGATGTTTTTCTTCGCGTTCCGTTCGTGAGACTCTACGAGAGATCTGACGACGTGCTTTTGATCATCCGGTATAACGAGCGAGTCGAAAGCGCTCTCGTTCCAAGTGACATCTTGAATGCCGGAAACCGCGAACTCGAGCCAGAGTTTCTCACCGAAGCTGAAACCGAGTGCGACAGGACTCGCAATGAGATATTCCTCATCAGTGAACTCGCGCTTACCGGAGCCGTTTGGATTTGGGATCTCCTCGATATCCTCTTCCTGGACCACATTACCTTCTTCATCAACCGGCACGTCGACCAAATGATAAGTATCGGTCTCCTCGTTCTTGACCAATTTCTTTTTGGGTTTCGGCTTCTTTTTTCCATCATCGAATTGACTTGTGTGGTTTTCGTCCTCCTCGTCTGAACTGTCGTCGGATTCATCGTTGTCATCAGATTCTGAATCACTAAGAATGTCCTTATCCTCGGGTTTGAGCGTGGAAATAGGGTAATTAGGGTTGAAGCGCCTGAAAGTCGCCGGATCGATCATCACCCTGCCGTCAATGTTGACTTTAACGATCTCTTGACGCTTCTAAAATGACCTAGTCAGGAGATTCTGGTTCTCGAGGAGGATAGTTGAATACCTTGTAGAAAGCTATGCCTTTCTGAATACAATATTGCGTGCCCTCCAAGGCGGCGAATTTCTTTCCGCGCTCAATCATCTCCGTAACTCTACACCTTCGTACTTGAATAGAACGTTGAAGTTTTCCGCAATCTCCTTTAGAGGCAGAATGTCTTTATGCCACCATTGATAGAATTGACGTTGATAACGTTCAAGCTCCTTTGTCCATTGAAATCGAGGGTTGGCCATAGTCTGAAGAGAGGAACCAAGTCTTGCTGCCTGGGGGTGAGGTGGGATATGTATGGTAGATTTTGGTAATTTCGGGAGAGCCTTACCTGGAGATCAAACACAAGGCTGTACTCCAAGGTATCCTGGGTACCCAGTCTTTGCATCCCGTGGTGGTGCCTGGACCACCGGCGCTTTGCATGAACATTTCAAGCCCAAATTTAATAGCGTTCAAGAAAGAAGCTTACGGCACGAACTATCGACCGCCACGTATTCTCTGTGTGCGGCAGACGATCGACAATATCTAAAAGGAACTTCATGGAATCTGGAACAATATACTGTCACTCATGATTATACATTGGCTTTTCCAGTGCCGGTCTTTGATGGTTTTCAGCGGAGCCGGCCCTATCTTCCTTTTCCGTCCACGTAAGATTGACGATCAATACGAAATATATTTTCGATCTAAATGCCTCCAGTCTCCTTGAGTCCAAGTGCTGCCCTGGACATCATACAGTAACCGCCCATACTCCATGCGGTGTACGCTTTCGGCGACCTGCGTGTTTGTGTAGACTCAATAGGTCGACTAATATATCAATTATAGGATATATCTTCGAAAAAAACAAGAGAATAAGAAGGAAATGATTGCTCGTTCAAGCGCTTGACGATCGATATACTGTATGTGCATGCTGTATATACATCATAGTTGTGGATTGTACTGTACCTATTGCGGTGCTGTCGAGTTAAAGGCTTGGTATTAGGATGAAATAGCACTTGCTGTTGTAAATATGTACTGATGCGTCCCGGAGTGTTTCTGCCTCCGTTTTGAGCAAACATTTCAGTGTCTGAGAATTGCGATCCGCCCAGCGTCGCATCTCGTTTATCCCTTGGCGATGGCGACCGTAGTGCAATGAGTATTCGATAGCGAATGGGCAGTCCTCAGGAAGTAGTCCCTCTCCTGAAGGTAGTAATTCCTCTCCTCACGGTAGTGATCTTTCTCCTTCACCGTCTTGCGTAATAGTGCCTCCAAGTTGGCAATCTCCCAATCTTTCTCCTTCACCGTCTTGCGCAATAGTGCCTCCAAGTTGGCAATTTTCCAATCTTTCCCTTTTTGGCGCTGCCGAAATGCACGGGAGGCGGTGGCGTTGCGCTTGCGTTTCTCGCCAGCGGCTTGAGACCCAGCTTGCACGTCAACAGGTACCTGGATGAGACCTTGCTCCGTTCCGAGTGTTGTCATTTCGCATTGGTTCTGGCCCCAAGCCTCTGACGCGTCGAATGCAGAAAAGAAGAACGGAGGCTCGCCGGTAGAGGCAACCTGAGGGAAGGTCGAAGCTGAGCTCTTGTGGTGATAATGCGTGGTTGGGCTGAAACTTCGTAACGCAGGATTGGCTAACGCTGCAAGATTTCCGGGTCGATCTGGTGCAGCACAAAGCATACTCGAAGCCGCCACGATCTTTGAGGGCGGCAGCGGACCTGATCCCATTAACGTAGACGCCTGATCTCGGGGAAGCACGGAGGGTGATTGCCACGCGTTAGACCGTGATGATGGATGAGGAGCGAATGCAATGGGTGGCAGAGTAATAATATCTCTAGGGGGTAGAGATGGTTTTGCAGGCCGGGACATTGCTGCCATTGGCGCAGTCCATAGGGAATCCGTTCCCTCGCCATCGTGTTGACGACCGTCTGCACTGATGGCGTCCTCGGCTGAGGAATTAAGTAGATCCTCGACTTCAATGAGCCCTGAGGGACGCCGCTGTGGTGGTGTAGCCGATGGCGGAGGCGTTGGCCTCATAGATATGTTATGCGCGGAGGGAGCACGTTGAGGTTCATCTTGGGGAGCCGCTGATGGGTCGCCTGGCCGGATCGACTGTAGGTTTCTGGATGGAATAGATGGGGTTTCTGAGGTTTCCTGGTCCAGTAGTGAAGATTGTTGATGGTTGGTCGGTTCCTCGTCGAATCGATGATAAGTATCCATGTGTGACCAAACAACTCAGGAATCAAACCCCGCGGATGTATCGCCAATTCAGGAGAGGAAATGCTGCAACAAGATGAGCTGCAGGAGACAAGGTTGAAAGGTAGAAAGGACAACATGCAGGAAACTTTCCAAGACGAGGCTGCAAGATAAACAGGTTCTTTATAGCAGCTGCGCAGGAACATGATAGTAGCAGTCTCTCCTTCTCTGTTTATTCATAATTCCAAATTAGAAGCTATGACGCTGATCTTCCTCGTGGCGTATTACTATCTACACAGCATTGAATCGAGTTTTTTTACTCCGCTTGATTATGGTCCTGTGCATGGCAAAGTTTTGTCTCAATAGCGCAGTTAGTGGCACCTGAAGGCGCGGCAGTGATTAAATCTTCTGATGGAAACTCGAAAAACGGGTTCCTTCCACCAGCCAGCCAAAAGTGTAGTTTGATCTCATTATCCTGGTAGTGGGCTTGCAGCTTTGTTGGGCTCGGAAAGAAAAATGTACTTCCGGAGCCTGCCCGCTGCAGCACCGGAGGCGTAGTCTTGGCTTCGGTTGTGTTTGCGCTTGTGTGAGACTTGGCCTTATTCTATTTTCGTGACTCCATTCAAGGTCAACTTGAAAAGTCGAGTGCTGGAGCTGCTGAACTCTCTGCATACACAAGCGTTCTGTCTCGAATATTTTAAACTAACTGGTACAGTTCTGGTGCTATCACGCACAGCTATCTCAATATTGCAGGAGCTATTGGCTTTCCAAGCTCAAGGTGTGCGCCGGATTTAATCACTACAGATACAAGTGTATCTAGTGAATTTCCTTTCAATGTCGTCTCCTTCTACCCCTATCCCATTGCCGTGTACCACCTTCATCATCCTGCACATTTTACTCTTCGAACTGGATCTCTTGAAACCTGACGTCCTGAGAAGGCCTTTCCAAATTCACAATGTCCAGAAGCTTGAAGTAGGACACAAATCCGTGACGGACCCCTCGTACCATAATGCTTCCTGATCTTTTCATTAGACCCCTGGGCCCGATCTCCTCAAGTAGCTCGCCATTCCTGCTCAAGAAAGCCCAGTTTATACCATCTTTCCACTCGCCGGGCGTGATATTGTCTGCGTATACGAAAATGTGTCCACTGCAAACGATGTGTTCTAGTTCGCGCTTTGGAGGGAATCGGTACACATGACCCAGCTTTCCAAGCAGGCAAGCTGCAAGTAGTAGACGCATATCTTGCGGTGTTTCGATGTAGCCGAAATATGTGGGCTGAACGATGGACTGGTCGACGAAAATGACAGAAAACATGACAGGTAGTAGAGGTCAAAACCAAATCAATTCTAGAAGACCGGGAGGTTGAAGATTTATAAGCGTATTAGAAATGTTGAAGTCATCGGCAGAAGAGTAAAGGAAGGGCCGTATATATTACTCCAACTTCCAATATGACTTACGGTCATAGCACGTCGGGAGAGAGCAAGCTCTGGACAATCGAGGCAGGATTTAATCTCGCACATCAACAGCTCGAAAAAGAGGTTGAGGAGAACCACTTGCAGGTGTTATCAATATCTACCTGAACGAGAAAGGCCGATGTAACCAGCCCCCAAGTAAGTCGAACGTAAGAAACTACTACGGGGTTGATCAGCGGAGACTAGCTTACGCCGCGGCCACAATCGACATGAAAGACACTAACGAAGAAGGACTGGCAAAGGTGACGGAGTGAATCTTAGTAACTATGCTAGATGCGGACGGTGGATCTGCGGCTTGAAAAACAGACAATTTGGGCTCAGCTGAAAATACTGGAGCTAAATAAATTATTTTGCCGAACGAAACTGGCAGCGCATTGTCTTTGCTCGGAGTTGGAAGGGATGCACCGCCTAGTCATCACTTGCGGTACGCAACACCATCGAAAATAATCTGATCTCAGCGGCTCCTGTTTTACATGGCTCCGTTCGGGCCTGGCTTACTTTGGCCAAGTTCCGGCATTTGTCACAACGTCTATGTTGACAGTTTTCTTGGTCACACTCACCGTTCCAGAATACCGTCATGACCAGGCAACGACAGCACCATTCCTTTTGAACACGCTTGACAGCCCCTTCGTTCCGTCTGTTATTGGCCTTGATCGATTCTTGCTGGTCGAGATGACGGAGCATATTCGATGCGAAATCCTTGCGCGATGTAGGATGGCGTCCACAATATATCCGTTGGGAAAACTGCGCGTGCAGCTGTATTGCAACAGATTCGAGATCCTCCCCTTTGATAAACAGATCTTGGGTGAATCCCATCATTTGATAAAGCAAGGCAGTTGGTGGCGACATGCAGAAAGTGCTTGAAGGGGGGCAACGGTTTTGGCACTCAGGTGGGGTTCTAGTCTCACAAGAACCAGCGTCAATATCTTTGTCAGAACCAGTGGGAATCCTCTTCTGTCCTTCTTCCTTCCCTCCTATATGGAATTCTGGCACGGAGAACGTGTAGAGATCTATGTCATTGTCGTCTGGAATGCGGGTCAATTGTCTTCTTGGAGTCAATGCAATTGAGAGTCTTCTGGTGCTATTGCCAGTATTGCAGCGTCCTTCACTTGAGGTCTCATATGGCACTTGTCCGTGAATATCCTTGTGAGCCCGAAGTCTCTGCATTGCGTGGCGATGTAGTGATAACTGGCCAGTGTAGAATAGAAGGAACATCTGCGATCTTTCTTAGTATTGTCTTTCATCTTGAGAATCAATCACCGACCTCGAGAAACAAAGGAGATCGAATCCATGGATACCTCCATCCCACCGGCAAAGCTACTAGCGCCGCACAAGTGACGAAAGAACTGTATATGGTGCAGACAGCAAGGGGAGACTTCCATTTGCGATTGTTTCGAACTTTGATCAAGACCAGCCAGTGCGCGAAGCTGAAGTACAGAATCTCCGAAAAGTTGGCAGCGAAAACCGTCCAGAAACGTAAATTCTCGTCATATAATCTGGAGTTCAAATTAGCATGCGTAAACTTTGCAACGATATTACGACCCTACCTAATAAATGGTAGAAACCGTAAGAGAAGAAATGCAGGACCGGAAATAAAACTAACATAGCGATAGAGATGTTCAAAGGAAGTATTATAAAAGATCTGCTGCATCACTAAATGCTATACTCGGCAATTAACATCAACCTTAGGTATTCGTTTATGGAAAAAACATACCTCGCAGATTGATATACATGTGATGGAGAAACGAAGAAGAAAATCAGCAGCGACCCAAACATATCGTCCTAGGTCACAAAGTCAGGACTTAAATGTACATGTTGGGTCGTCTTTACCTACCATGGTCAACCTCTGTTGAGACATTCTGAGAAATCAAGACGACTAGAGCGATGTCAGAGATGCATTTGCATATGGTGATCAATGCCGGCGATTGATCTCGGAAAGAATTCAATCGAATACGTTGCCAACGAAGAGGAACAAGTGCTGTAAGAGTGACGAAGAGGACACACGCGAGAACAGTTTGATGAACTGTCACTGGGATCCTTTCCATAATAAGAAAGGCGGCGTGTACATATGCAGGTAAGATTGCAGAAGACAAGGCTGCAGACAAATAGACAGGGTGAATGAGGCAGACAGTGAACGAAATAACTTTTAGGCAAACGAGGCAACGAGGACGACGGCTTGCAGAAGATATATATAACATGCATGAACAGGACATAGTAGCAGTTATCTCTCCTCCCTTATTCAGAAGTCCAAAGGAGTTTCGGCGTCAATACAATTAGTGATCAACGCCCATGATCTTCGTGCTAGAGCGGCATATTCATGGTTTTCATCCGAGTTCCCAATGATTGTTTCCATAGATTTGTCCGCTGTGCAGTCGAAACGATCCCGCCTTACCGAGTGATCAGAGAGTAACCAGGAGCCAATGAGAGTTATAAATCCGCGGATTTATAAAGACACTGCTCATTGGCTCCCGGAAGGTACCGGGGTTTGCCTGGGGTGGTACCGAGCGGTTTGGGAATTGAACTAGCGTTCCCGGGCTCTTTTAGGTTTAAGGTAATGTTCCCGGTACGCCCTTGCTCCGCCATCTTGGGGAGCATGCGAAGAATCACGCACTTCTCGCACTTTCCTACACACAATGTCTCCTGAGTCTGACCCCATTCTTGCAGCGCTGGATTTCCTTTGTAATGCTCGTTGGGAAGCATTTCAACCTCATCGTTCCAAGGCGGTCCAAGTCTACCAAAAGCTTCACCGGTTCGTCGAGAGCGAATCCAAACCGCTCTCCCAGAAATACCACGCACCTCCATTGGCACCCATTTCATCGAACCACTCCGGCTTTTCAGAGTCTGTTTCAAACCATCACGTTCCTCTGGTGCCTTCCTCAAGCACTCGCGTCTCTCCACTGCCTCCCAATCGCTCCGAATTTCCGCCCTCTTCCTCCCAAGCGTCTCCTAACCACTTTGACCCACCCCACGACCCTCTTCGGCCCCGTCCCAAACTTTCATCAGTCAACGCGCTGCTATTAGACTTGGAGAAAGCAAAGCCTCACATAACACAGTATCTGTCACAACGAAGCAGTGTAGCCGTTGGGAAGAATGCTTGGTCTCGGCAGGATTCTCGTTTGGTTGACCTGCAAATGGGCGAGTCACAGCGATCGTCGAGCATCCTGTTTCGAAAGTTGTTGAGTCGACGTTCCTTAGCCAAGGAGTATGAGGATTGGGAGCTCAGGACACACCGGACTTCGCGAATCACTCTTGTGGCAACAAGTTTGTCAGAATCTCAAAATAGAAAGGCTGGATATTTGCAGGAATACTCAAGGCTTCGGTTTGAAAATCAGAAATGTGTAAAAGGGGGTATCAAGGCAGGCATCAAATTACTCGCCTTCGAACGATGGGTTGAGAAGTCTGGGTTGTCGGCAATCCTGGCTTTCAGCTTTAACCGCTTCTTTCAACTCAAGTACGAAGATTGGATCGGCTTAAAGAAACGATTACAAGAAACAAAATGGGTCTGGGATCTTGCAGAGACGAGTTCGCCCTGGCTTAACAAATGTCAGACATACTATGACAAGACACTCCCGTGGACAACTACAGGTTCTATAACGCAGAACAACATGCAATTTTCTTCTGCGTCGGAGCCGAAGAAGAAACGCCCCCGAACAGGTCAAAATGATATTTCAGGTGTCTTGCTACCGCAATCCAAAGATACAAGGACGTCAACTGTGAGCCAGGAGCCTTCGATGTTGCTCGAGAAGCAACCCCATGGCACAGCTCAGACAGACACAACGGCACGCCAAACGGCCAACAGCCACGAACATACAGAATCCTCTCAAACCCAAACACATGAAAGCGTCGCGGCACGTGCCGGAGCAGATCTGAATATCTCAGACCATGGCACTTCTTCTACTGATCAAGGGCCAAAAACGGCTTCTGCGCCGGGATATTGCTCGATTTCTAGCCCTCGAATTCCCTCTCAATCGAATTCGCATGGCAATCCGTCCACGTTAAATGATGTTGCCAGGGCGTCCGGTACAACTTGGAGCGCCACAAATAGTCATCCTGAAGTGGGAAGAGCAAAACGCCGTCGCTTGGATCCAGATGTTAATTCATGGCAAGACACAGATACCGTCAGACTTAATGCTGGACTTCAAGGTCTGCTTGCTGCAGTAGAACTCGAGCGTGAGCACAGTCAAATCGGCCACGGCGGGAGAAACGCCCATGGCCAAATCAACGTCACCAACGGAAGTATGACCGATACCTCCTCAACCACGATACCCTCCGCATTATCTACAGACGAGTTTTACTCGTCACACGGCAACCCATCCTCCATACCTCCGAACAGGATAGATCCCGGATCGATAGCACCCGAGGTGCAGCCATCTTTGCAAACAATGCCAGCGCCTTACCTTAGTCACGAAGTCAACTCTCATGGACGCGATGGCCCACAGACAACTAGTGAAATTAGCATGGTGACGGCTTTGAGTTCGATTCCACGCCCAGAGTATACTCACGGGCCTGTGGAATCATCAACGGCTGTGCTAGGCAGAGATATACATCCTTCACCAGAGTCACTAGCCAAACGCATTCGCGCAAGTCCGAGTCGCGCGGATCAACTTAGTGATGCAACGCCATACTACAGTGTTGCAAGCATACCGGACTCCTCCAATACAGCCATTGGATTCGGCGACGGTTTACAACCTAATGGAACATCGGCTGCTCAGCTACCACAACAGGATCAGTTGCAAGAAGAGTCACCAACACAATCGGCATCGACAAACATTGTCCAGCACGTCAACGTTTCTACTACAGGCCTAGAAGGAAGATATAAGTTGATAGAACCGGTCTTGGCTCAAGCGTATGACATAAGTAACGGTACTCCGACCGATTTTGTCAACAACGGACCGGATGCCAGATCCGAAAATCCCGACCCACACTATCCGTTTGATAAAGGTCAGCCAGTTATGCAGAACGCTCATACAGTGCCGGGAGTATCACTGGAGGCAAACAGCCATATCGAAGCGACCTGCGGCCCAGTGGCGCCACCGGTATCACTAGATGCAAACACACAACAAGTAGTAAGAGATTTTATGCAAGATCAGGGTAATATTAATGGTATAAGGACCTCACCGGACCAGATACAATCTCTTAATTGGTTCCACGAATCATGGATAAACGCTCAGAACCCACTTAATGTATTCTCTGATCAATGGATCTACGATAACTCTCTCAATACATTCTCTGATCAATGGACCTTCGATAATTCTCTCAATACATTCTCTGATCAACAGACCTCCGATAACCCTCTCAATTCATTCTCTGAATCATGGAACTACGTCCCTGGCGGATACCACTCTTAGGTTGTAAGGGTTAGGAAATCCCATGGCCTATCGACATCCAGAGATGTAGTCGTATATGTCTTATGTCCAGTCAGAGTTACCCCAGATGCCGTAACTTGTTCGTCGTCGGCTTGAAGTGGGACGAGATATAGAGGCTGAATTACAGGTAGGGTTTTCGGATATTGAGAAGCTGAAGTTCGAAGTACCGCAAACGTTTTAGGGTCCTGCATGGTTGTTAGTTGAGCCTAAGTCTCGGAACAAGAGAACCAACCTGTTTAATGAAGTCAACAGTCCTAAACAGCTCTTCAAGCTTGTCACGCAGTTGCGGATCCACACATTTTTGAAGTCCACCTTTAGGCGCCTCAAACACCCTCTCCTTCTTGGAAAGCCATTCTCCAAATGTCTTCAACTTCTCTTTATCCCCCTTGCTTAGTTCCTCTTGGTAAAGATGGACTTTGTTCGCCGCCTGAGTCATGATAAATAGTAGTCAGACGTTATGTAGCAGAGGTAGCTTCAATATATTAGCCCTAAGCACGTCGCGCATTTCTATGTCAGAGGGATTTTACTTACTGTAACGCAAGATTCTGTTCCGCCTTTGCAAGGAAAAATATGTGATACCTGGACCAAATCTTGATAGATGTCTTGCATAATGTGGAGGGGTAATCACGTGCTTATGTAAGAGCCGCTCCCTCAGCCACTAACAACTCACAATTTAATGCAGCGCTTGTTCGACAGCAAGTATTCAGTCGTGCTAGTCTTGATACTACTGCCATAGGATTTTGAAGTTTATGCCGGAGATTGAGGCAGTGCGATCACTTCCATCATGGAGTCTAAGAAGGATATGGCTGGTCAAGAATCCGGTACAGCTGCTACGGTCCTAGGTCAATAGAATGCTAATACATCTATAGAAACAATCGAAGTCCTTGTCAACCAAATTAAAGCTCTTACTGGTACTTCTCTCACTTCCTTTGCTCCTCCCTCTACGCCTTCCTGTCCACGGACATGACCCGAGAGCGATCTACTCCAAAGCCGAACCAGCACAGGTCTGCGACACCTTACAGTGATTACGACGACGCACTCGATCCTTGTGAACAAGCGTCAATAGAAGGGACCCAAAAACAACCACCTGAGCGTGGCGATGCCTGCAGGCAGTCGCTCGCACAAGCTCCAGCCTCGGCCCGTATAAACCCATCCGAACCACTCTCCGCGCACATCTCGACACCGCCGGCAAGAGATATGATCCACTGTTCATTAATAATACCGAAAAACTGTGTGTGCGAGGTGAAAATTTCTGGGCGAAAACGGCTAAGGACCAGTATCGACGAAGGCCAGAATTCCGACTCTCAAACACGGTTATCTCTCATAGACCCATCGGTCAAACGGAGGAGAAGACATATTAGTGGCAGTCAAGCGCAGACATTTACTGGCAAGAAACTTGGGAAGAGCAAGGATAACAAGCCACGTTGTATTATCCCGAGTGATGCAGAGAAGAAGGGGCCTTCTTTATTATCACCTCAGGATGGATTGTCAACGGACTCCAAATCAGAGAAATGGATGACGGAGTGCCTTTATAAGCAGTTCGGCAAAATACCCGATTCTGCCATTCTTGTGGCTCCTTTGCTTAGGCGCAGAGCCTCGGATTCGTTCACAGTTCTTGACGATACAGACGACAGAACAGCTGGCCTCCAGCGGCCCCCTCTTCGTTCACACTCTCCAGTACCAGCCTATGAGATACCCGAGCGATAATAGCACAGGAGATCTCATGCGTGCCCACTCTCCTCGCACACATGACTTTGTCTGAACCGCATGCAAGGCTTGTCGTTCAACAACGGAACAACTCGCATCCTGACCTTTCTTCACAACTGGCTGACGTATTGCCCTCACTATCTTCGGAATAGGGGCCTGGAAATCTGCAGGACGACTGGCGCTCGTTTGATGTTTTCCCTATCATGTTCAATGATGTCCCAAGATGAACCCGGTGTGACTCACTAATTCTCCGGACGGAGGCCAATTGATCTCCTCTGTCGATTTATATGTATGATATTTATCGTTATGCTGGATGATTATGTGTACCTTTGACTCTGTCATCCACGCCAGCTCATTCGCTTTCTTGAACACATTTTTCTTTCGTTTGCGGAACTTTTCTCGAAGTCGTCGTTCATTCGTCACTCTTGTCATCTTTAAATGATGCTTTGAGAAGCTGTCAAAGCCGTTAATACTTAATTCCTGTCCAGTTCGTATTGCGTGTCAGAGACAAAGTCTCATGAAATAATTGCGAGGGACTGAATCAAGATGTTCGAAATCAGCTGCGTTATTAAACGGCGAACGAAATGGCAGCATCCACAGCTGGCGACGTCGAAAATTGACGGCATCCAGATTTGGTAGCGACAACGCTCTCTCGATTCAGCCTCTCACCATATTCGGGATGCTCATGAGAGCATTCATTAATGAAGTCTCATGATATCGTTTCTTCGCGTTGCTTTTGGATGCTCTAAATCGAACAGTCAGGTCTGATTACCCCTCCGGTGTCTTACAAACATAATTTTGCCTAAGAAATCCTATTCTCTCAGCAAACTATGTAAAGTATTCTCAACTGCATCCACATTACCAGAACATGATGCGGAGGTCACAGAATTGGATTCCATTATTCTTCTCCCAGAGCTCCAGAATAGACTCCCAGATGGGCCGGAACTGGATACTACTGAGGGTATAAAAGCCGTGAGATATGTTGATCAACGCATTAAATATTTGACGACTTGAGACAGAACTAGATCACAATGTCGTTCCGCGACGTCCTAAAGACTTCTCTTATCTCTCTTCTATGCTTTTATCTAGCCCTTACACATGGATACGCTCTACCAACAGCCAAAAACAGTTCATCTCTTTTGACAAGAGATTATGGTTTAATGACTTGGACAGATGCAGGAGTAGAAATCGACGTCTACCCTGAACCGAATTGCGCAGGCGATAAGTTTCAAATAGCAGGCGCAAGTCTTACTTATGTAATGGATTACTATCTTGGGGGTAAGAACGAACCTTCAAATTTCCGATCCTTCGAAATATCCCGGGCTTTAAAGGACCAAGAGAAGCTGGACCTCAATAAATTTGGTCAAGGTCCGGATGATACTAAGGCCTGGAGTTGTGGGATTTTTGTGGCGCGCTTCATGGTCGGAATGGATAAAGGTTGTTACAACATTCCGGGGGATGAGTCACCTACTTGTCTTCAATTGTGGCAATCCTAAGGGCTTTTAGGCTTTGGGCCATTAGGGAGCAGTTGTTTTCGAAGGCGAACGTATTTTGAAAGGTCTAAATAGCAAACATATTAGCTTTGACAATAATTAGGATGCCAGACAGCCAAAGGGATTGTTTTGACAAGCTTTTGAAGGCCTGTGAGCCTCCCTTTCACGGGTGAGAGAGCTTGCTCCCATCCCTCATGGTTGATGTTCATTTCAGCGGTATCGTGGGAGAATCTGGCGAAAGTACGTGAAGTATCCCTTTGGATCCGGCAACCCTTACAGTCAGATGACTGAAAGGCTGAAATGGCTCTGGAAGACCGAAGACTAGGCCAAAGCGAGGATTTCTTTGTATACAAACTCCAGGACCTCGCTGTGAATCTGCCGACAAACAAAGAGAAGTTTGATTCCGTCGTTGCGTGGCCAGCGCGAGGTATTGTCAGGGAGGAACACGAATCGCCTTTCTCAGTTCCGCCGGGAGTTCGAAAATCAATGATCTGGACGTCACCATCAGAAGACAAATGCAATGCTCTCGATGTAACATGCCTCGTTCCTGAGAAAGGGTACGCAGTCCCAGCGGGCAGAGCCCCACAAGGCGGTGTCAGGAGGCTATTTGCTCTTTCCATTAGTAAGCAGGAAGGGTTCTTCATGAGAGCTAATGCAATCCCATCAAGCGACCGCAAACGAAGTGGAAGCTGACATGAATGGAGAACTCCTTCGGGAAGAAGAAGCTCCACTCATTCAAGATGTCAGAATTACAGACGCCGGAAAGGCAGAGCCACAAGAGCCGACCTTGAACTTATCACCCTTCAATGAAGATGGAAGCATTCGAGCAGATGATTCCTGGCTTAACGGTGGCTTGAGAAGTTCCAAGAAGAAAAAAGACAAGAAGATGACCTGGTCAGACGATTAGAAACCTCGGTTTGGACGGTGGATATATAGTGGATGATCAGCATCTCTGAGGTCAAAGTTCAAGGCAGAACTTGAAGACGAGCTTGTTTTGTTCAGAGAAATACGATAGTTATGCAAAGAATCACGGGATCCTCATTGAGCTCAAGCCCTCTGTAGGCTCGTCGTAGTCCTTACCGCCGCCGCCCTCGATCTTCAAACTAAGTCCAACCGGCGTCCCCTGCATTTTCGCCGGTCGCAGCTTCTCTGTAACCTTGGCTTTAACGACGCAAGCATACTTCTCCTCCTAATCCGCTATGAAGGCTTCTGCCTGTGCCAATGTTCCAAAACGCTTGGCAGGCGCCCGAAAAGTGCACCACCTCTGGCTTCGCACTTCCGCTGTCCATGAGTTAGAAGGACTACCTGTGTCGAAATGGGATGCTTAAACCTATTTGGGACTAGTTGGGTCATGTGATCCACCTGTATTCAGGCGAATCTTTCGCTCCATAGAACGAGCACACTTACACGACTTCGCTGTTTCAACAACCTGTGAACAGATTCCGGGACTTACGGCGAGACTGGCTAGACGCCCATCGAGCTTCCTGTCCGGCTTCCGTCAAGAGGGTGATGAAAATGTCAATGGCACTCAAGGTAACAGCTGAAGGATGATGGGCGTGATCAGCACATTGAATAATATGGAATAGGCGGGGTTTAATGCTCTTAGAATACATGTTACACTGAAGAAACTCTACGCCTCATCTTTCGCTCTGGAGACCCAGTCCGCTTCCGCTTCCTATTTGGTGATATTTCCTGCATCACTCTTTCTTCATGTATACCGTTACCTTGAAGTCCACACTGAGTCATTGCTGCCCGCTCAAAATCAATGAGCATCACCCGCTGCGCTTCTCGATTCCATAGTAGATTCGGTGGCCGTACATCCATCTGATCGACTCCTGCCCGTCGCACCTCAGTCACCGTTCGCTTGATCTCTTTTTGAAGTTCTGATGAGTCTTTCATGCTTTCGTCCTCATCAGCAAGGTTGCCCCCCCAAGACATCAAAAGCATATGCAGTATCCGGACCCCAACATCGAGATAATACCACTCAGTAAGGTCAATATTCCCTAGGCATACCGGTACCACCGCCCCTTGGAGCGTCGCCAGCCGCCGGTACACATCCCCCTCATGTCGTAGGTCGGGCACGAAAGCTTGCACCGTTCCTTTACCCACGAAGACATAGCCGTGCGACGCCAACGTCACTTTGAACAAAGCGCCTCTCGCTCCTTGCAGGCCTAACGGATCGCAATTGTGGTCGAGATCCTCAGTGAGCTGCTTCTGAACGAGATCCAGGAACTTTGATTGATCGACCGCATGCTTCTGGCCACGTCTAGCATGCAGCGACGCATTGGGGCAGTTTTTGTCTAGCGGAGATCCTCGTACAATGCCCAACAAGCATCTTTGCGTACAGTACTGCCGCTGCGTGCCGCGGCTGCTGCTTGCTTGATTGCTGCTGTTCCGACCCCCGTATTTCCGTTGATCGCCGGACTTCCCCCGCCTCTCCCTCGAACTGCTCGCACTTGGTCCAGTTGGGCTGTTTGGTCCGTCGGGATCGTCCTGCTCGTCATCAAAGTTTTTGAGCAGATCACCTGGTTTGCACTTTGATCTCAGGTCGTACTCGCTGGTAACTGGAACCTTTCTTCCCCCTTTGTACAGTGGCGACTTCCGTGCACGCTTCTTCCCCGCTGCAAGTTTTCTTTCACTTGCGGGCGTTTGCAGAAAAACGGTTTCAAGACTAGTAACAGGATGTTTCTCCAATTGTTTTTTCGCATCCTTTCGCCTTGCATGATCCCTCCGTTCTGATTTGAATGCCATTAAACACAGGCCGAGGACCTGGCAGATGGCCGTTTGCGAGTATGGGAAGTCAGATCCATCGTCGTTGGCCTCGTCAGCCGGGACGGTTACGTAGTAAAGTAGCGTGGTGGGGTCCTTCCAGTCGATGTGAAGGAAAATAAACGCCTCTCCGGTCGTAATGTAGCTGTATTCAAGCCCGTTCTCAATCATGTAATGAAAGGTCTGCGTCGCCACGGCCACAGCCACCTTGTCCGCGTTGTATTTCAGCCTATCTGTGACAACCTCGGCCTTTGCCGCCTGCTCGGGCGTTCTCTCTTCTCCAGACTGCTCGGCGTTTTCTCCGGCTTCGTCAGTAGGGATAGGAGGTGGGATGTCGATTCGATCGATGACCTCCTTCTTTAAATCCATTTCCCGAAATCCTATAAGGTTGCCGATAGAGAGTTTGTGAGGCGGTTTGTATTCAACAACGAATAATAATTGGCGTTCGCCACCTATGTTTTTGTAAATACAGTACTGGTCCGCCCGCGTTCGCACCGGCCCAGGATTGGAGCCGGGTTCGAGGTTGGATGAACTGAATGGCTGTGCGGTTGGTGGAGGGGTTCGTGGGGGTTGGATGTGCAGACGCTCCTGAACCTCCTCTGCCACCTCGCTGAGGGAGTTGGGGTCGTTTTCGAAAATAATCCCTTGTCCGAGCTCAAACTCGTTGAGATCTTGCACGATCTCAGATAGACGATTGATGATGTCGGCGACTTGGACCTCTATGGCGGACTTTTCATAGGTTCGGAGGCTTGCTTCGTTGGCAATTCGGATGTTGCAGTGGAGTCGACCTTGGTCCTCGATGCTAAGGATTGGGCTGAAGAGTCGCGGAGCTGGTTGTCCTTCTGGGTGGAAGATGTCACAGGCTTTCGAAAACACCTCATCTTGTTTTTCAGAGAAATATTCCCACTCTCTCAAGTTTTTCGGGTAGTATTTCTTCCCAGGGTTCGTAGGGCCTTTGGTCGTCCAGCTCTTGTTGGTCTCGACGCGTAGTGGCTTATGAAGATGTTCATGGCAAGCTTGTAGAAATTCGTTGAATGTGGTCTTTTGATTGCGTTTCTCTGCCTGCTGGCGTGCCCGTCGTTCTTCTTCGGCACGCTGCTCCGCGGCTAGCAGACGCTGCGTAAGGCGTTGAAACTCTGAATCGCGTAGCGAAGACATAATGAGTAATAGTATTTTATTAAGAGTGGTTGTAATCTCGAGGGTCACTGTTAACATTATATTGTTTGACAATCACATCTCAAAATAAGGAGTTGCCTCGGCAATAGGTGATTAGTCACCATAACAATCGCCGCTGCTTATGGCTTAGCACCTTTGAACATTCTCGTAAATCAGCGTTGCGACAGTCGCGAACGGTATTAAAAAATCCGTGGGTCTAGTACGCGCTCATCATGGCTTTCAATAGCCTCTCAAATGAAATTGTCTCTCTCATTACTGATAACCTTGGGCCGAATGACATGAGCTTACTTTTACGAACGGCTCGTCACTTTAACACGGTCTTATCAGCCAAGTTCTACGACATGGCCCTTACATATACCCGCATAACTGGAGAAACTGTCTTGCTATGGGCAGCGTTGCACAACCGCGAAGCCACCTTCATATCATTGTTGCAAAGAGGAGCACATGTTTCAATCCAGGATAAGGATGGAGACATGGTACTCCATCATCTAGCTACGAAAGCAAATCCATATCTGGTAACTCTGCTCCTCCAACACCCTCATGATATCGATCTTCGGAACAATAAGTGCGAGACACCACTGCTATGCGCCGTTCAAGCAGGAAATGAAAAGGTTGTGAACCAGCTTCTACAAGCCGGTGCAGACCCTTCCGCGTCGACTACTACTGAACCTGAAGGTGAGGCTCGTTGACAACTTGAGCTAGAAATCTATGGAAACAACAGAACACGACTGCAACGCCGAGGAAGAATTGGAGAAATCTACATTAGACCACCAAATATCAGCTCCGGTGGTGACATGCTTGCTGGTAGGGAGTTGCTAGGTTTGTAAAAAGAGCGTTCAATTTATGAATAGCTTTTTCTTCCTTTTTTGGATTGAATAGAACGTGGCAGTGGAGAGTAGTAGAAGCGACAGGAATATGAAATAGGCACAACGGTCGTATTTTGTCAGATGACGACGTCCTCATTTATCTATCACAGCCAACAAGCTGATGCCATATGAGTATAGGAACTCCGCAACAACATTTACCCGCGTAGTAGGAATACAATGCCATCAGTGACGCAGTACACCTAACCAGAAAAAAGCACCAACCCCCAGTACACTAATCACTCATCTACTCTTTCGTGGCCCTCTATTCTTTGGAGAATGCCAGCATCCTACCCTACGCCCTCGAAACCTTGAACCCCCCAAACTGCAGTCTCTGGAACACCTGCTCAGGATCATACTTCCTACTCGCGTCCTTCAGCTTCCTCAAATTCTCAACCCCGTAGCTCGCCAGCGGATTCTGCACCCCATTCGCATCATTCTGGAAAATATAGGGCAGAAGCAAGCCCTTGGCTTTGGCAAGCTGCTGCAGTGTACTTTGCAGGGTGTTGATTGCGTTCTGGGCGGGCTTTTCGTCGGCGGGGAGGGTGAATTGGGCCACCGAGTTAGATACTGATGTCGAAGAAAGGTGAGAAACTTACAATTTTGTTTGGCAGCAGGGTCCAAGACCATATCCGCCTCATTAAGTGATGGGAGCAGCACCATAATTGAACACACTGCCATCAGTCAGCTTCCAACGGTTGAGAACTTTAGTAAGTCAACACACCTGAAAGGTGATTATACACGTTGATGAGTAGCGAAGTAAAATATTGATTTCAAGATCAAGATCTCTAGTTTCTGACTTTCAATAAGTCACTGTTTAACAAGGTCTAGTTGAAGAATTATGCGTACTACCTTTCCTCTGAACTTCATTTAACACGAAAAGAACAAGGTCAAAAACAACAGCAAAAACGCAAATCCCGAGAAGCAGACGAAGATTTCGAGAACGCGGACAAGACTGCAAATAGTTCTGGAGCACAAGGTAAAGCCATCCCAGGGCAAAGAAGAGAAGAGCTGAAAGAATGCAACGGTGCACAACTTGTAAGGCTTCCATCATTGAAAGAAGGCGAATTTACTAATACAAGGCAATCGTGCAGAAATGTTCACTGTGCAACGACGCCGTGTATTATACTTTGGCCTAATAACACCTGATACTGATAACCTTTGCTGTCACCCTTCTGAAGTAGCCTCTATTCGGCTTGCAAGGAGAGTGAGCCGGCTCACCCCCTGGAGCGGCTCACCCCCCTGGAGCGGCTCACCCCCCTGGAGCGGCTCACCCCCCTGGAGCGGCTCACCCCCGGGAGCCGGCGGGGTCGCCGACTAAATTACTCGTATTGCCCCCCCAACCGGCCACCGCTAAGCCTAATTAGGCAAAGTATTCAAAAATATAACAAATTTTTTCCGGCTGTATTGGCGACGACGATTCCGCCATGCCCACGTGAGCCGCTCATGACCGCGATAAATTTCTCCCTTAATTTGATGGCGAAAGAGAGTACTGTGGTCTCGAACACAGTGCCGGAGAGGTGGAGAGCATCGGCGATAGCAGATGCGCTGTGAGAGAGAACGTATTCAGATATGGTGAGAGCGGCGAGTTCGATGAAGAGCTGACAAATGTGGAACGTAAGGTGATGACGAACAACCCTTATATGGCAAACCACGGTCGCTGGTGAAATACCGTCATCAGTGAGGAGAGCAGAAGTCTCGAAGTGAACGTTCTGAGGCTGTTCTGGAGAGGCGACGTGGGAAG
>JAABUV010003528.1_pt1 | contig 19848 bp, 18 predicted proteins | sample 5559971 | NCBI WGS metagenome assembly JAABUV01 (sample SAMN10711881, study PRJNA513362) | rock metagenome | isolation source: Antarctica rocks | place: Antarctica: Victoria Land, Knobhead nord | collected 2015-12-19
CAACCCGGAGACGCGCGGCTACATGGCGCAGCCCGACTTCATGGCCATGCTGCAGGCGCTGGGCCGCGACCCGTCCCAGATGACCGCGTGCGCGCCCGCCCGCGGGCTAGTAAAGGGTTGTTGTTGCTGGCCCGACTTCATGGCCATGCTGCAGGTGCTGGGCCGCGACCCGTCCCGGATGACTGCGTGCGGCCCCGCCCGGCGGCCGCGCACCGCGCACTGCCCCCCGCGGCAGCATGCCAGAGTAAGGTCAGCGGTTGGGTGTCAGGGCCAGGCACGTTGACATGTGCCGGCGTGCGTGGTGTCCTGCGCGCAGCGCGCCCGCTGCAGCGCGGTCGCTGCTGGTGCGCGGGCGCGGGCGTGCCGAGCAGGGTGTCAGCTGCGCGCATAATTCCCACTGTCTATATACATTCCATCCGCCTTGGACAGAAGCAGCACACTCCCAGCGCACCTAATGCCTACTGCCGTGCTGTGCGTACTCAAGGTCGGCAGCGCGCCCGCAGGTTCCTGGCTCCCAGCGCACCTACTGCCGTGCTGTGCACACTCAAGGTCGGCCGCGCGACCGCAGGTTCCTGGCTCCCAGCGCACCTACTGCCGTGCTGCGCACACTCAGGGTCGGCCGCGCGCCCGCAGGTTCCTGGCCGACCCGCGCTTCCAGAAGGCGCTGGAGGTGGGCCTGGGCATCAGCATGAGCGCCGGCGACGCCTCTGCGCGCGGCGGCCGCGGCGGCGCGGGCGCGGCGGGGCCCGCCGCCGCCGCGCAGCCCATGGAGGAGGACGGCGATGTCGAGGACGACGACGACGACGACGACGGGCCCCCGCCTCTGGAGGCGCGCCCCGCGGCGCTGCGCAGCCGCGCGCGGGCGGCGCGGCCACGCGGCGGGCGTCATGCTGTGCTATCATCGTTCGCTGCCTGCATGCGATGCCGTCGCATCAGCCTGCATTTGCTCTCAGCGCCTGGCTGCCATGTGGCGGTGGCACCAGCAGGTGCCTGACGCGCGCCCAGGCCGGCTGCATGTGCACTGTTCAACTGGCCCCGCTGGGCGCGGCGCGCAGTCTGTGCCGCAGCAGCATGTAACACCCGCGCTTGCTGCCGCAGGCGGTCTCTGACGAGGGCGCAGCGCGGCGCCCGCCGCCGCCCCGGCCCGCGGCGGCCGCGCCGCCGCCGCGGCCGGCGCCGCCGCCCGAGCCGGCGCAGTCGGCGGAGGAGGCGGCGGAGGGCAAGGCGAAGGCCGAGGCCAAGGCGGGCGCGCAGCGGGAGAAGGAGGCCGGCAACGCGGCGTACAAGGCCAAGCGCTTCGAGGAGGCGCTCGGGCACTACAGCCGCGCGGCGGAGCTGGACGACACCGACATCTCCTTCCTCACCAACAGGCGCGCGCGGCCGCCGCCCGTCCTAGAGGGGTGGCGCAGGTGCGCGCGGGGCCGCGCGGCGCGTGCCAGGGAGCGCGGGATCGCGTCATGTGGCCCTGCTGCTTTTCGGCCGGGCCGCGGCTGTGCACATGCTCAGGCTGCATCTACCGCCGGGGCTTGGCATGTGCGGGCAAGCCCAGCAGGCGCAGGTACAGAATGTGTCCTGCAGCAGGGTACTGAACAGTCTAAGGAGCGGGACAGTCTCCCGGCAGCCTGGCTGGCAGGAATGAGAGCATTGTTGTGAGGCTGGCCATCTACCGCCTAGCAGCTTTGACTCCATGAGTCTCGTAGTCTGGAGTGAGCCTCAACGACCGCCCCTGTTCCGGTAACGAGCAGGGCGCATGTGCACCTGTGGGCGCGCCGCAAGTGGCCACCTCGGCTGCGTGGCACGGCTGTCTGTGCCGCCTGAACGCCCGGGCGCGCGCAGGGCGGCGGTGCACCTGGAGGCGGGCGACTATGCGGCCGCGGTGAAGGACTGCGACGCGGCCGTGGAGCGCGGGCGCGAGCTGCGCGCGGACTTCAAGCTGATCGCCAAGGCGCTCGCGCGCAAGGCCGCCGCGCTGGCCAAGGCGGGCGACCTGGAAAGCGCCGTGGCCGCCTACCACAAGTCGCTCACCGAGCACCGGCGCGCCCCTTCCCCCGCTGTGCCTGTGCGGCATTACTCACAAGCCCGCCGTGTTCTCGTCACGCTCACTTCAGTGTAGCAGGGCGCCCAAAGCGGAGGCTGCCTGTGACTCAGATGCTCGTTGACACTTTATGCTAATAGTGCTGCTTGGGTGAGGCAAGACAGGAGGGGCCCACTGGGCGGCTCAGCCACGCCCGCTGACCTGCTCAAATGATGTCATTGAGCCCGCTGAGCGCGCTCGCGGACGCGTACGTTGGGCGCCAGGCGCATGGACAGCGGTGCTGGGGCCAGAGCGCGTCACAGGTCGGCGCGTGATGGGCCAGCGGCCGGGGGCTGAGGCGCGCGGCGCGCGCGGCAGGAATGCGGACACGCTGAAGCGGCTGCAGGCGGCGGAGAAGCAGCTGCGGGAGCAGCAGCAGGCGGCGTACGTGGACCTGGCCAAGTCGGAGGAGGAGCGCAAGCTAGGCAACGAGGCGCGCCCCTGCGCCAGGGTAGGTTAGGGTAGGGTAGAGGTAAGACCGTCGTCTCCAGGCACATGGCGGGCCAGTGCGCCGGCTGCGTGCTGCCGGGCGGCTGGACGTGCAGCCTGGCATGCAGACTTGGTGCGTGTGGCTGGCGCGGCCGCAGCGCACTGCCTGGCTCTGGCTGTGCAGAGGATTGCAGCCCGGGGGGCAGGGCGGCCCTGTATCAGGGCATCCCACTTTTCAACGCTCTTGCCAAGGTGTCTTGCCGTGGTGTGCGCATGCCTCGGGGAGCTAGCTGGCATCTGTGCCAGGCCAGCTGCACTGGTCCCCGAGCCTGTAGGCGCCGGCGAGTGCCCCGGCGTGCGGCGGCGGCAGGCGTTTGAGGGCCAGCAGTAACCTGAGGTGTGCCGCGGCCGCAGGCCTTTCCAGGGCCAGTAGTAACCGGGGGTGTGCCGCGCCGGCAGGCGTTCCAGGGCCAGCAGTACCCCGATGCGGTCAAGCACTACACCGAGGCGCTCGCGCGCGGGCCGCCGGACGTCAACCCTGAGGCGCACAAGCTGTTCAGCAACCGCGCGGCCTGCTACACCAAGCTGGGCGCCTGGAGCGACGGCGTCAAGGACGCCGACGAGTGCATCCGGCTCGCGCCCACGTTCACCAAGGGCTACAGGCGCGCGGCCGGCGCGCCGCCTGACTGGCGGGTGCAGCGTGGGCGAGCCTGCTCGTTCGTGTGCGGGAGCAGGCTTGGTATCGCACTTCTCGTAATAGGGCGGATTGCATTGAACGATTAAAAGTAAAACATGCGCTGCGCAGCATCGGTGCCCGCCTGCATTTGCTGGCGCCTGATGGTGCACGGGCGTCCTCCAAAACAGGGTGTGTCACGCATGGCGATCCGGCTGTGCTGAGCCACGCGGCAGCGGCGCAGCCGCAAGGGCCACCTGCAGTTCTTCATGAAGGAGTACGACAAGGCGCTAGAGACGTACGAGAAGGGCCTGGAGCACGAGCCCGGCAGCGCGGAGCTGCAGGAGGGCATTGCGCGCTGCATGCAGGCGATTGACAAGGCGCGCGCGCCTTACCCTACCCTACACCTGAGACGGGCCTGGAGCGTGAGCCCGGCAGCGCGGAGGTGCAGGAGGGCGCTGCGCGCCACATGCGTGTCGCGACGGCCGCACGAGAGTCCGTCAGCCGCCGCGCCTCCCCGCCCCCCGCTCCCTCGCGGCCTTGCCGGCGCTGCGCGCGGGGCGCGGCACGCCGCTGAGGCGGCCGCGGGCGCGCGCAGATCACCCGCGGGGAGCTGAGCGAGGACGAGATGAAGCAGCGGCGCGAGCGCTCCATGTCCGACCCGGACATCCAGGCCATCATCTCCGACCCCGTCATGGCCCAGGCGCGCCCCTGCGGCCCCTCAATGTTCCCGTAACTTACTGTAACTTGTGGAGATCCATGTCATCAGTACCTGACCCTGTCATGGCCCAGATGCGCCCGGGGCCCCCCCGCTTGGCCCCTCTGCGTGCGCAACTCATGGGGGCGCATGCCGGCGGGCAGCAAGCGCGGGCACCTCTGCAGGGCGCCCGGAGATGTTGCTGCTGTGCAGGGCGAGAGCGGCCCGAGCGGCGGGCTGAGGCGCGGCGCGCACGCGCGCGCGCGGCCGCAGGTGCTCAAGGACCTGCAGGAGAATCCCAAGGCCTCGCAGCACCACCTGCGCAACCCGCAGATCATGGCCAAGATCCAGAAGCTGGTCACCGCGGGCATTGTGCGCATGAGCTGACGCGGCGCGCCGGGGCTGGGCTAGGGTTCGGGATAGGGCAGGTGGGGTGCGCGCGTCGGCTCGCGGCGCGGGTTGAGCGGCAGCGCGGGCTGCGCGCGGGCAATGCGGCGGGGGCGGGGCTGCGCGCGGGCGCTGCGGCCGGGCTGCCTGCCGAACTGGGCGTCTGCACTTGTTGTGAGCGCGCCGCAGGCGCTCGGAGTTCTGACGCAAACTCCGAGTTGTCGGGCCTACTGATTGTCATTCTCGGAATGGGCTTGGCCAGTTGCCGCGCCCGACCAGGCCAGCTCCTTGGAGGCTCCAGGTTGAGGGGGGGTGGTCTGTGTTTCATGTCTGACCTTCACACCTCACACACGTTGGCCAACCCTGAACTTGCTGGGACTGACAGGCCGCGCTGCAGGGAAGCGGCGTTGGTCTGCGAGCATGCACTGCTGCACGGGAGTATGGGAAGCGGCAGTGGTCTGCGAGCATGCGTTGGTGCACTTTGAAAGATGCATATGAACATTGACGTTTCAACTTTGCGAAAGCATGCGGCGGCGAGGCGCATGCATGTGCTCACAACAGAACATGCATCGCCTCCGAGCGGGAGCGTGTATGAGCCAGCAACAGCCAACACCAGATCATCACCACTAGCACACCATCTTGATCACCCTGCCCCTGGTTGTTGGCGCGCTCGCCCCCGGCTTGCCGGCTTGGTGCCCTTGAATACGAACAACGTGCGCCCACGCGTGCAGGAGAGCATGGTGAGATAAGCATCCCGACCCTTGCTCAGGCGTTGATGTACAGTACAGCTACAAAATCCGTACGGCTGTGGGTGGCGGAGGAGGGCACATACACAGCATGCAGATGATAGGCAAGCACTTTTTGCAGGGGAGCGGGCTGAAAAACGTGGCTGGCTGAAAAAAGCGCGGCTGCCCATGGACCGCCCCGGCACTGCGCCAAGCAAGACATGAATGAGGAATGGGAGAAGCAAGGTGGGGCTGTCTGGCCTAGTAAGCCCCAGCAAAAGCCAGCACAGCAGAGCTGAGCTCCCGAGACGTGTGATGCCCCGGCGCCGGGGCGCGTGAGTGTCGAAACCCCATTTCCAAACGTGACACTCGCAGGACTGTGCGGAAACGTGAGCCGCCCCTCCTTCGCTGTACCGACCCTCACCATGCTCACTGAACAGACATGCTTACTAAGCATTGCTTAGTATACAAAAGCGCCAAATGCGCGGCCGCCCAGCACAAAATGCGCAGGCTGGCCCCTCGCGGCAGGCTCTCCCGCGCGAGGCAAAAAAATGGCTGGGGCTGCGAAACGCGCGCGCGCGAGCTGGGACAAAAACCCAGATGCATCTATAGTGTCGCGGCCCGGGCGTGTGCGGCAGGCCCCTCCGGCGACTGCGCCAGGTAGAGCAGGCGAGGATGTAGGAGGAGATGGCCTCTATCCGACAGCCTCCCGGCATGTGAGCAGGGTTGCCGCGCATTGCACAGGGCACCAGCGCATGCCCCCCAGGACGAAAAACGGTGCGCCGAAGGCTGACGTTGGGGCAGGCGTGCGCCTGACCAGCCAATGGTGCACCCAGGGTGTGAACCCCGGTGGCCCCTCCTGGAGGCCGCTAGGGTAGGTATTTGGAGCTGCGGCGTCCAGCGCCGGCGACCCAGCCCGAATCCGTGTGAAGCTGCCGTCGTGTCTGTGACGAGCGTGCCGCGCGCCCATGCCCGCGCGCACCGATCCAACCCTGTACTTGTGTGAAAGCCCGGCAAAAGCTCGCTCCTGCTCGCTCAAGTGTTAGAGCGCCGCTCACGAGGGCGACAGGCCCGAGTTGCGCCGCGTCAGCGTGAGCGAGCCCGACTTGCTGAAGCTCGCCGAGCGCGGCAGCACGCGCTCCGGGTCCTTGCCGGGCCACAGGCCGGCCGTGCGCAGGAGTGCACCGCGTACGCCGCGCGCGCCCGCCGCTGCGCCCAGCACCAGCGCGCCGGCCAGCACGCTCAGCCTGAGGTAGGCGGACGCCCCCGCGCCGGCCTCCTGCGGCGGCCCCTGGTCGCCCCAGGCGGTTCCCTCCGCCCCATCCCCCATCCACTCGGCACCCAGCGCCCCGCTGTTGTTCAGCTCGGCCGCGTCGCGGACGGCCTCCCTGGCCGGCCGCCAGGGGCGGTCGGCGCCAGTGGTGGCGGCCGCCGCATCGGCGCGCGCGCGCGTGGGCAGGCCCGAGGACAGCTCGCGCCGCTCGGCCTCGCGCCCGTCCGCCCCGCCGGCCTTAGACTGGGCGCCCGTGGCGACGCCCTCTGCACGGGACACGGCACATGGTCAGGATCTGAGCGTTCGGTGCTCCTGAGGACTAACCGCGCATGCAGCGCCTCGCGTGCAGTAACAGGTCAAAGAGCAGGCATGACCGCTGGCAAGCTAGGCTATTTCTGCCACGGGCGTCGCGTGCAGGTGCATGCTGCTCATGCCAGCCATCCGCACGCCCACCCGGCAACCCTGCAAGCACATGCTCGGTGTTAGGCAGGGCGCAGGCCTGGGGCAAACATGCTCGGCGCCGCATCGCTGATATGCGCTTGACTAGCTGTGTCAGCCGAGCGGCGGGCGGCGCCCGGGCACCGGGGGCGGGGCCGGGGCGCACTGGGTGCAGAGGGGGCTAACCAAAGGTGAGGGGCGCGTGCGCCTCCAGCAGGCCCAGGCCCAGGTCCATCAGCGCGGCCTTCTCCGCCAGCGAGCTCGTGCACGGGTAGTGGAACGCCAGCCACTGCGCCGGGCGCGCGCGCGCGGTGAGCGCAGGGTCGCACAGGTTTGGACAGCGCTCCGGGCGGCGCTCCATGCCAGGCGCGGTGCCCGGCGGCCCGGCGCGCTCCACCTTGTCAGCGCCGCGCGCATCAGCAGGATACCAGGCCTCAGGGCCAGGCGCGCCCGTGGGAGCCAGCACCGCTTTTCAGCCGGCGCGCAAGACCTCTCCGATGCTGTGGGACTTGTTACTGATCACTAGGAGCACAGGTGGGCCCGCACCTTATCCACCGCCGCGTCCGGGCAGCTCAGCTCGCCGCCCGTGACCGCGCCATTCTCGCCCGTGACGGGCGCCCATGTGTGCGGCTGCGTCGTATTCGCGCCCATGCAGCCGCATGGCCCGGCGCACCAGCTGGGGAAGCGCGCCTGCCGGCCCCGCACACCGCCGTCCACTCGGCGGGCCCCCCAAGCTCATCGTGCCCTGAACGCCCTTGCTATGCGCAGCCGGGCGCGGCGGGCGCGGCGCTGCATGCAAGCATGGGTCGGCCGCGCCTGGCGCCCCATCCAGCATATTGCTGGAGTGGGCTGGGCAGGCATGGGCTGCTGGAGACAGGGTCTGGCAGCTGGGAGCAGGCGGCGCTGCAGGGCGCGGCGCGGCGCGCCTGCGAGAGCTGGTGCAGGCGGATGAAGGGGTGCCCCGCGGGCGACGGCCCGCCGGTCAGGAACGGCGCCAGCTGCGTGTTGTAAACGGCGTCGCTGTTGTGGTGCGGCGCCTGCCCAGGCGGCAGCGCGGCCAGGTGCCCGCGCAGCCGCGCCAGCCACTCGTAGAGCGCGCGCACCGCGCGCACGCTCGCGCCCGCGAACACCAGCCCTGCGCGGCGCGCAGGCGTCAGGCGCGGCGCAAGCATGCAACCGTGGTCGGCGCTCCGAGACGGAGCGCCCCTGGAGCGCGCGCACGGTGCTCGAGCTGTGCTCAAGGCAGCCCTTCGACTTTCCCGTGATTCAGAAGCACATGAGAAGCTGCAAGCACTTGCGGCACATGCGCGCCACGCCGGTGGCCTGTTCGGCAAGCAGGCCAATGTCTGCATGCGCTGCAGCATGCGCTGGGCAGCGCCCAGCGCACGGCCCAACGGAGCAACCTGTCACAGTGTCCCAAAACGGCGCGCCCACTGCGCTCGCATGGGGCGGCGAGCGGCGGCCGGGCGGCCGGCGGGCGCGCGCCGCTGGCCTGGTCGAGCGACACGCCGCCGCCGCGCGGCGCGGGCCGCTCGGCCGGCGCGGCGTCGTCCGGCCGCGCCACGCAGCGCGCGTCCGGCAGCGCCAGGTCGGCGCCGAGCGCGAGCAGGTGCGGGAGCGGGTCGCGGAAGACGATGGAGTCGATGTCCAGCCACAGCGCCGCGTAGCCCAGCGTGGCCACGTTGAGCAGCAGCTCCAGCTTGTGCAGCTCGGCGGCCGCGAACCAGGCCTCGTCCTGCGCGCGCGCCGCCCAGGGCGCGTCGGGGCGCGTGCGCGACGTCATGCTCACAACGGCAGGTGGTGCTGGTTCATTGTCGCGGGGCAAGTGGCACAGGGCGGCGCCCGAGGCCAGCCGGGCGGCCTTTCAAGGCTGCAGGCCTTACAGGCGTATGTGCCTTCCTTGGCGGTCGCACTCCTCTAGGCGGGAGTGCGGGGACGTGCACAGGCAGCAGAGCCGTGGCACGGCAGAGGGGGGCAGGGGTTGGGCGGACCTGCGGAAACTGCGCATCGGGGCCCGTCCAGTGCTCGCTGAGCACGCATTGGTGCGCGTGGCGCGCCTGGCACGCGGCCCCACAACGGTCGTCATGCGGCTGCGGGGGCCCCAGGAGCCGGCGCCGCGCCGCTCGGCGGGCCGCCCGGCGGCCGCAGCGCGCGGTGCGCGCCCCGGGCTGCCGACATTCTGTTCGTGCACACTGTCACCCTCCCAGAGCTGCCCGTAAAACAGTCTTTGCGCGCGGTGCGGCTCGGGCGGCTGACCTTCCATTTGTGCACACAATGGCCCTCCCGGGGCTCGATGTTCTGCCCAAAGAACCCCATTCTGCTGCACGCGAGTCTGTTCTTGATAATATCCCCGCGCCAGCGCTCGGGCCGGGAGCCTGGCGAGCTGAGCAAGGGTCGCCCCACGATCGCAGGCCGACCAGGGGCGGCGCGGCCGCGCCGTCCGGCGGCGGTAGGCAGCGGCCCCAGGCGGCGGCGGACGGCGGCCGCGGCACGCGCCGCCGCCGCCGCGCGGGGTCCGGCGCCGGCGACGCCGCGTCGTCCAGCGATGAGGACTGGGGGCCCGAGCTCGTCGGCGCGCTGCCCAAGCGCAGCCGGTGCGCGCGAGTGCTCCATCCAGAGCAGGTGATGCAAGCAGAGCCCATGCACTCACATGTGATGACGCATAGTGCAACATCACACACTTCTCCAGGCCTGCCGCCAGGCTCGCTTCCCTTTCATGAGACAGCGCAAGCGGGGTCAGCAGGGCCGCTCCATCGTGTGTTTGACCATTGGCATGACCTGCCCCGGCGCAGCCTGTGTCGGCTCCGGCGCGCGTGCGCGCGCCTGCAGCCCGGAGCAGGTGGATTTGGCGCCCGGGCCGAGGCCGACGACCACGAGGTGGTTGGTCAGGTCGCCGGTCATGCTGCGCTTCAGCCCGCGCAGCAGCCGCGGCAGCAGCTGCGAGAATGCCGCGCGGTTGCCTGCCGCGGCGCGCGCCGCGTCAGACAGGCCCCTGCGGCCCTGGACGACCGGGGGGGCTCTGGGGCAATCGCCGCGCAGAGACGAGCCTGTGCAGTGCTAGGCGGAGCTGTGTGTGGGTCCCGACGCCCGGTGTACAAAAGAGTCTGCGATCGGGGCGCGGGCGCACGAGCGCTCCGCAGGGCGCGGCGCGCACCGGCGGTGATGATGACGGCGCCGCTGCCGGGCGTCTTGCTGTCGCTGAGCGCCGCGTAGTACAGCGCGTCCTCCAGCCCGGCGGGCGGCAAATGAGGCGTGCCCTGCGGCGCAGCCCGCGTCAGGGCCGGCACGGGCCGCACACGGCGTCCCCATGTGCTGTGAGGCCATCGCAGACTGCCCGACCTCACTCCACACACCCTCTGTGCTCAACTGGTGATATCTGCATGACGGCCTCAGCTGCATCAGCTCAGCTGCAAGGCATGAGGCATGATGACAGCACAGAGGCAGGCCTGCTTTCCACAGAGACATGCACTCGCAATAAAAGTCAGCCCAGGCACAAGCTGAGCCAGCACTCAGCCAAGCGGCCGCCTCGGGCTCGCTTTGGGCTTGCAGGGCTGCTGCGGACGCGCCGCAGCTCGGGGCGCGCGGGGGCGCGCCTGGACCCAGCTCTCGCGGTCGGACGGTTTGGCAGCCTCGTTGTTCAGGTTCAGCGCGAGCGGCACTAGCACGGCCTTGTGCGCGCCGCCGCTGCCGCTGCCGTGCACGTACACCTGGTCCACCCAGCGGTTGGCCGCGCCAGCCTCCAGCAGCCGCCGGCCGCCCAGGCCGTCACGGCCGATGGAGCGCGGCGCCTCCCGGGCTGCGCCCCGCGCGCTGTGCGGCCCCACTGCGGCGGCCGGCTGATGCCTAGGCACGCTTGCGTCGGCTGCAGCGACCAGCAGAAGCGCCAGCGCCGCGCAGAGCGCTGAAAGGCGCTGCCGCAATCCTATGCCAATGGCCTGCATTGGCGCGCGGCGCACAAGCGGCTGCGCCGCCTCTACCGAAGTGTGCTGGGTCGGGTAGCCTGTGGGGCAAGCGGTTATGGCAGTCCTCCAGGATGCACCGCCTGTGCCTGCAAGCCGGTGCCGACCTCGGCCATCTTCCTGATTTCGCGGGCAACCTGATATTCCAAGCAACACGGCCATGCCGGGCAGGTGCCGTCGGTACACCACGGAATCGACACGGATGGCTCGACTCACCTGCACGCAAACCAGCCGCCTGGCCCCTCTGCTGAGCAGAGGTACCTCCTGCGATGGATCGCTCGCGACTCGTTTCAGAGCGCAGTACCTTATTGTATGGGGCAAACTAACAGCTACGAGCATAGGCCAAGGTCATCCTGCCCTTCTGCTGCGATTAACGGCAACAATCACACCCTTGAAAACGCGTCAGCTGACGACTCTGCTCTTGAAGGGCAGGTCACCTGCCCTAAACCTTCGCACAGTCCCCCTTGCCTCGAAGCTGTATGCACCAGTGCGTTCTTAGCGAGATCGGACGGGAAGTGGCGCGACCTCATCGTTGTAGCGGCAATCTATGGAGTCACACTCGCCCCGGGGCGCGTCGCCGCCGCTGCGCCCCGCCACCCCGGTGCTGGCAGACACGCAGGTGCTGAGCGGTGCTGCCAAGAAGGCGAGCAGCTGCAGCCCAATGGAGGCGGACCAGGCGGCGGGACAGAAGCGCAAGGCAGGGCGGGACCTTGAGCGCCAGCCCTCCAACCGCTTCAGGATAGTTTCGCAGCTCGTCATCGCGATGCAGCGCTTGCAAGGTGCGGCCTCTTACCTAGGAAGGTCCGCGGGGTCGTAGCATGTAGCACCAGCCAACAGGCTGGCACTCGTGATGAAGCTTGACAAGTGCAAGCGAGCAGGTCGTTCTGCAGCGAGCTGCTCCAAGAGGTGCTCTGTACCGGTGTCTGGCGGTGCAGCGTGGTGCAGTCCGCTGCCTGGGTGGCGCGTCGAGGGGTGTGCTTGGCTGCAGGTGCGCTCAACCCGACGTACACATACGGCAAGCGTGGAAGCAGCAGTGGCGGCAGCGGCGAGGCCTGGGCATCACACGCGCCGGCAAACAGCGGGGTGCGTCACGCCTGCAACCTGACAGCGTGCGCTTGTTCCGGGAGGCGCTCGCCGTGTTCTTCCAAGCTCGCAGCGAGATAGGGGACGTACCATGGACCTGTTGTGCAAGCTGTTGCGCACGGCAGCGGTGGTGCGAGTTGCCATGACTTTGCAAGGGCGGCGACGTAGGAAACCTCGCCTGCGCCGCGCGCGCCGCTGGCGTGCGCCGCAGACTACGTTGGCGCCTCCGAGGCCGGCCTGGCCTTCCCGCGGCGCGGGCACCGCACGACGTACCTGGCGGCACCGTTGCCGCCGCTGCCGCACGAGAGGCGCCAGGCGCCGGCGCTGGCCGGGAGGCAGCAGGGCCCATAGCGCCTGTGGCTGCAGCGTGCACACGCACCGTCTCGGTCGTCGCTCCTCGGCGCGCGGCCACCGCCCGGCGCTCTGATCCTCTGCAGCCTTTGCAGACGCTTGAGCAGCCGCTGCCGTGGTGCTGGAAAGCGCAATGTTTTGTTGCTTTTGTTGCTCCTCAGCGCGGCGCCAGCGTACTCTGCTGCTGCTCTTGCTGCTGTATGAAGTTGCGCTGCCCAGGAGCAACTACAGTCATATCCTACAGCTCTATTCCAGCTGAACCTGGGAGTTGTAGATCCCATTCTGGTGGCAGATGGGCAGTGTGTTGCTGTGTGTGGCTCTTGCTGCAGACCACTGGTGATGCATGCCTGGTGATGTATGGTAGTGGCCGTTAAGCAGCAGGCTGCGTAGCAGTGCTAGTCGTGAGTGGGAGGGATCCACATCGCTGAGGCAGCACTAGCTTGTCATGCCAGTAGTCATAGCTCAGTAGCTTTCGGGTCCCCGACACTGAAGTAGCGAAGTAGTGTGCTCAAGTCTGCTTTTGCTCTCTTGGAGCAGAGCCAGCGCTATGCCGCTGGCGCTGCGTCACTTGGCGTGCTGCGACGGTGGTCACGCACACTGCCTGCATGCTTGGTGGCGCCAAGGGCCGCACAGCAGAGCAGCAGACATGGCCGCAGGCGCTCGCTGTGCCAGCCTGTGCCGTCAGAGGTTGGCAGCGCTCCAGGCTCCGGCCGACCTGTTTTGGAACATGGGCGCTGTGTAACAGACCGCTCTACCTGTGCTGCTACAGCATCGAGCTCCTGCTGAGAGCCCTGCATGGTGCATTGCCAGGCTGCCAACGTGCTGCTACAGGATCAAGCCCCTGCATAAAGCATGCACGGCGGACGGCCAAGCTGCCAACGTTTACAGGTGTTTTTGGCCCTACTTGTTATGAGCAGCCCACCTGCAGGCGGCCAGCGCGCACGCGGCGCCCACCGCCGCGCCGGCCGCGCCCGCCGTCCAAGCCGCCTGCCAGCCCCCGCCCCAACAGGCGTCCCCCGCCCCCGCTCGGGGGGCTCCCCGTCCGCGCCAGCCCCCCCGCGCGGCTGCCAGGTGGGCCCCGGAGGCGCCGCTCGCGGCCGAGGCCGCCAGCAAGGGGCCGGCCGGCGCGGCCTGCGCGTGCAGCAGCGCGCGCAGGCGCACGAGGTCGCTGGAGAGCGCGCGCATGTGCGCCTGCACAGCGTCCAGCGCGCGCAGGACCTCCGGCGACGCGGCGCTCGCCTCTGCGCGGCCGGCGCAACGCGCGCGTCAGGGTCGCGAGCGCGGCGGGCGGGGTTGCCCATGCATACCAGTATGCTTGAACATACTCTCATTGATCCCTGCAAAGACACCTGCAAAGCTGTGCGAGAGAAGCACAGATCGGCCGCCATTGCCGACAGCATCAACACCATCCAACTCCACTGAGCATCGTACTTTTCCAGCAATTTCCAGCAAACACTGCAGACAAGGTCTGGGAGGTCACAGTGCGGAGAAATACTATCGTGCCCCGGTCTCCACCCACTACGCGAGAGGGCGGCCGCACCAGAGAATGCCGCAATGCTCTCGGCAGCCTCGTAGAACGCGGCCTCGGCCTCGCTTTCCTCGACGTCCTCGTCTGCGCCGCTCAGCCGCGGCGCAAACCGCCACCCAGGCTCCGGCTCCGGCCCCGCGTCCGCGCCGCCCGCGCCGCCGGGGCAGCGCCGCGCGCAGAACTGGAGGAAGGCGCTGACGGACGTCTGCGCCTGGGAGGCCATGATCGTCTCGATCGCGCCCACCATGCCCCTGGCCAGGCGCGCCGGCGTGAGCCGGCGCCTGTCCGTAACGCCCTGCTCTGAAATGAGCGTGTCTGTGGGCGTGCGGCTCATGCAGGCACCCACATGGGGGTGGCCCGCTCCCGCACGTCTTCCTGACCAGGTGCAACCAGTGACTCATGGGCGGTATCGAGTCACAGCCAGGCGACATGGTGGCGTCACTGCACTCGACAGAAACGCGCGTCCACCCACAGAGCGGCGGGGTGCAGCGCACCAGGGGCCTGCGGCGGTGCAGGTCACCGTCGCGACCACCTGCGTGCGCCGCGCGCGCGCGCTTCAGCGCCGCCGCGCCGGAACCCGCACGCGCGTCGGCTGGTGGTCAGCGCCTAACTGGTGATCAGCGCGGAGCTCGCCAGGCTTCCCGGGCTGCTGCAATGAGCAGGCACCGCACAGACCAGCGGCACAGCCCAGGACAGACGGCAACCAAATGCACAGTTCGACGCTGGCGTGACGCAGTGGAGCCCAAACACCACGAGGAGGCGCGGGCAATCACACAAAAGTAAACGCGGCGCCGGCGGCGCGCACCACGCAGCCGGCCGCCGCGCCGTTGGCCGCGCGCGGGCGGACCAGGAAGCGCGCGCTGGTGGCGAACTGCGCGCCGCCGGGCACCTCGATGCGCGGCTCGCTGCTCACGGCGAGCTCGGCGCCGCCCTCGCGCCACTCGCGCCGCTGCGCCTCCTTCACCTGCAGCGCCTCGGTGCCTGCGGCCGCGCGCGGGCGCCCCGGTAAACTAGGGTTCTACCCTACCCTACCCTGAAATACCGGCAGGTCCTGATCCTGCACACTGCAGCAGGAGCAGGGTACGATGGGGGACTCGACCTTGGCTGCGCCTCACCCTCCCCTGCACAACTCAGCACACCTGCACCTGCTTCGTTGCTTGCAGAGCGCCCAGGCCGTCCAGGCGCATGTTGTGGACGGTGTTGCTGCCTTGGTGCCTCAGCTGTGCTGCGCAGCAAGCCTTTTCCTATCGCTGTGCAGGGGGGGCTTGAAAACCGAAACAGTCCGGCAGCCCCGGCAGGCGACTGCAAGCTAGCCAGCGCGGCCACACATCGCGGCCCCTGGGCCTCCGGCCGCGCCTATGGCCTTCCGGATGAAGGCCGGCAGCTTCAGCTGCACGGTGAAGGCCACCACGCGCGCGTCGTCCACCCAGGGCCCGACCGATGCGCACGCGTCGCCATCATACTCGCGGTGGAAGTTCGTCACCAGCGAGCCGGCAAACACGGTGTCGTGGAACTCCTGCGCGCCGTGCACGCCTTGCCGCAGTGCTGCACAGCCTGGCGGCTCCCAAGCAGGCAAGTACGCAGATGTGCTGATGCAGCGCCGTAGCAAGCAGAGCATGGGGCAGTGCACACACACTCAGTGTGACTCGCAGCAAGCCTTGCCGCAGAGCTGCACAGCCTGGCGGCTCCCAAGCAGGCATATACGCAAATGCGCTGATTCAGCGCCGTGGCAAGAAGAGCATTGGGGCAGTGCACACACACTCAGTGTGGCTTGCAGCAGGCCAGGCTGCGCAGCGGGTGACTGCACCTGGACGGAGCATGAGATGGTGGCGCTGAACGTAACCTCCTTGACCATAGCGCTCTGCTATGGTCAGGCGCGCCCAACGAACGGCTGTCCTGCACCACTGATCCACTCTTGCTCGTCAGCCCTCTGCTTCCAGGCCCCACCATCCATTGGCAGCTCGACTTCTGTTGGGCATATTTGGGCAGGCCACAATAGGGGAGCCTTCACTCTCTCCCCAATGCGCGCATTGGACCTGGGGGTGCCTGCAAAGGATCGATCTGCGAAAGAGCACAGGCTCTCAGGCTCGTCCATACCTTGGGCGTAGGAGTTGAGGCGAGCGGGTGCGGCCCAGATGGTTGCACCCATCAGCTTGTATCGCTTGGCGCATGCAAGGCTGTCACCGCAGTCCAGCACCTGCACCGTGCGCTCCAGAGCTGCAGCCCAGCCAACCTGTCTTTTCTGCGCGCGCTTATGTGTAAGGGTGGCGTCCAGCAATGTATTGCCTACTCTCACTTGGCGGGCACCGTCTGCGGCGCAAGCATCTCATCTCGTAGCCCGTGCGCTTCCTGCAAGCGCACAGGTGGGCACGTATTGGTCGATGGTGTCTGCAATACACAAGTACGCCAGGATTTGAAAGCAGGTCTGACCGGCCTGCTATGGTGTGCACAGATGTTCGAGGCTCTGGGAGGCGGGAGGGCGCCCGGCGGCGCTCCCGCCGGGCAGGCGCCCCTGACTGTCCACTTTGGCGTGGCTGAGGACCAGGGTGAGTTTCTGTGCCTGCATACGCTGCTCTGCCGGTGCCGCACCTCTTGCAGTACTGGACTGCTTGCCCAAGGACTCTGTAGCTTGTACCTGTGACTGGGGCTTGGTCTGTACTTTCTCCCAGCCTCTTCCCGTGTGGCAGGTCGGCGGCCGGGCATGGAGGACCGGCACGCCATCATCCCTGCGATGCGCCTGACTGGCGGCGCCGACGGCGCAACCGTGGCGCTTGCCAGCGTGCTCGACGGCCACATGGGATCCCAGGTGAGCCAACGTTCGCACTTGGCTCAGTGCGTGTCTGCGCACTCCCGCGCACGACTCCAAGTTGCGCACTGGCTCGTGGTGACCTGCCCATGCTCGATAGGCCGTGCATTAGCTGCATCTGCACCTGTGGCAATGCATAAGCCGGGGGTGAATGCAGTAAGGCCACCATGGGTGGCATTGCCACGTCTTGTGCACCCGCAAGAGGGATGGACACGGCTAGCTTTGCAGGCGCGCCTGGCTGCACGCGACGGATGCGCTCCTGGGAAGACGCTCACGGCTGGGTGTGCACCGATAGAGCCGTGACTTGCTCGCATGCGGGGCACAGGCGGCCGTGACAGCGGCGGAGCAGCTGCCAAAGTTCCTGGCGGGCGACCCGGCGCTGGGCGCGGCCGCCAGCGGCGGTGCGCCGTGGCTGCACCGGCCACAGAGCTCTGCCAGAGTTGCTTGTTCTCCTGCCGGTACTCCGCAGCGGAAGGCAGCCATGCTGTGTTTTGTGCAGTGATGTTCCTCCACAATCGACACTTCCATGCAGTCGACATGCCCAGTCTCTCAAGCGGCCTGCAAGGCAACTCCCTATTTGGACCCGCAACTCCCTGCATGTCTCGCAGTCGCGGAACCTGCAACTTTCTGGGCACCGTATTTGACACAAAACTGTGCGCCGTCAGCACGAGCGGCAAAGGATGGGCGCTCGCATGGCAAACTCGGACAGTAGGTGCTGCGCGCTGCCGTACAAAGCCACACTACGCTGAACCGCACGGCAGGCAGCCCAGAGAGCGTGGGCGGGCGTGCGCGCACACACGCGGTCGACGCCCGCAGCGGGCCGAGCGTGCTGGACTCTGGCAGCAGGCGCGCCGGCGCACCCGCAGGCACGCACGCCCCTCCATGAACAGGTAGGAGGGGCCGAGCGTGTGGCGCTCTGCCGCCTGCACAGCTGCGCCGCCGGCGCGCACGGCGGCCCACCTCACGACAGCAGGCGGTCCGAGCATGTGCGGACGTCACAACACGCGCGCTGGCACAGCCGCCCCGCAGGTGCGCACGGCGACCCGCCGGCAGCACCGCGAGGACGGAGCATGCGGGGCGGGGGTCGAGGCGGGCGCACAGGGCGCGCAGACTGGCAAGAGGCGCGGCCCCGTGCGCTCGCGCACAGACGCGCGAGCGCGCCCGGGGCGCCGCGCCGCGCGCCGGCCGCACCTGGCAGGTGTAGGGTTTGGTAGGGTTGGAAAACCCGGGCATGCTGTCACGGCATCGGGCGGCGCACCCAGGAAGCCGCGCTGCGTCTCCGCGGCGCCAAAGCGGGGCGGCTCCAGGTGCGCGCCGGCGCCCGGCGCGTCCGGCGCGCCGCTGCCGCTGACGCCCAGGCTGGCCAGCATGAGCACGTCGCCGAGGCCCATCTGCGGCGGCACGAGCGCCTGCGGCGACGCGCCGCGCGCGGGCACCGCCGGCGACGGCGGCGGCGCGGCCGGCACCGCGCGCACGGCCGGCGCCGGCGGCGGGCGCGCCGCGGCTCGGAACACGCTCTCCTGCGGCCAGGGCGAGAGCGCTCGGGCGGCCATCCAGGCAGGCGCGCTGCTGCAGCAGGGAGGTAATAACTGTGTCTAGAACAGAGGACTCTGCCTTCCTCTGCAAGCAGGCAGTCCTTGTAAAGAATACACCAACCTGTTTGATAATGTGCAAGCAAGCCATCTCGTCCCAGCCCTCCTGGGCAAAGCCAGGCGCCCCCGGCCGGCGCCCGCCGCACTCCCAAGGGGCCAGGCGCGCTCGGCTAGCCCAGCGCATGGCGTCGCGCGGACAGGCCCGGAGGCGGCCGCCGCGCCGCCGCCACAGACACGCCCCCCTGCTGCGCCTGTCCGCCGACCCCAGCAGCCGGCAGCAGAGGGGCGACTTGCGCAAACTGCCGGGGCCCGCGGCCGCACCTTGGGCAGCAGGCGGCCGGCGGGCACGTCCAGCAGGTGCGTGGCGGCCGCGTGCGCGAGCACCCACGCCTCCAGCGGCCGCGCCTGCAGCTCCACGGGGTGTCAGTCGAGTCGCACATGCTGACCATGTCGGCGCTCTGCAGCTGCGCCCCGGGCCAACCCTGACCCTTCCCTGGCCCAGGCGCGCCTGCAGGTCCACCGCGTCCACCAGCAGGTGGTCCACGTAGCCGCCCGGCGGCGGCGCGCCGGGCGGCCCGCCGCCCGGCGCGCCCGCGCCGCCGCCGCCGCCGCCGCCCGGCCCCGGCGCGCCGCCGACGTGGCAGCTGACCGCGAACGCGCCCGGCTCGGAGCAGAGCCGGACCAGGAAGGCGCCGCGCGGGCGCTCCGCCAGCTGCGCCTCCGCCAGGCCGCGCGACACGGCGAAGCCGGCCACCCAGGCCGGGCCGGTCGCCTCCCAGGCGCGCGCGCACTGCGGCGCGCGGCGCCCGCCCCGTGAGCGGCGGCCGCCGCCATGATGCGACCACGGCCGACGTGCGGCAGCACAGCGTGTCAAGCACCGTCGAGGACGCGGCCACACCCGGCATGGCTTACCACAGTGCCTGACGAGGCGGCAGCGACGCGTGGAACAGGGGGCAGGGGCGCACCATCCAGCCCGGCCCGAGCCTGACACACACGACCACTCTTAGCACACCAGCAGCACATTTCGCACCACGCTGGCGCGGCCCCGCCCCGAGCCCGGGCGCCGTGCCGTCAGCGCAGCGTGGCGGCGCGGCGCGCGCACCTGCTTGAGCGTGCGCAGGCCCTTTGCGAACCAGTCCCGGAACGCGGCCCACTTGGCGCCGTCGACGACCAGGCCCTGCTCGCCGCCGCCCGGCGCCGCCTGCACGCCCGCCAGCTGCAGCAGCGCCTGCGCAGCGCGGAACGCCCGCTCGACCCTGAACCTGGCCCTAACCCGCCGGGGCGGCGCAGCAGCGGGGCCCGGCTGACCGCGCGCAGGCGCGCTGAACGCGCCGGCCCGCGCCGGCGCCGCAGAGAGGGGGCACGAGCGTCGGAGCGGGTCACAACCCCACATGCGCTCCGCCACGTCAAGCGCTGAGCGCACCCGCCGCGCATGCACTGCAGGCGGCTGAGGCGCGAGGGGCACGCGCTCGCGCTGCGGGGGCTGCAGAACGACATGCAGCAGCATGGCGGGCGCGGCCGCAGGGGCATCCCCAGCAGACAGCAAGGCGCCCCAACAGCAAGGCGCCAGCAGCCACAGTTGGCTGAGACACAATTGCTATTTTACTCATTCTGGGCAGGCGGGGCATGCCGGGGGAGGGCCGACCGCACCGCCATGTCCGCGTCGGCCAGCTGCCGCGCGAAGCCAGCCGCGCAGTAGCGGTGCGCCTCACCAGCGCGCGCCGCAGGCGCGGCCGCGTCGTGCAAGACCGAGTTCATCCGGCGGCTGCTGGAGCGGCTGGTGGCCGCGGGCCACCGCACGCTGCTGTTCAGCCAGTCGCGCGTCATGCTGGA
>JAABUV010003530.1_pt1 | contig 19846 bp, 17 predicted proteins | sample 5559971 | NCBI WGS metagenome assembly JAABUV01 (sample SAMN10711881, study PRJNA513362) | rock metagenome | isolation source: Antarctica rocks | place: Antarctica: Victoria Land, Knobhead nord | collected 2015-12-19
CGTACTGCGGTTCACCTCGGGCGCGACCGGCGCGATCCTGGGCAGTACAGCGGTCTTTCCGGGCTTCCCCGAGCGGTTGGAGATCAGCGGGAGCGATGGCTCGGCAATCCTCGAAGACGGCGCCCTAACCTACGTCGCCACGCGCGACATGCTCGGTGATGTCGGGACGCACGGTAACCCCGGCGCCGGCAAGCGGCCACCCCTAACGCACGCTCCGGCGCCGCACGAACCGCCCTATGGAGGGAGGCACACCGACCAAATCGCCGACTTCATCGACGCGGTGGTGACGGGCCGTCCCCCCGTCACCACGGCTGAGGCCGGACGAGCAGCCCTTGCCGTGGTCCTAGCCGTCTACCGCGCGGCCGCCACGCATCGTGAGGTCGCGCTCGACGACACAGGCCCCGCCCTCACCCCCGACCCCTCTCCCTGACGCGGGAGAGGGGAGATTGAAACCGACAACACATCGTGAGAGGAGAAAACACATGCCCATATATCGTAGTCTCGGGCGCACGGGCGTCCGGGTGTCACCGCTCTGTCTGGGAGCCATGAACTTTGGCAGCCCCACACCCGAAGACGAGTCACTGCGCATCATCGACGCCGCGCTCGACGGCGGCATTAATTTTATCGACACGGCCGACGTCTACAACACCGGCGAGAGCGAGCGCATCGTCGGCAAGGCGCTGAAGCAAAACGGGCGCCGCGACGAGGTCGTCCTCGCCACCAAAGTCAACGGCGAGATGGGGCCGGGACCCAACGACCGCGGCATCAGCCGCTACCACATCATGAAAGCGTGCGACGACTCGCTGCGCCGCTTGCAAACCGACCACATCGACCTCTACCAGCTGCATCGCCCCGCGCTGAACATCCCGCAAGACGAGACTTTGCGCGCGCTGGACGATCTGGTGCGGGCGGGCAAAGTGCGCTACGTTGGATGTTCCACCTTCCCGGCTTGGATGGTCATGGAGGCGCTGGGTGTCAGTGAGCGGTTCGGGTTAGCCCGGTTCATCTCGGAGCAGCCGCCCTATAACCTGCTCGACCGCCGCATCGAAAACGAACTCGTGCCGCTGGCGCAGCGCTATGGGATGGCCCTGTTGCCGTGGTCGCCCCTGGCCGGCGGCATCCTGGCCGGCCGGTACAACAGTGACGCGAGTGTCCCGTTCGGCTCCCGCCTCGACCGCAACGGACGCGAGAGCCTCTTCGGCGAACGCGTCACGCGGCGTGGGGTCGCCGTCGCGCGCGGCGTCGCCGGCATCGCGCGCGAGCGCGGGCTTACGGCCAGTCAGTTGGCGCTGCTGTGGTGCAAGGATCAACCGGGCGTCACCGCGCCGATCATCGGCCCGCGTACGATGGACCAGTTGCGGGACGCCCTGGGCGTGCTGGACCTTGACCTGAGCGACGACGACGATACGCGGCTGGACAGGCTCAACCCGCCCGGCAACGCGGTCAGCGACTTCCACAACAGCAACGAATGGATGAAAACGCGCGTCCGCGATGAGGCTCAGGCATGAGCCCAACCAATGGGACGCGGCCGGCGCCGACGGACTATCTGGCGGATTTATTCGGCTTGCACGGCCAGGTCGCCATCGTCACCGGCGGGACGGGTGTGCTGGGGAGCGCCATGGCGCATGGCTTGGCGCGGGCCGGCGCCAGGGTCGCCGTGCTGGGCCGGCGTCCCGATCGCGCCGCTGAGGTGACGGCGGAGATCACCGCCGCGGGCGGCGAGGCGCTGGCGACGCCGGCCGATGTCTTGCGCAAAGATGAGTTGCAAGCGGTGCGGGATACGATCCTCGACAGGTGGGGCCGCATCGACATCCTGGTGAACGCCGCCGGTGGGAACGTACCGGCGGCGACCCTATCCGCCGATACGACGATCTTCGACCTGCCAGAGGACGCTTTTCGGCAGGTATTCGACCTGAACCTGCTCGGCACACTGTTGCCCAGCCAGGTGTTCGGCGCCGTCATGGCGCGGGGGCGTTCCACTGGCCCGGCTGAGCCTTCGCGTCCGCCGGGGGGCTGCATCGTCAACGTGTCGTCCATGGCGGCGGGGCGCGCCATGACCCGCGTCGTCGGGTACGGGGCGGCGAAAGCGGCCGTCGAGAACTTTACGCGCTGGTTGGCGACGGATCTGGCGCGCGCGCACGGCGGACGCCTGCGGGTCAACGCCATCGCCCCCGGCTTCTTCCTCGGCGACCAAAACCGCCGCCTCCTCACCGAAGAAGACGGGTCGCTGACGCCACGCGGGCGGACGGTGATCGACCATACGCCCGCCGGACGATTCGGGGACCCAACGGATCTGATCAGTACGCTGCTCTGGCTGTGCGGTCCCGGCGCCGGCTTCATCAATGGCGTAGTCGTGGCCGTGGACGGGGGGTGCAGCGCCTTCAGCGGGATCTAACGTAGCAGCGACCGCAACGGCCCTCACCCCCAGCCCCTCTCCCTGACGCGGGAGAGGGGAGCCGCCCGTCGTGTCACAGGGTTACTCCCCTCGCCCTTTGAGGGAGAGCCGGTTGGGCTGTCGGAGCGCAGCGGAGAGAGACCAATCCGCATGGGGTGGGGGTGAGGGGTCTAAGGGAATAACGCGCGCCGACGTATACTGAGGGTAGGCGTCGGCGAGCGCCACGCGTGTCGCCGCTGCCCGCGTACCCGTACGGCATGTACGGACGCGGTCGTCGAGACAGGAGGATACCCTATGGCCGGCGCATCAATGCCCACCGGACAGGAGATCGAGAAGGAGCCCATGTTGCTCCTCGACACGACCGGGTCGATGAACTACGGCACCTCGGCGCAGGACCCTACGCCGCGCAAGGATACGATCAAGGAGGCGATCGGCATCATCGTCGCTCACCTCGCTGCGGAGGACAGCCAGGCCGCGGGGGAGGAAGAGGGCGGCGGCCTGCGCACGGTCACCTTCGCGGGCGGCCAGGCGCGCGATATCGGCGATATCAACCCCGGCAACCTGGAGCAGAAGTGGAGCCAGATCCACTGGGCGGGCGGCACGCGCATCATGCCGGGCCTCAACGTCCTGGTGCAGACCTACAACGAAGAGTTTGGCTCCGTGCCGCCGGCCGAGCGCCCGCTCATGCTGGCGCTCGTCATCACCGACGGCGAGGCTGACGACAGCCCGGCCTTCGCCAACGCGATCGCCCAGGCGGGAGGCGGCATCTATTTCGCCTTGGCCATCATCGGGTACGGACCCGAACACGACGCGGCTCTACGCTCGTATCAGGAGATCGAGGCGCGCAGCGGGCATGTGCGGGTGCTGCCGTTCGCGGCCGAGACCGATCCTTCAGTGATCGCCCGCGGCCTGCTGCGGATGATTGAATAGCTGTTAGCGATCAGCCGTCAGCTGTCAGCCGTCAGCTTTTTCCGGCCGATGTCTCGGCCTTGTGACTTATTAGCGGTCACCGATACTGTGGCCGCTTAAAAGCTGACAGCTGATCGCTGATCGCTGACAGCTAAGGAGGGGTGATGTCTTGGGGAGCGCGGTTGCAGGCGGCGTTGAGCGGCGACGTATCGGGCGCTGATGTCGCATCTATGCTCGCCGCGACGGCTCCCCTAGCTGATCTGGCGCGCGAACTGGCCGACCGTCGTCTGGGCGCCGAACTCGACCACGCCGGACACGAGTGGCGCGTCTGTATGGCGCTGGCGCCTATGGCCGCGCCGCTCTGGCTGGGCGAGGCGCTGGTGACGATCGCGCAGAGCCTTGTCGAGGCGGAGGCCGCCGGCCACCCCGACCGCCCGTACGACCTGAGCCCCCTGGCGCACGCCCTCGCCGCCACGCTCTTGCAGCCAGTCGAGACGACCATCGCCGAGGTCAGCGCGGCCCTGGTCGATCCGGCGCGTCCGACGGGGTTGACGGCGCCGCTGACGGTGGGTCCGCGCGGTGTGATCGCCGCGTGGGCGCTGCCCGCGCCAGTCCCCCTGGCCTACGCGCGAGGCCTCCTCCTCGCCGCCACGCGCGTGCAGGGCGCGGCGCAAGTGGCCCTGGATGATACGGCCTCACTGGTTGGGCGGTCCCCGGCGCCGGACTGGTTGATGGCGGCGCTGCGGCGGGTCGGCGGCGAGCTACGCGCGGCGCGGGTGCGCTTGGACGCGGCCGAGGTCCGGCTCGCGCCGTTGCTACGCGCGCCGCGCGCGGACTACAGTACGCTTCCCGCCCTCTGCGCCGAGTTGTGGGATGTCCTCAACACAGCCCTGGTGAGCGGCCAGATGCTGCGCGAACCACACCTGCTGCCCGGCGCGCCCCCACCGCACGCCCCCACGCCGGACGCCCAAGCGCCGTCCGCCCGGCCCATTGTACGAGAGCCGCGGCCTTCGATTGTGCGAGAGCAACGGCCTCCCATAAGCCCGGCGCCAATCACGGCGCGGCCCACCATCGCCGCCGCGCCTAGCCCGCGGCCCCCGACTCCGCCACAAGCGGAGCGGCCTTTCGCGCTGCCCAATGTCGGTGACGGCGTGCGCGAGGCTCCCGCTCCCCTACCAGCGCCCACGCGAAGGGAACCGGACCAATCGACCACCCCGCTCCCTACTCCACATCCGCACAATGAGGCGCCGGCGCTACCCCTGATCGGCGCGCCCGACGCATCCGCCACGCCCGCGCCACGCCAACCGCCCACCCATCCTACACGCGATGATGGTTATGTCAAGAAAGAGGGGCCGGAGGGCTTCCAGCTGCCGCGCATTGGGTCTGACTAAGGACGCTGGGAGGTATGGTATGGCCGTACGTATGACGCATGATCCCGAGGCCGACGCGGTGTACATCGTGTTGCGTGATGTCCCCGTGGCGCATACCAAAGAACGCGACTCCGATCGCATCGTCGACTACGGGGCTGATGGTCAGCCGCGCGGCATTGAGTTGCTTAACGTGAGCATGGGCGTCGATCTCGACGGCATGCCGGAGCGCGATGAGGCCGCTCGATTATTGGACGAGCAGCGCATCAAGGTGTTTGCCTAACGCGGTCAATTTGGGCTCATGAGGAAGCCGCGACCAGGGGTCAGACCTACCGGCGCCCGAGGAGCACGTATCGCGAAACGTTCCTGAAGGACGCGCGTTGGCGCGGCGTGCCGAGCGCCCCGACCAGACGCAGCGGCCACGGCAGGCGGTTCAGCCGCCGCGCTTCGTTCCACGCGGAGCGGTCCTCGACCGGCTCCCACCCCAGCGGACGGAAGATGTCCGGCCCCTCCTCGGGGGCGAACTGAAAAGATGCGCCCGCCGCGAAGAGCGGCTGTCCGAGGGTCCGCGTACCCCATTCGAGGAACAGCGGCCCCGCCAGGTCCAGCAGCCACCACCGAATCATCGACCGCTCCGCCAAATCGCGACCGAGCGCGGCCACGTCGTCGCCGGTCAGGTAGACGAGCAGCCCCTCGCACACGACGAGCGTTGACCCCTCCGCCGCGAACTCATCGAGGAGCTGCCGCCGCGCGGCGCTATCGGTCAGGTCGACCGCCCGCCGCTCCAGAGGGCAGCGCGGCCGCTCATCGCCCAGCCGCCGCGCCTTGTAGGCGAGGATGCCAGGCAAGTCAGCCTCAACCCAGCGCAGGTCCGCCGGCAGGTCGAGCCGGTAGGGACGGGTGTCCAGGCCCGCCGCGAGGTTCAAGACGCAGGCGATCCCCTCGCGCGCGATCGTGCGCAGGATGAGCTCGTCGAACACGGCGGTGCGCACGACCACGGGCCAGGACTGGCGCCCACGGCGCAGCGCACGCGCGATCAGCGCGCCGCGCGCGCCAGCCAGCCGGCGCGCGTACGGATCGCGAAACAACGGGCGCCGCCGCTCCGTCTCGCGGGCGCGGTCGAGCGCGACCCACAAGGCGGTATCGGGCACGTCCCGGAGGACGGACCCCGAGGTCATGTCGTCCGGCGCCGATGATTCAATCGTCATACAACATCTCCCGTCCGTGCCGACCGACGCCTCCAGTTCACGGCTGCGCGTTGGGATCGTCGACGGGCAATCCTTCGGCGGCCGCAGCCTGGCGCTGACCATTGTCCGCCGACACAAAGGTAAGAGCCAGCAGACCCCGTCGGCGGCGCACATCCGCGACGACGAGCGCCGCGGCAAGATGCGTCGCGTCGTACCCGCGTAGCCCATGCCGCTCGACGAGATCCATGGCACGCCCGGTCGCGACGTAACCCGCAGCGAGCACACGGTAGTGCGTGCGTCCAAGCCCATCCCAATCGGCGCGGAACGCACGGATGGCGTCGGCCGCGTTGGCGGTCGTCATCTCGCCCGTGCGCGCCTTGCGGGCTAGGGCTGCGACCAACTCCGGCCCAGTCAAACGAATAGTGTACAGGGCGTGGCGCGCGGAAGGGTCGAGCAGCATACGCACCCAGGCAGAGCCCTGTTCACGGGCATATCGCTTGACGAGAGCGCTTGTGTCCAGATAGTAGGAGGCCACGCCCTAGCGCCGTTCCTCGATGATCTGCTCGGAGAGCGGCCGCCCCGTGAAGGGCACGGGCTCGAAATCGTCGCCGACCGCCGCCACACCACCATCCAGACCCTCTGGCATCTCCTCGAGCAGGCCCACAGCGCGCAGTTCCACATCTACGGCGGCGCTGTCGTCGTCAGCGCGTGCGCTCACGACGCGGGGCCGCACTTCGACGGGTGTGCCCTCGGGGAGACACACCCCCTCGGGCAGAACTACCACGTTGTCCCGGATCACGCCATCATACACCACCATCGTTCACCCCTCCGTTCTATCCACACCATCGCGCCACGCCAGATCACCGTGTACCAAGCGCTCATGGCATAAACACAATGTAGCACGGCGGCGCGATAGCAACAGAACGGAAGAGGGACAACTGGTTGAGAGCACGCCGATCACAGTCCACGCAGGGGCGGTGGCCCCGCCCGCGTGATCCGGCGCGCCTGATCCGGGGTGAGTTGACCGGCGCGCACCATCGAGCGCAGCACGACCTGCCAACGCGCGCGGGCCGGCGCCGATGTCGGGTGATCACCGAAGACGGCCGGTAGGTTCGGCAAACCGGCCAGGAATGACGCCTGCGCCGGGGTCAGTTGGGCTGGCGCGACCCCGAAGAAAGTATGCGCCGCCGCCGCCGCCCCATAAGCCCCGCTGCCATAGTAGATGTCGTTCAGGTAGAGCGTGAGCACACCCACCTTGCCGTAGAGCTGGTCCAGACGGCGCGCCATGAGCAGGACGCGCAGCACATGCGTGACGGAGTCGACGGCCTTGGGCGGGAGCAAGCGCTCGGCGAGCTGCTCGTCGATGGTCCCGCCGCCCTGCTCGGCGCGGCCGGCGCGAATATCGTACAGCAGGGCGCGCGCCGCAGCCAGCGGGTCGACAGCCCCGTGGGCGTAGAAGCGGCGATCTTCCACGGCGATAGTGGCGCGCGGCAGCCACGTCCCCATATCGTTCAAGGAGAGATAATCGCCCTGATGCGCGGTCAGTACCGCTTGGACGCGGGCCGTGGCCGTGGCGGCCACGGGTGCGATGGCCGGCTCGACCACCAACGCGCCGTATGCCACGAGCACGACGGCCAACGCGAACGCCAGCGCGGTCACGCCGAGCACAAGCCGGACCACGACGCGGCGTAGGCGGCGGGGACGCGGCCTCCGGTTGCGCATGGACGGCGGCGTGTCGTGTCGGTATGCCAAGCGCTTTCTCGTACGTCCCTACTCTCGCAACCCTATCGATACACTTTCAGTGTACGCGGCCCCGTTTGATACTTGACAATTGTCACCCTAACCGGGCCGCTCGTCGTTTTCAGCGGCGCCACTGTCGACGCCAGTCTTCCCGCACAGCGTCGACTACGGCGGTCTGCTCATCCCCCTGGCGCCAGTCGTCGTGGCCTGCACGTTGCCGCCGACGCGCCTACTATGAGAGGGCGCTCCTGATCCGGGCGCCATTGGCCGAGGATCAGAGGATCAAATGACGGTACGCGATGCCCTGGCCGCCTTGCGGGGGCTGCACCCGACGGCAAGATCGTCGCCGCGGCCGGACGTGGCTTCGCGCGACATCGAACGGCGAGGCGCGCCCGCCGCGACCCGCGCCTCCTCGGCCGTCGCGCCGTCGAGGTCCGTGCCGGCCGCCAGCGTCCCCTCGACCACCGTCGTCACCCCCTGCATCGTCGCGGCGACGGCGTGGCCGTGCGCGTCAAGCGCCCGCGTGGCCGTCGCGATCCCCGCCACCCCCACCGCCGTCTCCTCCACGGCGGTCAGAATCTCGCGTAAGGCGCCCCCCGCCTGGGTCGCGCCATCCGTGGTCCCGGCGACGGTCTCGACCGTCCGCCGCATCGCGGAGACAGCTCCGTCCGTCTCCACCCGGATCCGCGCGACAAGCGCCGCGACCGCTTTGGTCTCGCCCCGCGCCCGCTCGGCCAGCTTGCGCACCTCGGCGGCGACGACGGCAAAACCCCGGCCGTGCGCGCCCGCGCGCGCCGCCTCAATGGCGGCGTTGAGCGCGAGCAAATTGGTCTGCTCGGCGATTTCATCGATCACCGCCGCGATCCGCCCGATCTCGTCCCCGTGCGCGCCGAGCGCCCCGACCCGTGCGGCCACGTCCCGCACGTCGCCGCTGACCCCGACCATGGCGCACACCGCCGTCTCCACGGCATCGACCCCCAGTCCGGCCGCCGCCCGGGTCCGCGTGGCGGCCGCCTCCAGGCCCGTGGCGCTAGCGGCCGCGCGGCGCGCGTCCGCGACCATGGCGTCTACCAGATCGTTGGCGACGTGCACGGCGCGCGCGCTGTCGGCGGCGCCCGCCGCGACGCGAGCGACGAACTGGGCGACACCCGCGGCAGAGGTATCGTCCTTCACATCCAGGAGAGGAAGGCCGGCGTACAACATGCCGACGGCCCGTCCCTCGGCGTCGCGCAGCGCCTCGTACTCCGTCACGTAGAGACGACCAAGGATAGCCGCGACGCCGGCGTAGCCCTCGCCGCGGGCGAACGCGGCGGCGGCCGGCCCTTGCAGGGTCGTCCCGACCGCGCGGCGGCCGTCCGCGGCCGGGACGGTGGTGGCGACGCGGACGAGCGCCCCGTCCGCGCGCAGGCGAAAGAGCGTCGCGCCGACACCGGTGGACGCCCGCACACGATCCACGAGCGAACAGTCGTTGTCGGCGACCCAGGCCCCGAAGGCGAGGCGGTCACCGCGCAGGGCGGGAGACCCCTTCGCGGCGAGCAGGCGGCGCAACGCGGCGGCGGCGCGGCCCACGCGCCCTTGCGCCTGGGCGTACAGCGCGGCCGTCTCAGCCGCCGTCGGGCACCCGTGGCCGAACGCGTCCTCGATCGCCGCCACGACGTCATGCAGCGCGGCGGCCGCTGCCGTGGACGCGGCCTGGTCGACGGCGTCGACCTCCCTGGCCGGCGACCTCTCCATGGCCGCGCTCATGGATGCAACGGGCGCTCGGGTAGAGGGGGCGCGCCGGAGGCGACGGCGCGGACGTTGGGCCGGAGCCGATCGCCGTGCCGTCGCCGCGGCCCGACGCCGGGCCGCGCGCCACAGCAGGCCGTGGCAGGCCGCCAGAATGAGCAGCGCGCACAAGCCGAGCGCGGCCACGATCCCATGGGGCAGGGGGAGGGGCGAGGCCAGGGCGAGCAGGCTGCCGCCGAGCGGGATGAGCGCCGCGGTAGCGAGCACGAGGGGGCATGTGACGGCCGACGTGACCGGCATGATAGCGGAAACCTCCAGCGAGATGGGGTAAGGGCGCCGGCGAGGGCCGCGGCGCGCGTGACATACATCCCACACATCAACCCAATCGGCGCATGGCGCAATAGCCCGAACGGGAGAAGGAGAGTGTGCTGCCGTCAACACGCCCTCCCGTTAGCTTCTCTCTATCGCCACCGCTGCCCGGCGCCGGCGTGCTCTGAGATGGCGTATGCTAGGCTAGATCAAGGACCGGCGCATGGCGCCCGCTCCCCGCGGGGAGCGGGCGCCATGCGCCGCCAACAATAGCACGGAGAGGAGCATCGACGCCCATGGCGACACTTGGTATGCTGGGAGGATTAGCGGCGCGTCAGGCGCGCCGGACCATCGGCCCGCTGCATCGGCGCCGCCACCACCACGCGTTGCGGCGGGGCGCGGTTGATACGGACGCCGTGCGGCGGGCGCGGGCCGCGTGGTGGGGCGACGATCCGCGCTGGTACCCCGGTGGCACGCCGCCACGCCTACACAACCGCGTGGCGCACCGCATCGACGGCGAGGGCTTCTTGGGCGACCTCCAAGATGCGCTCGCCAACGCCCAGCACTACGTGTACATCATCGGCTGGTCGCTCACGCCGCATATCCCGCTGGATCAACATCCCGGCCCCGCTGTCATGCGGACGCGCCTGCTCGACCTGTTGTCCGCGACGGCCCAGCGCGTCCCCGTGCGCATGCTCCTATGGAGTGGGTCGGCCGCTTTCCTCCCGCCCACCAAAAAGCGGGTGGAGGAGGTGTGCCGGACGGTCGCCACCGAAGGGAGCGGGGACCTGCAGTGCCAACTCGACACGAGCGCCCACTTCACGCACTGCCACCACCAAAAGGCCATCGTCGTCGACGGGCAGGTCGCCTTCGTCGGCGGCATGGACTTGACGACGCTCGCGGGCGACCGCTGGGACACGTCGCGGCACCCCCTGCGCGCCGGACCGAATTGGCACGACGTGCAGGTGCGCATCGAGGGCGAGGCCGTGGCCGACGTCGAGCACAACTTCCGCCAACGCTGGACCGCCACGACGGGCCGGGACGACCTGCCCCACCGTGACCCCGCCTACGACCCGGCGTGGCGGACCCCCGTGCAGATCGCGCGCACGATCCCCCGGCATGTGTACCCGTTCGCCCCGCGCGGCGAGTACGGCATCCACCACGCCTACATCAACGCGCTACGCGGGGCCAAGCGGTTCGTCTACCTCGAAAACCAATACCTGTGGTCTCCCGACATCATGGACGCGTTGATCGCGGCGATGAACCGCGAGATGGAGACGAGCTTCCCGCGCATCGCGATCGTGCTGCCGGCGCGCGCGGACAGCGGCAAGTGGGACAATGACCAGCACATCGCCAAGCTGCGCGCGGTCGACAACGGGCGCGGCATGATCTCGGTCTACTCCCTGTACACGTCCGGCCCCAACGCCGGCCGGCATCCCTTCACCTACCGGCCGATCTACCTCCACGCCAAGGTCGCGATCATCGACGACGAGTGGCTGACCGTCGGCTCGGCCAATCTGAACAACCGCGGCCTGGTCACGGACAGCGAACTCAACGCGGTGGTGCGCGACGCCGCGCTGGCGCGCGACCTACGCATCGACCTGTGGGCGGAACACCTGGCGCTGCCGCGCGAACAGGTCGCGGCAACCGACCCCATCGACCTCATCGACCGCCCCTGGCACGACCGCGCCGAGGAGAACGCGCGCATCATCGCACGCGCGGACCGCCCGCTGACCTCCCAAATCCACCGCTACAACGTCGGTCACATGCCCGGCTCCTGGCTGCTGGAAGAGGTCGAGGCGCTTACCTTCGAGCACTAACCTGAAACCGATCCACCCCTACTCTTACTTACACGGTTTAATTAGCCGCAAATACACGCAAATGAACGTGTAATGTGACTGGTTATGCGCGTCTATGCGCGTGCAGGCACGGCTAATTCTCGTTATCTGAAGCGTATTATCCCTACTCCGCGACGGGCAGCGTCGTGATCGCCCCGCTGGCAGGGTCGAGCACGCGCACGACGTGGTTGTTGGTGTCGGCCACATAGAGCCAGTCCCAGCCCGCGCGGATGTTACCCGGCTCCCACAAGCACGCGCCCTGTCCGACCCCGTCCTCCGGCCCGTGCGCGCCGTTTCCGGCAAACGAGCGCACTTCTCCAGTATTTATGTCGATGCGACGCACCTTGTTGTTGTAGGAGTCGGCCACCCACACCGCGCCGAAGGCCGCGCAGACACCCAGCGGGTGTTGCAGGCGCGCCGTTTCGGCGTCGCCGTCCTGGTCGCCGAACACGAACAGCCCCTGCCCCGCCAACGTGCCGACCAGCCCCTGTGCGCCGCCCAACCCGACTGTCCGCACCGCGCTGGTCTCGCTGTCGGCCACATAGAGCACGCCATCGGAGAGCGCGAGGCCGGACGGCTGGGCGTGCCAGGCGCGCCCACGCGCCTCGTCCTTGATGCCCTCGTGCCCCGTCCCCGCGAACGGGCCGATCATAGCGCCGGCGAGGTCGAGCGCCCACACCTGATGGAAGCCGGCCATGGCCACGTAGAGCGTGCGCGCGTCCGCCGAGAGCGCCAGGTCCCACGGCGACGAGAGCGGCGTCTCGCGCGCCGGACCGCCGCGATTGAAACTATCGGCCTGCGCGCCCGTGCCGGCGATCGTGCTCACCTGCCCCGAGGCGAGGTCGATGCGGCGGATGGCATGGTTCTCGGTGTCGGCCACGTAGAGGGTGTCGCCGGCGAGGGCCAGCCCGCGCGGCGCATTGAACGCGGCCTGCCCATTGCCGTTAGAGAAGCCGGGCGCCCCGCGCCCGAACGCGCGCTCCACCCGGCCGCCGCGGCTCATCACCACGATACGATGGTGGCCCGTATCGCTCACCACGATGCGGTCCCCCGCCTCATCGGGGAGCGCGGTATCGGGGAACGCAAGGGGGCCGGACGGACGCGCCTCCGGCCGCGACGGCAGGGGCTGATCGTCGTGGTCGAGCAGTCTCTCGTCGCGCAGCTTGTGCAGCATCGCGCCCACGACCTCGCCCAGTTGCGGGAAATGCAGCTCGCCGGCGTGCTGGCCGATCACGCGGCCTCGCGGGTCGATGAACATCATGGTAGGCCACGCGCGCACGGCATAGGCGTCCCAGACGGCATGGTCGGGGTCGCTGACCACGGGGTGCGTGACACCAAACTGCAGCACAGCCGCGCGCACGTTGGCCGCGTCGCGCTCGGCCGGGAACTTGGGCGCATGTACGCCGATCACCACGAGGTCGGCGGGGTACATCTCGTCGAGCCGCCGCAACTGCGGCAGCATATGTTGGCAATTAATTCAACAGGAGGTCCAGAAGTCGAGAATGACCAGGCGTCCTCGTAAGTCGGTGAGCGACAGTGGGCGCTCCACGTTGAACCACTCCAGGCCGCTCGGGACATTCGGCGCGCGCACCGTCCCCGCGTATGGTATATCCGCCACGATCTATGCCCCCCTCTTAATATCGAGCGCCACGCCTATGACGCGCCCTGTATCCACGTCAATAGGAGCGGCGCATAATACGTGCCGAGCGACGACGATGTTAGACCGTGAAAGTTGTATGGCGCTAAAATAGTGGAATCGGGCGCACGGGAGCCTGCGACTGCGGTCGCATGGCAGACCACCGCCGACTGCGGTCGGGTGTCGCCCCCGACGCGGCGCTCCGACGCGCTCGCCCTGGCGCCGCAGCGCCCGTCGTCTGCCATGCGACCGCAGTCGCAGGCCACGCCCCACTATTTCGAGGTACGCGCAACGATAGCGGAACCTGTCGCACTGCCGCGGCATGCATGGGACGCCATAGGGTCGCGGGCCGCGCTACGACGGCAGCTTGACGACGGAGAGCCAGAAGCCGTCGAGCGACTCGATGACCCGGAAAAACCGCTCCAGGTCCACGGGCTTGACGACGTAGGCGTTGACGCCGAGGTTATACGCGGCCAGCACGTCGCGCTCGGCGTCGGACGTCGTGAGCATGACCACCGGGATGCGCCGGAGGTCGGGGTCCGCCTTGAGCACGGTCAGGACCTCACACCCGTTCATGCGCGGCAGGTTCAGGTCGAGCAAGATCAGATCCGGCCGCGGCTCGCCGGCGTACGCGCCCTCGCGACGGAGCATCGCCAGCGCGTCCACACCGTCGCGCGCCACGGTGAGGGTATTAGCGACCTTCGCCTCCGTCAAGGCTTCTCGCGTCAAGCGCACATCGCCGGCGTTATCCTCGACCAACAATATTCTGACCGGCTGCATAGGTAGACGACTCTTTTCAGCGCGTATATATAGCGCGGTGAGGTTATTATAGCTTTGCGATAGCGACGAAACGATCAACATAACCGGCCGCGGCCTGTCGTCCGTCGCCGTCATAACCTTGTAGTAGTCGCTATCGTCGCGGCTCGCCATGCCCCATCGCGGGGAGCCCTAAACGGGGCTCACCATGCCCCATCGCGGGGAGCCCTAAACGGATGATGATTAAAGTACCTACCTCCTACTGTCATCCTGGTAAATGGTTGTACACCGCCTAGCCCGCCGTGAGGACGCTGACGTTGTTGTCCTGCTCGTTGGTCACGAAGGCGTGCCCGTTAGCCTCCGCCGCCGCGACCGCGCTGGGGTACTGGCCTACGGACACCGTGCGCGTCACGACGCCCTTCTTCGTGTCGACAACGCTGACCGTGTTGCTTCCGGCGTTGACGACGAAGGCGTACCCGCTGCGTCCATCGATCGTCACCGCGCTCGGCAACAGGCCGACGTTGATCGTATTCGTGACTTTGAGCGTCTTGGTGTCGAGCACGCTGACGCTGCCGTCGGTGTAGTTGACGACGTAGACCTTGCCGCTGGAATTGTAGACACGCAGCGACACCGGCGACACGCCGACGGAGACCGTCTTCAGGACCTTGGCCGTGGTCGTATCGAGCACGCTCACCGTACTGTCATCGTAGTTCGCTACGAAGGCGCGCCCCGTGCGCTCGTCCACCGCGACGTCGATCGGGTGTATCCCAACGGTGACCGTGCGCACGAACGAGCCGGCCTTCGCGTCGAGCACGCTCACCGTGTTGGAGGTATAGTTGACCACGAAAACGTAGCCTGTCTGTGTGTCGACGGCGACACCGTCGGGCGCCTGCCCGACCGATACCGTCTTGAGTACCTTGCCGTTGCTCGCATCGAGGACGCTGACCGAATCGCCGTCGAAGTTGGTGACGAAGACGCGGGCGGCGCGCTCGTCGACCGCGATGGCGCCCGGCCCAGCGCCGACGCGCGTCGTGCTCACCAGTCGCCCGCTGCCGGCGTCGAGCATGCTCACACTGCCGCTCCCAAAGTTCGCCGCGAAGACGCGCCCGGTCGTCTGGTCCACCGCGATGGAGGCCGGTCCCGCGCCATAGGGGTCGCTGCCGACGCCGCCGCCGACATGGCTCAGAGACTTACCGCTCGCGGTATCGATCACATTGACGCCGTCGCTCGCCAGCACGAAAGCGCGGCTCGTGCGCGCGTCGACGGCCACCGCCAGCGGCGCCGTACCGACCAAGGTCGTGTGCAGTATAGTCCCCGGCGCCACGCGCGACCCCGCGCGCGCCGTCGCCGCGTCGGCGCCAGCGGCATGCAGGGCAGCGGCTCCGACCGCGCCACTACAGACGAGGGCAAGCCCGATCCTCACGCCACGCCGTATTGTCATCAGCCCACCGGCTGTCAGCCTACCGCTCTCCTTCACTGTGCCGCCTTTCATCCGTTCCTCATTCACTATCAAGCGTACGCCATGGCTGTTAGCAGTGTAACAACACGTCGTAGAGCTTCCGTAAAAAGCCGCGGGGACGCGGACAGCTGCCCTCAGTGTACGCCCTCTCTATAATAATAGGATGAAAAAAATGGGGATAGCGTAGTACATTTAAGGGGGATGGTCGTATTCGCCGCCGGTGATGAGGGCGATGAAGGGGTAGTGTAATGGTCGACACAATCGAGATAGAGACGCGACAGGCGTTGCGGGCGGTGAACGAGGATATAGCTATGGCGCGCAATCCGGGGATACCGCTGGACCTGGGCTGGGTGCGCGACGTGCGCGTCAACCGTAGCGCTGTCGAACGCCGCGCCGCCACGATGGCGGCGCGGCGGACCGTCAAGCGGGAGTGGCAGGCCGCCTGGCTGCTGCGCGCCATCACCACGATCGACCTCACCACGCTCGCCGGCGACGACACGCCGGGCACGGTGCGGCGGCTCTGTGCCAAGGCGCGCCGGCCCGTGCGCGCCGAGGTGCTGGAAGCGCTCGGCGCGGCGGACCTCGGCGTCACCGTCGGGGCCGTCTGCGTCTACCACAACCTCGTGGCCACGGCCGTCGACGCCCTTGCCGGCTCGGGCATCCCCGTCGCCGCCGTCTCCACCGGGTTTCCGGCGGCGCAGATCGCGCACGGGCAGAAGCTCGCCGAGATCGCCGCCTCGGTCGCGGCTGGCGCGGCCGAGATCGACACGGTCATCTCGCGCGCGCATGTGCTCACGGGCGACTGGGCGACGCTCTACGACGAGGTGCGTGACTTCCGCGCGGCCTGCGGCGACGCGCACATGAAGGTGATTTTGGCCACGGGCGAGCTCGGCGCGTTGCGCAACGTCGGCATGGCCAGCCTCGTCGCCATGATGGCCGGGGCCGACTTCATCAAGACGTCGACCGGCAAAGAGAGCGTCAACGCCACGCTCCCGGTCAGCCTGGTGATGGCGCGCGCCATCCGCGACTACCACGAGCGCACCGGCTACAAGGTCGGCTTCAAGCCAGCCGGCGGCATCCGCACGGCCAAGCAGTCGCTCGACTGGCTGGCCCTGATGAAGGAGGAGTTGGGCGATGAATGGACGCGCCCGGCGCTGTTCCGCATCGGCGCCAGCGGGTTGCTCGGCGACATCGAGCGCCAGCTAGAGCACCACGTCACCGGCCGCTACGCCGCCGCCTACCACAACCCCATGGCCTGAGATCGGCCAAGATTGTCACACTATCGGCGCGTCTTGTCACTTATGGCGCATTAGATAGCTGTAATATAGAGGTGTAACGGTCGTGCGGAGATAAATGGGGCGTCTCCACACGACCGTTATTCTTTGATTCTCTTCTCAGGATGTCATGTCCCGCTGTATGCTGTACAACGGAGGCAGGGTCCGTGAATTCTTGTTAGCGCGCGGAAGTCTCGGGATGACCGTCACTGGGAGCGCGGGCGCTCGCTACGCTGCTCGCCCGTCACTGGGAGCGCGGACGTCTCGTCCGCCCCGGCGTCTGCGGGCGGGGGCTGGCCAGCCCCGCGTCGCCGCCCGTCAGGCGCTCATCCCAGCGCCGACCGGGGCGGACGAGACGTCCGCGCTCCCAGTCTACCCCGAGACTTCTGCGCGCTAACGAATAATCAAGGATAGGACTGACGGAGGATTTAGCCATGATCGCGGCGCACTCCCCCCGCACGACCACGACCATCCCGACGCTGCCCGCGCGCTCCGTCCTCGGGCATCTCCGCGCGTACCGGCGCGACAGGTTGGCCCTCTTGCTAGAGGTCGGCCGGCGCTGCGGCGATGTCGGGGCCTTCCGCGTCGGCCCGCGGACCTTCATCCTGGTCAACGCGGCGGAGTTGGTCCACGCCGTCCTCGTCGAGCACGCCGCTGCCGTGGAGAAAGACCCCCTGCTGCGCCTGTTCGGAGGCCCGCTCGCGCGCGACGGCCTGTTGCTGAGCCTCAACGCGGCGCATAGGCGGCAGCGCCCCCTCGTCGCGCCCGCCTTCCAGCATCGGCGCATCGCCGTCTACGCCGGTACGATGGCGCGCTACGCCGACGAGCTCCAGCGGGACTGGGCCGACGGCGGGACCGTCGACATGGACGCCGAGATGACGCGGCTGACACTGCGCATCGTCGGCAAGACGCTCTTCGACGCCGACGTGCGCGGCGAGAGCACCGCGGTCGGCGTCGCCCTGGCGACCGTGCTGCATGAGATTAACGCGGCGCTGACCGCCGTCGCGCCCCTGCCCCTGACATGGCCGCTCCCCCGCAACCGCGCCTACCAGGCCGCGGCCCGGCGACTAGACGCGACGGTCTACCGCATCATCGCCGAGCGGCGGCGCGACGGCGACGACCGGGGCGATCTGCTGTCCATGCTACTCCGCGCGCGGGACGCGGACGACGGGCGGGGCATGACCGATCGCCAGGTGCACGACGAAGCGATGACCCTCTTCCTGGCCGGGCACGACACGACGGCGCACGCGCTCTCCTGGACATGGTATCTGCTGGCGCGACACCCGGAGGTCTGCGCGCGGATGCGGGACGAGGCGGACCGCGCGCTGGCCGGGCGGCTCCCCACCATGGCCGACCTCCCGGCGCTGCCCTACACGCTACGCGTCTTCAAGGAGGCGCTCCGCCTCTACCCGCCGGCTTTCGAGGTGGGCCGGCGCGTGACGCGGCCCTTCACCCTCGGCGGCTATCACATCCCGGCGGGGGCCAACCTCCTCTACAGCCCCTACACGCTGCACCGCCGGCCCGACTACTACCCGCGGCCGGAGCGGTTCGACCCCGAGCGGTTCACACCCGAGGCCGAGGCGACGCGGCCGCGCCACGCCTTCCTGCCGTTCGGGACGGGTCCGCGCAACTGCATCGGGATGAGCTTCGCCCTGATGGAGGGGCAGCTCATCCTCGCCACCCTCGCGCAAAAGGTCACCTTCGCGCGTGCGGACGACCGCGAGGTCGACCCAGAGCCGGCCATCACGCTCAAGCCCGGCCGGGGCATAACAATGGTCGTGCAGCGGTGCCTGTAGTAGGCCTAATAACTGCCCCCGCCGCCGGGACTAGCGGAGGGGGACGCGGCAGCTTTGTCCGCCGCGCCCCCTCAACGATTGGCCCTACTCGACGCCGAGTCCGGGGTCTACGATCCACCCGTTATGAAAGTACACCTGGCTCGACCCGATGGTCTCGGCGCGCATGTGGTAGCGTAAAGACAGGCGTGTGACACGGGGTGCGACACCGTGTGCGCTTGTCGAGAGGACGAACGATGGCCGTCACGGAGACTACGGGAGGACAGGGGCCGGTCGCCGACAACGCGGCGGCCGCGTCGCTCTGGCGCCACCGCGACTTCATGCGCTTATGGACCGCGCAGACGGTCTCGCTGTTCGGGTCGCAGGTCACGACCCTGGCCCTCCCGCTGACCGCCGCGTTGACGCTCAAGGCCACCCCCGCGCAGATGGGCATCCTCGGCGCGGCCCAGTTCGCGTCGTTCCTCCTCATCGGGTTGTTCGCCGGCGTATGGATCGATCGGTGTCGGCGGCGCCCCGTCATGATCGCGACGGACGTGGGGCGCGCCGTCTTGCTCGCCCTCATCCCCGCGCTCGCCCTGCTCCACACCCTGCACATCGAGCAGGTCTACGCGATCGCGTTCCTCGCCGGGGCGCTAACCCTGTTTTTCGACGTGGCCTACACCTCGTATCTCCCGTCGCTGGTGGCGCGCGACCGCCTGTCCGAGGGCAACGCGAAGCTGGAGGGAAGCGCCGCGGTGGCGGAGCTTGCGGGTCCCGGCGTGGGCGGGGTACTGGCGCAACTGTTCAGCCCCCCGCTGGCCCTTGTTGTCGACGCCGTGTCGTTCGTATTCTCCGCGCTGTCCCTGCGCACGATCCGCGTGGCGGAACCGGAACCGGCGCCGCACGCGCGGGACGAGGGGGTTTGGCGCGGCATCGGCCAGGGGCTGCGCGTACTCCTGGGCAACCGGCTGACGCGCGCCACCGTCTCGGCGGCGGCGACGCTCGTCTTGTGCTCCTCAATCGGCTCCAGCGTCTTCGTGCTCTACCTGACACGCGCCCTGCATTTGCCCCCGGCGCTCGTGGGGCTCGTGTATCTGGCGAGCGGCCTGGGCTCTTTCCCAGGCGCCGTCGTGTGCGGCAAGGTGACGCGCCGCCTCGGCATCGGTCGGGCCATCGTCGTCGCCGCGTTCACGATGAGCGCCGCCAGGCTCCTTATCCTCGCGGCGAGCGGGCCAGTGGTCGTGGCCCTCGCGATCCTGATGGTCGCGGAGGCGCTCGCGGGCTTCGCTGGGATTATCTGGGACATCAACCAACTCAGCCTGCGTCAGGGGCTGACCCCGCAGCACCTGCTAAGCACATGACCATAAATTTGGCGCAGTTTTCGCGCCTGGATCACGCCCAAATAGGCCATGCCAGACTTGTGGACACCTGCTTAGTACTACAACGTTAGGTTTTTGGGGTTGGGGTAGACTGGGG
>JAABUV010003531.1_pt1 | contig 19844 bp, 17 predicted proteins | sample 5559971 | NCBI WGS metagenome assembly JAABUV01 (sample SAMN10711881, study PRJNA513362) | rock metagenome | isolation source: Antarctica rocks | place: Antarctica: Victoria Land, Knobhead nord | collected 2015-12-19
AGGGCTTGGGGGTGCTGCCGCAGGTCTGCACCAGCCAGGGCCAGGACGCGACCATGCAGCAGCTCACCAGCCTGGACCATGGCAAGCAGCGCCTGGCGGATGCGCTTGCTAGGCACCGCGCCACCCGTGCGCCGCTGCCCAACGCGGAGGTCATCGCGATACGCAACGCCTGCCCCGCCGCGGAGGGCCGCGACACCGATCTGGCCGCGGCGCGCTATCTGCTGGACCACCCGGCGGCCTATGCCACCGCCCGTCTGCCGCGGCCTAAGCTCAGCGGAGAGGCGCCCTAAGTCTGTCGCCATGCACGCCAGGCTTGACCACGGAGGCCGTCATGAGCATGTTCCGCGTCTTATGCCGCCCGGTCCGGGCGCAGCTCATTTAGGAAGCAAGCTGTGGCCAAGAACAACACCGTTCAGATCAAGCTCGTGTCCACCGCGGATACTGGCTATTTCTACGTAACAAAAAAGAACGCCCGCACGACGACCGGCAAGCTTGAGCTGAAGAAATACGACCCGGTTGCGCGCAAGCACGTCCCGTTCAAGGAAGCCAAGATCAAGTAGCGCCGGCTCCGCTCCCTACCGCGCCATCTAGGCGCGGCGAGCCGGCATGGCAGGACGCTGCAACTCTACCGGGCGGCGAACTGAGCGCCGCCAAATATGTTTCGCACCCCTCTGAGATTATTGGCCTCTTGCGCTGGTTGTCCGTGAGGACGGCCCCGCAGCGCCAAGAAGATTGACCGTGTTGGCACCGACCCCTATCCCAAGTAGGCCGGAAGGCACAGGTGAGCGAAGATGCACAGCAGCGTATCGCATGCGCCTCGATCCCATCGGCTTCTATATCAGATTTGATATAGATCCAGCATTGTGAAGCCGATTGCTTTCCAGGGGACCTCGTTTGATGACTTGCGGGCCGTTCCCGAGACGGCACGGCGGGAAGCTGGACATCAGCTCGACCAAGTGCAGCGCGGGCTTGAACCGGACGATTGGAAGCCGACGCCCAGCGTCGGGCCGGGCGTGCGTGAGGTGCGCGTGCGGGACGAGGCTAGGGCGTTCCGGGGAGTCTACGCCGTGGCCCAGCCGGAGGCGGTGTATGTGCTGCACGCCCTCCAGAAGAAGACCCAGGCGACGGCCAAGCGGGATCTCGACCTTGCGCGGATGCGATTGCGGGAGCTGACACGGAGCGGGCCATGACAGAAACGGACGGTATTCCTGGACAGGTGTTTGCGAGCGTGTGGGACGCCTTGGAGGACAGCCCGGCGGAGGCGGCCAACATGCGGCTGCGTTCGGAGCTGATGACGGCGGTCAGGCAGGCCGTGACTGGATGGGGCGTGACCCAGGCCGAGGCCGCGCGCCGGATGGAGGTGACGCAGCCCCGGCTGAACGACCTGCTGCGGGGCCGCATCGACAACTTCAGCCTTGATGCCTTGATCCTGCTGGCTGAGCGGGGTGGGCTGAGGGTGCGCGTGCAGATTGAGCAGACTGCGGCATAAGACCTCAGAGCTCTCGGCCGCCAGTTCTGCACCAGCCTGCATCAGCGGCGAAGCATGCAGGTTCAACATGCGTTGTTTTTGGCAACGCAGCTCAGATGGTTGGTTGAGAGATCACTGGGGAAGAGGCCGGCTCCATAGCACCTCAACGGGGTGGAAGCGCACCAGGTCCACCTGGTCCAGGGTGCCGGTGAGCGGTCGCCAATGGGGCAGGAGGGCCGCAAGCGCTCCGGACGAGTCAAGCAGAGTGCCCGACAGTGTGACGTGAGGCACCCAAGCGCTGATGCGGTAGTGCGGGTGCGGGAGCAGGTCTGGTAGCGCGGCCAACAACGTCGCGTGCCGGTCCAACAATGCGGGCGTGACTACGGGCACGACCCAAAGGATCGGCGACGCTCCAGGAAAAACACCGAAGCCAGCCAAGGTGATGGGCAGGACCGTCCAGCAACATGCCACTGCTTCAACTGCTGCCCGCAGAAGAGTGGCTGGAACATCGTCCGGGTAGATCGCAAGTGTAATGTGAGGAGCATAGCCAAGCTGCCCGCGGTCCTGGTCGAACTCCGCTGCGGCAAGCGCGTGCCACATCGCTTCAACGGCGGGGGTGATTTCAGCATTGAGCCGAAGCGTGATGGCGTAAGGCATGCAGAGCAGAATTATAGCCCACCCGTGCCATCCATCATAGTCGAGCACAAGCGAAGGGAAAGCATCGGGATTACCCTATAAGGCAGCCTCGGTTTCTCAAACGCAATATGAACCTCGTGTCCGTTCGGCGTAGGCCAGGTCCAGGCGTCCTATCATGGGCCACTCGTTCGTCTGCTGCCGACGCCGCGGAGGTCCCGCAACACAGCCGCCAATAGATTAAGCCGGAGTGGCCGCGCTGTTAACCTCCCGTAAAGCATAGTCGTGGAAAATGGGACTATGCGACACAGAGTGAGACAGACATGATTATTGCAACTCATATCAACGGCCACCCAAGGCCAACGCTGCCCACCCGCCTGTCGCTGGGCGACGGCATAGGCAGCGTTAAGGATCGCCGCCGCTTGGAGCGAAAGTTGCGCGCTGCCGCGGCGGCTGGCGCCTTTATCTTGCATTACCAACCCCGGCTCTCCTTGGCGACCGGCGTCGTCAAGGCCAACGAGGCGCTCATCCGCTGGCCCGACCGCAAGCGTGGCCTGATGCCGCCACACAGCTTTATCCCGATCGCCGAGCAGAGCGACCTCATCAACCTGATCGGCGCCTGGGTCCTGCTCGAAGCCTGCACCGAGGCCATGGGCTGGGGGCAGCACCGCCTGTCGGTGAACGTCTCGGCCCGGCAACTGCAATCCGGCGCCCTGCCCATCCAGATGGCAGCGGCGCTCGAACAGTCCGGCCTGCCACCCGACCGCTTGGAACTGGAGCTGGCGGAGTCGATGCTGGTCGGCGGCAGCACCGACACGCTGCTGACGCTGTCGGCCATCCGCGACCTGGGCGTGGGCCTGGCGCTGGACGATTTCGGGACCGGCTTCGCCAGCCTGTCCATGCTGAGGCGCCTGCCGCTCACCGCCATGAAGCTGGACCGCTCGCTGGTGCGCGACCTGCCGGGCAACCGCGAGGACGCGGCCATCGTCCGGGCCGTGGTCGGGACCGGCCACGCCATGGGGCTCGTGGTCGTGGCCGAAGGGATCGAGACCGAGGCCCAGCGTGCCTTCCTCTCCGGTGTCGGCTGCGACGAAGGCCAGGGCACCCTGTTCAGCCACCCGCTGCCGGCTGGCCAGTTGCGCCTGAAACTTGGCGTCAACCCGTCCTGATTCCTGCCTCGATTAACGGCATGGCTTGCGGTGCGGCGCGTCCTGCGCCAGCGTTGTCCCATGACCCCTAGCGCTGTACTGCCCACGGCCGAAATCGAGGCGGCGATTCTCGCGCTGACCGCCCAACGCGGCCCCGCCAAGTCGATCTGCCCGAGCGAGGTCGCCCGCGCGTTGCGGCCCGATTGGCAGCCGTTGCTGACCGAGGTGCGCCGGGTCGCCTGCCGGCTGGCCGCCGCCGGGCAGATCGACATCCTGCGCAAGGGCCGGCCCGTCGAGCCCGCAGGCGTGAAGGGCGTGATCCGCCTGCGCCTGGTGCAGCCCGCGCCGCCGGCGGGGCCGCGCTGATGCGCCCGCTCGGACCCGTCCTGAGCGACGCGTGGCGGCTGGCCCTGCCCTATTTCCGTTCCGAGGAGAAGTGGACCGCCCGCCTGCTGCTCGTGTCTATCATCGTGATGAACCTGTCGCTGGTCGGCATGAGCGTCGTGCTGAACTACTGGAACGGCGCGTTCTACGACAGCCTGCAGAACAAGAACTGGGACCTGTTCATCAAGCTCCTGTTCACATACCGCGACGGCGAGGCCGGCTTCATGCCGGGCTTCGTGCCGATCGTCGCCATCTACATCCCCATCGCGATCTACCGCACCTGGCTCAACCAGTTGCTGCAAATACGCTGGCGGCGCTGGATGACCGAACGGATGCTGACCGACTGGCTGTCCGACCGCGCCTACTACACCATCAGCCTCACCGCCAGCCCGGCCGGTGCCGGCACCGACAACCCGGACCAGCGCATCGCGGACGACCTGCGGAAATATGTGGAAGACACGCTGCGGCTCGGCCTGGGCCTGCTCTCCAACGTCGTCAGCCTGTTCAACTTCGCCTTGATCCTTTGGACGCTGTCCGGGGCGTTCACGCTGATCGGCCGGCCGCTCGCCATGCTGTCCTTCATACAGGAAAAGGTGGAGGCGGATTTCCGCTTCTCGCTCGTGCGCCTGCGCGAGAACACCGAGGGAGTGGCGCTTTATGCCGGCGAGGCGTCGGAGAAGGCCAGCCTGAGCAGCCGCTTCGCCGCCGTCATGGGCAACTTCCGGCTCATCATGGATCGGAACAAGCTCCTCAACGCCCTGGCCGCTGGCTACGAGCAGGCCGCAGCGATCTTCCCAATCGTCGTCGCCGCCCCGCGCTACTTTTCCGGCGAGATTCAGCTCGGCGGGCTGACCCGCACCGCCGGGGCGTTCGCCCGCGTGCAGGGCTCGCTGTCATGGTTCATCGAGTCCTACCAGGACCTGGCGTCCTGGCGCGCGACGGTGGCGCGGCTGGCCGGCTTCCAGCGGGCGATCGAGGTCGCGCACGGGCTGGCCGGCCAAGGTGCCCGCGTGCGGCCCGGCGATGGCGAGGCGGTCGCCGCCAACAGCCTGAACCTGATGATGCCGGACGGCACGCCGCTGCTCAACTACTCCGGGGTGCTGTTCCCCAAGGGCCAGTCCACCGCCATCTCCGGCCGCTCCGGCAGCGGCAAGTCCACGCTGTTCCGCGCGCTCGCTGGCATCTGGCCCTATGGCAGCGGCACGGTCGAGCGTCCGCCGGGGCGCTACCTGTTCCTGCCGCAGCGGCCCTATATCCCGCTCGGCACGCTGCGCCACGTCCTCACCTATCCGGCCGACGCCCGCGGCTTCGGCGACGACGTGGTGCGCCAGGCGCTGTCGGACGCTGGGCTGCCGCAGCTTGCGCAGTACCTCGACGACGACCAGCCGTGGACGCTGCGGCTCTCCGGCGGCGAGCAGCAGCGCCTTGCCATCGCCCGCGCCCTGCTGCAACGCCCGGACTGGCTGTTCATGGATGAGGCCACCGCGAACCTCGACCCCGAGGCCGAGAGCGAACTGTATGGGACATTGCGCCGGCAACTGCCGGACACCACGATTATCTCAATCGCCCACAATCCGGCCGTTGCCGCCCTGCACGACACGGCGCAGGTGTTCCGCCGCACGCCGGGCCAGTCGGGACGGCTCGAAAGCCTGCCTAGGCGTGCTGCCGAGTGATCTCCAGGACAGCCCCGCCATACCGTTGCAGCTTCGTCGCGCCGACGCCCTTGATGTCGCCGAGCGCGTCGAGGTCCGAGGGCCGCATGCTGCTGATCTCGCGCAGCACGCTGTCGTGGAAGATGACGTAGGGCGGCACCGACTGCGCCTTCGCCTCGCCGGAGCGCCACTGCCGCAATGCGTCGAACAGCGACTCGCCGCCGCTTGGGAGCGGGGCGCGTTCAACAGAGGACGACGCGCGGTCGCGGCTCCGTGGCGCCGCCGTCCTCACCGGCTCCGGCTCGTCCCGCAGCATGAGGGTCGTCTCGCTGCGCAGGATCGGCCGCGCCTGCTCAGGCACCAGCGAGAGCGTAGCGTACTCGCCGCTGTCGGTCCGCAGCGCCCCGCGGGCGATCAGTTGCCGGATCACGCCGCGCCAGAAACCCGGCGGACGGTCCGCGCCGATGCCGTAGGTGGACAGCTCATGGTGCCGGTGCTTCAGCACCATGGGCGTCTCCTGGCCGCGCAGCACCGAGATGATGTGCAGCGCGCCGAACATCTGCCCGGTGCGGTAGATCGCCGAGAGCACCTTCTGCGCCGCTACGGTGCCGTCGAACAGCGCCACCGGCGACGTGCAGGCGTCGCAGTGCCCGCAAGGTCCGCCCAACTCCTCCCCGAAGCACGCCAGCAGCGACTTGGTGCGGCAAGCGGTCGTCTCTGTCAGCGAGATCATCGCCTCCAGCCGCTCCCGCATGATGCGCTGCTGGTGCTCGGGGGCGCTGGACTGCGCCAGCCAGTGCCGGGCGCGGGCGATGTCCTCGCCGCCATAGAGCAGCAGGGTGTCGGCGCGGTCCCCGTCGCGGCCGGAGCGGCCGATCTGCTGGTAGAACGCTTCCGGACTGTCCGGCATGTCGAGGTGCGCCACGAAGCGCACGTCCGGCCGGTCGATGCCCATGCCGAACGCGATCGTCGCGATCATGATGACCGGCTCACCGCTGCGGAACCGGGCCAGCGCCACCCGCTTCTCCATCGCCGACAGCCCGGCGTGGAACGGCAGCGCCGGCAAGCCGTCCGCCTTGAGCCGGGCCGCGGTCCGCTCGGTCTTGGCACGGCTGCCGCAGTAGACGATGCCGGCCTGGCCCTTGCGGCGGGTCAGGAACGCCAGCAACTGCTTGGCCTCGCCGCTTTTTGCCTCCGCGGCGATGTGCAGGTTGGGGCGGTGGAAGCTCGCGGTGAACATCTCCGCGTCGTCCATGCCCAGCGCCGCCAGGATATCGGTGCGGGTGCGCGGGTCGGCCGTCGCGGTCAGGGCGACGCGCGGGACGCCGGGGAAGCGCTGCCCAAGGCGCGCCAGGCCACGGTACTCCGGCCGGAACTCGTGCCCCCAGGCCGAGACGCAGTGCGCCTCGTCGATTGCGATCAGCGCGATGCGCAGCCGAGTCAAGCGGTCGAGCGTGCCCTGCATCAGCAGCCGCTCCGGCGAGACATACAGCAGGTCGAGGCGGCCGGCGTCGAGGTCGGCCGCAATCGACCGCGCGGCGTCCGCCTCCACCTCGGAGTGCAGCGCCCCAGCCGCGATGCCGAGCTGCCTGAGCGCGGCCACCTGGTCGTCCATCAGCGCGATCAGCGGCGACACGATGATGGCGGTGCCGGGCCGGCACAGCGCGGGAACCTGGTAGCACAGGCTCTTGCCGCCGCCGGTCGGCATCAGCACGAGCGCGTCACCCCCGGCCATCACCCGGTCGATTGCTGCCTCCTGCAAGCCACGGAAGGCAGAGAAGCCGAAGACACGGCGGAGCACCTCGCGCGGCGTCGCGTTCTGGCCTGCGTCCAGGTCCGCCCGTTGCGTCGCCATGGCGGCCTAGTTGAACTCGATCATGACCCGGCGGCTCTCGACGCCGGGGTCCCCGCCGACGGACCCTTTGGGCCGCAGCACGACGCGCCCGCGGTCCACGCCCTTCGCCACCAGTCCGTCCGCGACAACCTGTGCCCGCAGCTTCGTGAGTGTCTGGTCGGTGTCCGGCGTGCTGCCGACGCGGCGGTCGGCGTAGCCCGCCACCACGACCCTGCGGCCCGGCCTCGCCTGGGCGGCCTGGCTGGCGTCCGTGATCACGCCCTTGGCCCCATCGTCCAGGTCCGCCGAGAATGGCGTGAAGAACACAACATAGGCGGGTGCATCCGGGGTGACTGGCGCCATGGGGGCGCACGCGGCCACGCCACCGAGCAAGAGGCCGAACAGGGTGGCCCGGCGGACTGACAACGGGCGCGGCGCCGCCAAGGGTTGAAGCATGACTGATTCCTTCACGGCATTAGCTCACGTATACGTGCTCACCCGGACCCCGCGCCGTCAACCAATTAGGCCGCCGCAACGACCGCACGGCCGGCGGACAGGCGGAAAATACGGTCGAGGCGCTCCACTCCGAGCAGCCGGTGCGTGATCAGGATGACCGTCCGGCCCGCGGCCACGTCATTGAGCGTGATCAGGAACGCACGCTCCGCCGCGGCGTCCAGGCCGGTAGCCGGCTCGTCCAGGATCAGCACCGGCGCCTGCGACAACAGGGCGCGTGCCAGCGCCAGCCGGCGTCCCTGCCCGCCCGACACCTGCAACCCGCCCTCGCCGATCCAGCTATCCAGCCCATCCGGGAAGCCGCGCACCATGTCGGCGATGCCCGCACGGTCCAGCGCGGCCCAGTAGTCGGCATCCGTCGCATCGTCGCGGGCCAGCGCCAGGTTGGCCCGGATCGTGTCGCTGAACAGGTGCGTGTCCTGGCTCAGCCAGGCGATACGGGAGCGCACGTCGTCAGCGCGCAGGCGTGCGATGTCCACGCCGCCGAGCAGCACGCGCCCTTCCTGCGGCTCGACCACCTTGAGCGCCAGCGCGGCCAAGGTGGACTTGCCGGAGCCGGACGGCCCGAGTACGGCGATCCGGCTGCCAGCGGGGATGTCGAGCGTGAGGCCGTCCAGCACGTCCGGGCGGTCCTTGAGCCACCGGAAGCGCACCGCCTCGAACCGCAATGACGTGCCGCTGGGTGCCGCCGCCGCATCGGTTGGGTCGCCAGCGCCAATGGGGCCAACGGCAGCCGCGGTGATGCGTGCCGCCGCTCCCGCCGCATGGCCGGCCAAAGCCCCGGCGCGCGGCATTCCGCCCACGACCTCGAAGGCTGCGAGAGTCAAAAAAAGTCCAGTGACCATCGTGGCGGGCGTCGTTCCCGGTGATAGCAGCACAGCGAGCAGCGCCGCCTGGCTGCACACGAACGCCGCCGCCTGCGCCCAAGTGGCACGGCGCGCGACGACGCTCTGCGCCTGGAACAGCGCGGCCTCCCGTGCTTGGATCGTCGCCAGCATGCGGCCCTCCGCGCCATAGGCCCGGATTTCACGCATGCCGTCGAGCGCGTCCAGCGCCGCCGAACGCAGCCCGGCCGAGGCGACCGCGAGGCCACTGCCAGCCTCCAGAGTGGACTGCGCCGCCACCCACGGCAGCACGACGGCCGACAACAGGAACAGCCCGCCGACCAGCACGGCCACGCCGCCGTCCGCCCGCGCCAGGAGGCCCACGAGCACCGGCAACAGCAGGACCGCCGCAAAACCCGGCACGACGATACGCGAATACAACCCGTCGAGCGCTTCGACATCGCCGACCAGCCGGCCCAGCGCGTCGCCGGACCGCATGAACCCCAGCCCCCCCGATGACCGCAGCGCAAGGCCGCGGAACAGCCACACGCGCAGGGCCGCCAGCACCCTGAACGTCGCCGCATGGGTCAGCATGCGCTCGGCGTAGCGCAGCACGACCCGCGCGGCGCCAAGCCCACGCACCATGCCCGGAAGCAGCAGCAGCGCCGCCAGCCCCGTCGCGACGCCTCCCGAAACAGGGCGCAGCGCCAGCTCGCCCGCCGCCGTCGCGAGGCCCACGCCGGCCGCGACCGTCAACAACGACACGGCCAACCCGGCCAGCAGCCAGCCCGCGTGGCCCCGCCAGAGCGCCAGGACCGGCAGCAGCGCCCTCATGCAACACCCTGGATGGCCTGCGCCCGGCCGTTGGAAAGCTCCAGCAGCCGGCCGCCGAACGAGTGCGCCGCGGCCGAGTGGCTGGCGAGGATCACCGTCCGCCCCAGGGCGAGGCGACGGAGGCTGTCCAGCACGTCCGCCTCGGTCGCCGGGTCCAGGTGCGCGGTCGGCTCGTCGAGCAGCAGCAACGGCGCATTGCGGACAAAGGCCCGCGCGATGGCGACGCGCTGCGCCTGGCCGCCGGACAGGCCATAGCCGCCCTCGCCGATCAGCGTGTCCAGGCCATCAGGGAGCGTCGCCGCAAACTGCTGGATGCCCGCAGCCCGCGCAGCGTCCTCGATGTCCCGGTCCGACGCGCCCTCGCGCCCGAAGCGGATGTTGTCGCGGATGCTGCCGGCGAACAGCACGGGGCGCTGCCCGATCCAGGCGGTCATGCGCGCCAGCGCGGCCGGCACGACCGTGCTGGCGTCGGCGCCGTTCAGGGTGATGCGCCCGCTGTCCGGACGCACGAAGCCCAGCAGCAGTTCAATGACCGTGGACTTGCCAGCGCCGGACGGCCCAACCAGGACGACCGTCTCCCCGGCCGGCACGCGGAAGCTCAGCCCGTCGAGCACGGCGCCCCGTGACGGGTCCCAGGTGAAATGCACGTTGTCGAACGCGACGCTCACGCCCGCGGCCGTTACGTTGCGGACCGGCAGCGGGGCGGACGGCGCCGGCCTGTCCGGCAGCCCGGCCATTTGGTCGCCCGCTGCCCCTGCCTGCATGCGGTCCTGGTAGGCGGCCGAAAATGCGCGGAGCGGCGCGAAGAACTCCGCGACCAGGACAAGGACGAAAATCGCCGTCGAGGCCCCGGCCCCAGCGCCGCCCCGCCACGACGCCGCATAGCGCAGCGCCAGCACCACGAGCGCCGCCGCAGCCGCGCAATCAAGCGCCGCCGATGACAGGAAAGCGACGCGCAGCACCCGGAGCGTGCGGCGGCTAAGGTCGTCGGCCGCCAGTTGGAGCCGCCGCGCCTCATCCTCGGCGCGGTTCGCGAGCACGATGGTGGCGATCCCGCGGATGCGGTCGAGGAAGCGCGCCTGCAACCGGCCCATCGCCACGAACTGGCGCTGCGACGCGGCAGCCGCGCCCAGCCCGGCGAGCGCCATCCCGACCGGGACCAGCAAGCCCGCCGCGACAAGGACCAGCGCCGCCCAGGGATCAGCCAGCAGCACGGCAAATCCGACGAGGGCGGGCGACACGAGCGCCAGCGCAGCCGCAGGCAGCCAACGGGCGAACAAGCCGTCGAGCGACTCGATCCGGTCCACGGCCAATGCCGCCAGCTCTCCGGCCCGCGAGCCGCGGACGGACCCAGGCCCTGCGCCGAACAGCCGGACGAACAAGTCGGACCGCAGCCGCCGCCGCGCCGCAGCGCCGGCCGCGAATGCAAGGTCATCCGACAGAATCAGCAGGACGGCGCGGACCGCCGCCAACACCGCGAAGGCCAGCGCCCATTGCCCAGCCCACTGGCCAGGGGTAGCGCCAGGACCCTGCGCCGGCGCAATTGCCCCGGCGAGCAGGTGGGCGAGGCACCAAGCCTGGCCAACCGCCGCGGCCGTCGCGAGCGTCCCAAGCAAAATCACTGGCCGGACCGCACGCCGGCCCTCGGCCATGTTGCGCGTCATCCAGGCCCGCCCCGGCTTGGGCGAACGCTTCAAGCGGCTGTTGCCCCCCATCGACGCGGTTAGCCCGCCAACGCCCGGCGCGCCGTCGTCGCCAGCCACTCGGCCGCTACCGGCAGGATAGCGTCGTTGAAGTCGAACCCTGGGTTATGCAGCTCGCCCCCTGGCCGTGCCGGGCCGTTGCCGATCCACACGAACGCGCCGGGCTTCTGCTCCAAGTACCAGCCAAAATCCTCGCCCGCCATGCTGGGCGGCAGGTCCCGGCGGACGGTGGCGCCCGTTTCCGCCGCCGCCGCCGCGGCAAGGTCGGCCTCAACGGGCGTGTTCACGGTTGCCGAGACGCCATGGTCGATCTCCACGCCGACCTCCACGCCGAACGTTGTCCCAATGCCGGTGCACACCCGGCGGATGCCCGCCTCCAGCAGGTCGCGGACCGGCTGCCGGTGCGAACGGAAGGTGCCGCGGAGCGTGGCCTGGCTCGGAATTTGGTTTGCCGCCACCCCGGCGTTCATCATGCAGACCGACACGACGCCCGACTCCAGCGGGTCCATGTTGCGTGATACCAACGTTTGCAGCGCCACAATCAGGTGCGCGGCGGCGAGCAGCGGGTCGCGCGCCAGATGCGGCATGGCGGCATGGCCGGCGTGGCCGTCCACCACGATCTCGATCCTGGACCCCGCCGCCATCACGGCACTGTCGTGTACCGCGACCGTGCCCGCCTCAAGGCCGGGCCAGTTGTGGTAGCCGAAGATGCGCTCCATCGGAAAACGGTCGAACAGGCCGTCCGCCAACATGCTGCGCGCCCCGCCGTAGCCCTCCTCGGCCGGCTGGAACACGAGTTGGACGGTGCCGGACCAACTGTCGTCCTGCGCGAGCAGCGCCGCGGCGCCCAGCAGGCTGGCGGTGTGGCCATCGTGCCCGCAGGCGTGCATCACGCCGGGTTTGCCGGAAGCGTAGGCGAGGCCGGTCGCCTCCGTGATCGGCAGGGCGTCCATGTCCGCGCGCAGCCCGACGCTCCGGTTCGAGTGCTCGCGCGCCAAGGTCGCGACGACGCCGTGCCCGCCCACCCCGGCGGTGAACGGCACGCCCAGCCCGGTCAGCGTCCTGCAAACGAAGGCCGCGGTTTCACGTTCGTCCAGCGAAAGCTCGGGATGCTGATGGAGGTGCCGGCGCCATTGCGGAAGGGCCTGCTGCAGCTTCGGATCCATTTACGACACTCCACACCTTCCATGATGTGCCGCCTGTTCACGTGTCGCGCAAGACCCGGCCCTGCTGGACGCGGGCAGGACCCAGCCCCACCGGATAGGCACAGGGCACGGCTACTCCGGACGCTTGCCGGCCAGGGTGCCCAGCATCGGGCTCACGGTCCGTTCCCGCCGCAGCGGCATCGAGACCCTGTAGCTGGTCCCGTTGCCCTCCTCGACCTGCAGGGTCGCGCCAAGTTGCCTGGCGAACCCGCGGATCAACTGGATGCCAATGCCGTCGCGCGTCCCGGCCTCGGTCTCGACGCGACCCGCCGGGATGCCGACGCCGTCGTCGTGGATCTCAAGCTCCGCATGGTCGAGGTCCGCCGTGAGGTGAACCGATATCGCGCCGCGGCGGCCACCGGGGAACGCATACTTCACCGCGTTGCTGACCGCTTCGGTCACGATCAGCGCCAGCGGAACGGCCTGGTCACTCGACATCTTGAGCTCGGGCGCCTCGATTTCGAGCTTTAGCCGCTCCCCGGCCTTTTCTCCCATCGCCTGGAACAACTGGCCGCACAGCTCGATCAGGAACTCCCGCATGTTGATCGTGTGGACCTCGCCGTGGGCATATAGGTGCCGGTGCAGGGTCGCGAGGGCGCGTACGCGGTCGCGCGCCGACTGGAACTCCGCCCGCGCCTCGGGCTGCCGGATGCGGCTCGCTTGCAGGTTGAGCAGGCTAGCGACGATTTGCAAGTTGTTCTTCACGCGATGGTGGATCTCTTGCATCAGCAGTTCCTGCTGGTCCACGGCGGTCGCGAGTCTCGCCTGTTGCCTGCGGAGGGTCATCGTCGCCCGGCGGAACGCAATGGCCAAACGCCGCAGGTCCCGCGACGTGCCAGCATCCTCGGCCCAACGCGGGCCATTATCAGAGGCGTCCCCGGCGCGCCAGCGGCCAACGCGCGCATTGAGCCGGGCCAGCGGGCGGGAGACCAGCAACAGAATGCCTGCGGCAACAATGGTGCATCCAAGCAGCCAAGCAAGCAACGAAGTGACCGGGCGGCCCTCCGCGGCGCCAACAGCCATAAGCGGCAGGGTGGCGGCGGCTTGTAGAATGCCGAGCCGAACCGCCAGCGTGTCCCAAGTTCTTCGGTAGCGCGTCAGCATGAGACCGGTCCTGCCAACCGGCCAGGCGTCACTTCTCCGGCTTTTCCTTGTCCTGGCTTTCGTCCCGGTTTTCTTGGATCAGCTTCAGCAGTTCATCGGGGATGGGTTCACGCGCAACGTCATCATAAAGCTGATGCAGCCCACGTTGCAGCCAAACGTCAAACGCCACGTCAACCGGCCGCGGCTGTCGCCGCGACGACTGCGGCGGCTTCGATCTACGTTGCGTCATCGTAAAGGAGTTCATAGTCGTTTCGCCCTACCACTCACAACTCCTGTGTAGGAGCGCCAATGGATGATAGCCCTGGCTAGCTCGAAACCTGATTGAGCCAACGTGGCTTGGGCTAGAGCCTGGCAGCCGCCTTCCCGTCGCCTTCGAACCCGACCTCGAGCAGCCGCGTCGCGCGCGGCCCGATCCGCTCCTTGCTCTTTGCGTCAACCTCGCCCAGCAGCCAGGCTTCCAACTGGCGGCGGGCCCGGAACACCCGGCTTTTCGCCGTGCCGACGGCACAGCCGGTCGCCTCGGCCAGCGCCTCGTAGCTCATGCCGTGCACCACGACCATCAGCAGCGCCTCGCGCTGGTCTGCGGGCAGCCGCGTCATCGCCCGGCCGAGCTCCTTGAGCGCCAAACGGTCCTCGTGGGCCGCCTCGGTCGCAAAGACCGACTGCGGCACGTCGTCGATGTCGGTGGTGTCCCGGCGCTTGCGCAGGTTGGAAATGAAGCGGTTGCGTAGGATCCTATGCATCCAGGCAGGGAAATTGGTGCCTGGGATGAAGCTCGCATGGGCCGAAAGCGCATTGCACACGGCGTCCTGCACCAAATCCTCGGCCGCCGAACGGTTGCGGGTCAAGGCCAACGCCTGGATGCGCAACTTGGGAAGGATTGCGATGACCTGTTCATGGAAAGGAGTGTTCATCGATCTGCCTTTTTGCATCACTGAAGCCCCAATGGCCGGCCGACGCCTGGCGTTGCATCGCATCAATCACGAGACCGTGAGGACTCAGGGTGAGCTGGCCGCCGCTCCGCCCATCAGCTCCGCCAAGCCGCTGCGTGCGCGGGACAGCCGGGCCTTCATGGTGCCGACGGGAACGTTGCAGATTGCCGCCGCTTCCTCGTGCGACATCTCCTGCGCCCCGACCAGGATCAGCGCCTCGCGCAGCAGGGGCGGCAGGCGCCAGATCAGTTGCTGCAAGTCGGTGATCTCTGTCCGGGCGTCCTGCTCCGGGCTGATGGCCAGCACCGCATCGAACTGTGATTGCAGGGCGCTGGCCTCGCGCTTGCGCCGCCGGGCCTGTTCGTAGAATTGATTGCGCAGGATGGTGAACAACCAAGCTTTGAGGTTCGTGCCAGGTTGGAACTGGTCGACTGCCGCCAGGGCGCGCACGAGGCTGTCCTGCACGATGTCGTCCGCCGCGGCCCGGTCCCGCACCAGGAACCGCGCAAAGGCGCGCAGGTCCGGCAGCAGCGCGGCGATTTGTCGCCTGGTGTTGGGATCGGCTATGTCCACCTGGCCTACATTGAACTTGCCCGGCCGCGTGCAAGTTGCCGAGCCTCTCCACACCTAGCCAGCGCACCCAGCCTGTGCATGAAAAGGACGCCTGATGACTGACCTTCGTCGCGACGACCTGATCCGCGCGCTGCCCTATGCCCGCCGCTATGCCCGCGCCCTGACCGGAAGCCAGGCACGCGGCGATGCGATGGTCGCCGACAGCCTGCGCGACCTCCTGGCTGAGGGCGCCGCCGGCAGCGGCTTGGCTGAAAGCGCCGCCGGCGATTTGGCTGGGAGCGCTGCCGGCGGCAATTTGGCCAAGAGCGCCGCCGGCGGCGACGCCCGGCACGTCCTCTACCACGCCGTCACCCGGCGGTTCGAGGGGCTGAACACGTTGAAGACCCACTTCATCACCGGCGGCCTGTCGCAAACCCAGCGCGAGCTGCTGCTGCTGACCTCGCTGGAGGAGGTGCCGATCGAGGCCGCCGCCGAGATCGTCCAACTGCCCAAGCCGGAGGCCGAGGCGCAGTTGGCGGACGCGCGCGCGCACCTGCGGGCCGGCGCCGCGACCGACGTGCTGATCATCGAGGACGAGCCGATCATCGCCATGGACATCGAGGAGCTGGTGCAGAACTGCGGCCACAACGTCGTTGGCGTCGCGACCACGGAGGCCGAGGCGGTCGAGATGGCCGAGCGGCACAAGCCGGGCCTGATCCTCGCCGACATCAACCTGGGCATCGGCGGCGACGGCACCTCGGCCGTGTCCCGGATCATGCAGCGCCACTACGCCCCGGTGATCTTCGTCACCGCGTATCCGGAGCGGCTGCTCACGGGGGAGGACCTCGAGCCCGCGTTCGTGATCACGAAGCCGTTCGAGCCGCTCACCCTCGCCATCGCGACCTATCAGGCCGTGACGGGCGGGGTCCGCCTGGAATGACCGGTTGCGCGTTGACTGACAACACTCCACCGGGCAAACCGTGTAGGCGCGGCAACTAACGTACCCTCCGCTGCGACGCAAAGGTAAGTCGTCGGCGACCCAGGAGCCATCCCTATGCACACCCCTCCGTCCGTGGGCCATGCCGCGACGCCGGCCCGCGCGCCCCGCCTGTGCGTCCTAGGCCTCCAGGCGACGCTGCCGGATCTCGACCGGGCGGCCTCGCTTGGCTTTGACCATGTGCTGCTGCCCGCTGCCCGGCCCGACATGGCGCCGTTCATCGCCGCGGCGCAGGGCCATGGCTTGTCCGTCCTCGTGGACCTGAACGTGGACCGGGTTCTGGCGGGGGGCACCGCCAACGGGTCCTTGCCGTCGGTGTTCGTTCTCCCGCCCGCCTCCACAACGGACCCGAGGCGGCCTCCCGCGGCTGCGCAGGCCGCGACCGCAACCGTCACCGACGAGGAGGACGCCGAGCTCCTGGCGGAGTTCTGGGCGCCGCGCATCGCCACCTGGACCTCGATGGGCATTGCCGGCGTCCGGCTGCTCGGGCTGGACAGCCTGCCCGCCGCCGCCGTCGCGCCCTTCCTGATCCGCCTGCGTGCGCGCTGCCCGAAGGCCATCCTGTTCGCCTGGACGCCCGGCCTGCCGTGGGACAGCGTGGCGGGCCTGCCGCCGGGCACGGTCGACTATGTCGCGTGCTCGCTGCCGTGGTGGGACGGGCAGTCCGACTGGCTTTGGCGCGAGTTGGACCTGCTGCGCCGCGTGGCGCCGGTGATCGCGCCCGCCGGCGCCCATCACGAGGCCCTGGCGGCGTCGCTCGCCGACGGTTGGATGAGTGGGCTGACCTCGCCTGCCGCTGTCGACATCAAGGCGTTGAATGACCTGCGGGCGCAGCCGGCGTTCGGCTCCGGCCCGGCCCGGCCGCTGTCCGGACCCGGCCAGCCGGTGGCGGCCCTGCTGCGGACGGACGCAGCCGACCCACGGAGCGCCCAGCAGGCCACGCTGGTCTTGCTGAACTTGAACGAGGCCGCGCCGGTCGGCGTCGAAGGCTCCAGCATCCTGGCCAGCGCCGGGTCGTTCGGGCCGTGGAAAGCGGGCGGGCCGTGGACAGCGGGCGACGGCCACGACGCGGCGACGCTTGACCCCGCGTCCGAGCTGACGCTTGAACCTGGGGCGTTGCTGACGTTCACGGCGCCGGCTTTGCCCCTGCCCAAGCCTCGGCCCGTCACCGGCGCCGAGCGCGCCGCCCGGCAGCCGCGCCTGGCCATCGAGGCGGCCTCGCCCTGCGTGGACGGGGGCCGGTTCCCCGCCCGGCGGATCGTCGGCGACTTGGTCGAGGTCGAGGCCGACGTCATCGCCGACAGCCACGACAAGCTGGCCGTCATGCTGCAATGGCGCGGCCCCGACTTCGACGGCGACACATGGCGCGAGGCGCCGATGCACCTGGTCAACAACGACCGCTGGACGGCGGCGTTCCCGTTGCAGCAGCTTGGCGTCCACCACTACCGCATCCAGGCCTGGCGGGACGCCTACGCCACCTTTGCCGACGAGCTGACAAAGAAGCATGCCGCAGGCGTGCGGATCGCGCTCGAACTGCAAGAGGGCGCAGCGCTCGTCGCGAAGGCGGCCGAACGCGCCGCTCCCGCGCTCAAGGCCGCCTTGTCGGCGCTCGTGCGGCAACTCGCCGGACAGGACGCGGACGCCCGGCGCGAAACGCTGCTCTCCCCCGAGACGGCCGCGCTGATGGCCAGCGCGGACGACCGTCCGCTGGCGGCGACGCTCGATCCGGTCCCGATCCAGGTGGAGCGGATCGCAGCGGGTTTCGCCGCCTGGTACGAAGTGTTCCCCCGCTCGCTGAGCGACGACCCGTCACGGCACGGCACCTTCGCCGACGTGGAGCGCCACCTGCCGCGCATCCGCGACATGGGCTTCGACATCCTGTATTTCCCGCCGATCCACCCGATCGGCCGGACCAACCGCAAGGGCCGCAACAACACGCTGACGCCCGCCGAGGACGATCCCGGCAGCCCCTACGCGATCGGCTCGGCCGATGGCGGGCACGACGCGCTGCATTCGGAACTCGGCACACTCGAAGACTTCCAGCACCTTCGCGCGGCTGCGGCCGAGCATGGCCTGGAGCTGGCGATCGACTTCGCCATCCAGTGCTCGCCCGACCACCCATGGCTGAAGCAGCACCGCGACTGGTTCAACTGGCGCCCGGACGGCAGCATCCGCTACGCCGAGAACCCGCCGAAGAAATACGAGGACATCGTCAACGTCGATTTCTACGCGCCCGGCGCCGTGCCGAGCTTGTGGAACGAACTCTGCGGCGTCGTGCTGTACTGGGCCAGCCAGGGCATCCGGGTGTTCCGCGTCGACAACCCGCACACGAAGCCGCTGCCGTTCTGGGAGTGGATGATCGGCGAGGTGCAGGCCCGCTACCCCGACAGCCTGTTCCTGGCGGAGGCGTTCACCCGGCCCAAGGTGATGTACCGGCTGGCCAAGGTGGGCTTCTCGCAGAGCTACACCTACTTCACCTGGCGCGACACCAAGGCCGAGTTCCAGGACTACCTGACCGAGCTGACCCAGACCCCGCCGCGGGAGTACTTCCGGCCGAACTTCTTCGTGAACACCCCGGACATCAACCCGGTGTTCCTGCAGACCTCGGGCCGGCCTGGGTTCCTGATCCGCGCGGCGCTCGCCGCCACGCTGGCCGGCCTGTGGGGCGTCTACAACGGCTTCGAGCTGTGCGAGGGCACGCCGATGCCCGGCAAGGAAGAGTACCTGGACAGCGAGAAGTACCAGCTCCGCGCCTGGGACTGGGACCGGCCCGGCAACATCGTGCCGGAGATCACCCAGCTCAACGCCATACGCCGGCTCAACCCCGCGCTGCACTCCCACCTCGGCGTGACGTTCCTTCCGGCCAGCGGCGACCAGGTGCTGTTCTTCGAGAAGGCCACCAAGGACCGGTCGAACGTGATCCTCGTTGCGGTCAGCATGAATCCAAGCTACCCGCAATATGCTGAACTCTCGATCCCCACGGCGCTCGACGTGACCGAGTTGTTGCAGGGCCAGCAGTCCCGCTGGTCCGACCGCACCCAGCGCATCACATTGACGCCCGACCGGCCCTACGCCATCTGGCGCGCTCGAACCGTAGCCCAGTGAGAACGAGCATTTCCACCTCCCCGTCTGCCACCTCCCCGTCTGCCACCTCCCCGTCTGCCACCTCCCCGTCTGCCACCTCCCCGTCTGCCACCTCCCCGTCTGCCACCTCCCCGTCTGCCGCCGCCCCGTCGACCGCTGCCCCCATCACCGCATCGCTGCCTGCCATCGAGGACCCGCTTTGGTACAAGGACGCGATCATCTACCAGCTTCACCTCAAGTCGTTCTTTGACGCCAACAACGACGGCGTCGGCGACTTCCGCGGCCTGCTGGAAAAACTGGACTACGTGGCCGAACTCGGCGTCACCGCCATTTGGATGCTGCCGTTCTACCCGTCGCCCCGGCGCGACGACGGCTACGACATCGCGGACTACCAGGGCGTCCACGCGGACTACGGCGACATGGACGACGTGCGCCGCTTCGTCGAGGCCGCGCACGCCCGCGGGCTGCGGGTCATCACCGAGCTCGTCATCAACCACACCTCCGACCAGCACCCCTGGTTCCAGGCGGCCCGCCTCGCCCCGCCGGGCAGCGCGGAGCGCGAGCGCTACGTTTGGTCCGACACCAACGAGAAATACGCCGGCACCCGCATCATCTTCATCGACAGCGAGACCAGCAACTGGACCTGGGACCCGGTTGCCGGCGCCTACTACTGGCACCGTTTCTACTCGCACCAGCCTGACCTCAACTTCGACAACCCGGCCGTGCTGCAGGACGTGCTGTCGATCATGCGGTTCTGGCTGGACCTCGGCATCGACGGGCTGCGCCTCGACGCCGTGCCCTACTTGGTCGAGCGCGAGGGCACCAACAACGAGAACCTCCAGGAAACCCACGCGATCCTGAAGCTGATACGCGCCGAGATCGACCACTACGCGCCGGGCCGGATGCTGCTGGCGGAGGCCAACCAGTGGCCCGAGGACGCCCAGCAGTACTTCGGCGACGGCGACGAGTGCCACATG
>JAABUV010003532.1_pt1 | contig 19836 bp, 34 predicted proteins | sample 5559971 | NCBI WGS metagenome assembly JAABUV01 (sample SAMN10711881, study PRJNA513362) | rock metagenome | isolation source: Antarctica rocks | place: Antarctica: Victoria Land, Knobhead nord | collected 2015-12-19
GCTCAGCTGCCGCATGCCCAACGCCCTGAACTTCTCCTTCGACTACTACTGGTTCTGCTGGCTGGCCGTTGCGTGCTACCTGCCCGGCCTGCCCCAGCTGTACCTGTATATGCTCAAGCAGCGCCGATGCGTGCTGGGCGCTCCGCACCCAGCCAAAGCAAAGGCTGTCTGAGCGCAGGCCTGCCTGCTCTGCACCACGCGTGCTGCTCATGCGGCACAGCAGCTGTGCAGTTTTTTTAGCTTGGCATTGTCAGGAAGCAGGGTCTGCAAGTATGTAAGATGTTGCAGACAGGACTGGTTGGGGCGGGTTGCTACGGGGCACTCATGCACGAGCTGCACTCGACCACCTCTCTGGCGCGTCACACCTGCAGGCAGGCTGCACAGCCCGCGCATGTGCAGCAGGCACAGCACCTCAGCTACTGCCAGGTGGCAAGCGCGGCGGGGGCGGCAGTGGCTGCACGGCGACGCGTGCGCGCAGGTCCTTGATCTCTGCATCCTTCCTTTCGAGCTCCTCCTGCGCCGTCCTGAAGAGGCTGGAGATGTTGTGGACGAGCACCGCCCGCTCTTTCCGCAGGTCATCACGCTGGGGGGGCCAGGCAGACGTCAGCCCCCACACAACCCTCAGGCACTGATACGTCATGTGTGCCTGACGCAGCCCCCTCACCTCCGCCAGCACGCGCTGCAGCTCCTGCTGAAGGGTGGCAATCGCGTCCTCCTGCACCTCAGCCCGCTCCTGGAGCTGCATGCACACCAAAGCACGTGAGCAGCGCTACATGACTGTAAACAGGGGGATCCAGTGAGGAGGGCTGCCACCTCTGCTGCTCTGACTGGCAGGATGCCATCGCCAGCACGGCCTTCGGAGTACAAGTCACCATAGATGTCATCTTCGCACAGCTGCGGCACCGCGTGGGCAGGCACTGCAGCGCCACCCTCTGCGAGCGTGCATGCGTGAGCTGCTTAGCTTTAAAATGACGCGTTTCCACAGCAGCGTTCAGCAGGTGCAAACCTTGAGGCTCGTCCTGGTCATCAGAGTAGTCAACCTCTTCCTCACCGTTGTTTGCTGACATTGCTGAGCTTCGCCAAGGATAAGTGTGTTGTGTGTTTTAGCCTCCACCAGCCAACACTTGAACTTTCGACCTGATCAGGCTCCAAGCCCCCTCACATGGGCTATGCTTCAGCCATGTGATGGCAGCAGGTAAGGAGTGTCCCGCTTTCATAGACACCGCTCTGCAGCCCGACCGCTAACAGCAGCTGCTCAGACCTCCAGCCCCAGCATGGGGAGTGCAAGGCAGTGAAAAGGGCGCAGCGGGCGCGTCGCACACGTCTCGGTGCTCCATAAGGTCATGAGAATTGTCGCGACCCGGGGACACGGCCGGCAGCATGCTAAGCATTTATTCTAAAACATCATGCAAAAGCGCGCGCGCGTCAAGGCGCTGGCTGCTTGGCATGACCAGAAGCGCTGCCTCCAAACAGCTGCGACACCAGCGGTGCATATCCGAAAACACCCCATCTGTAACGCCAGGCATGGTCCCCCCCTGCAGCAAGACCGAGACGACTGCCACAGTAAGGATCACACAACTGCCGCAGCCGAACGGCGCCGGGCAGACCCTCTCACACACACTGTTATCGCCTCCAAGCGTCTGACTTCTCCTCCTTTGTTGCATCCTCCCACCAGGTACTCCTCTGTATCGCGCAACAGGTCAGTCGTCAGACGCAGAGCTGCACGCAAAGTGATGCATGTGATGATGCCTGTCACGACGGACACCGGGATGTTTGAGGTTGAGGTCAGAGGCGGGCCCGCATGCAGGCCACGGCTGCACCTTGTAGCCGCGGCGCAGAAAGGCCATTGCAGAGCCTTCCTCCTCAGTGTTCAGGCCCATGGCGAGCATCATCTCCTCCTTGGCCTCGCCCTGCGCCAGCGCGCACTCACATTCAAGGCACGTGTCGAGCACGACGGGCATCCTCCTCTACGAGGTGCAACAAGTGTGCGGCAAAGCAGCCCCGCGACCGTCACCATCCGGTTCGCGCCCCTGCGCCATTGGTGCGCAGGCTGCGCGGCAAGCCCTGGCCCAGCGCGTGGCATGCACCAGCACAGCTCGAACACACATCCAGCAAACCCCCCTGCGCCACATGCAAGCTAGGCAGGAGCTGAGGCGCGGGCGCGACGGCGCGAGGACGCGCCAGGTTGTAGCGTCGCGGCCGCTCGGCGATGCACGCATACTGGCCCGAGTCCTGGCGCAGCATGACCTGCCAGGGGCCCGGGTACTCCCGGAAGATGCAGCCGCTGTAGTTGATGATGAAGGGCGCCACCGCCACGCTCTGCCGCCGCCGCCTGCCTCAGCCAGCGCGGCGGGAGCCCCCGCCCGTGCTCTCCTACAGTACTGCTACACACCTGTGCAGCTGCACGCAGGGGCTGTACATGTTTGGCGCATCTGCGCACTCCGGCTGACACCCGCGCATGCGCCACACCCTCACCTACAAATAGGGCGGCGAGTGCGCACCTTGGAGTAGTCGCGCTGGCGGATGTAGAAGACGGGCGTGAAGGTGGACAGGAAGCGGAACTGCAGGTCCTTGGACGGGAAGCCCAGCAGGCCTGCCGCCCGCGCGCATGCCTGTGTGGCGCCTCCCTCCGCGCAGGAGCGCCGACGACACGCTCTCTGGGACGCTGCGGTGCTGGGCAGGCCCCTCGGGTCTGGCAGACCACGCACACATCACGGGGCGCAAATTTTCAGGTGCCGCAATGGCCCGCTCAGCAAGCAAGCGCGAGCCGCACGTGACGCGGGCTGCAGGCGCCGACTCGCCTGCGGCCGCCGCCTGCTCCGAGCGGGCGCGCGGCGCGCACCCAGGTCGGAGCGCAGCGTGTCGAGCTCCGAGTTCCACAGCACCAGCGGGCGGTCGCGCACGTACTCCGCGCAGTAGCGCTCCACGTCGACCAGCTCGACCGAGCTGGCGTTGATGGCGAGGAAGACGTCCGCGCGCGCGGCCGCCTCGGCCGGCGGCACCGCGCCCTCCGCGCTCTCGCCGCGCCACAGGCCCATGAGGCTGACCACGCTGCGCCGGCCCTCCTTTAGGTAGCCCATCGACACGCCGTCGATGAGCTCCAGCGAGGCGCGGAACCTGCGCGCGCTGCGTGGGTCAGCGGCGCTGGTCCATCCCGCCACTTGCCTGCGACTCTCTGCACACATGCCGGACAGCAAGCGCTCTCAAACAGTTAGTGTGCCCTGCACGCGGGCGCACATCCTGTACGAGCGGTTGTACTCGCCCTCGTCAGGCACCACGATGTGCACGCGCTTGCCCAGCCGCTGTGTCAGCTGCGCCCGGCCGGCACGCGCGAGTGTCGGGCAGGTGCGCGTGACGCTGCTTGTTGACAGACAGGGCGCCCTCTGCAGGCACACGCACCAGCCGGCCGGCCGCGATGGCGAGCTGGACGTTCGCGTCTATGAAGTCGTCGGACCCGCTCTTGTATGCTGCGGCAGAGCAGGACACGGTTGTGCGGTGCAGCGGCCTGAGTGGACACAGACGCACCAGTGTGGCAGCGCGCGCACCGTCCACGCTGCTGGGCAAGGCAGGGAACTCGACCTCCATCCTGGTCAAGCCGTCGTTGATGGCCTGCAGCACGCACAAACAGTGAGCGCGCCGACACCCAGGGGGCCGAGCTGGCAGTGCGGGCGCTCGCGGGCGCGCACGGCGGCAACGGAGTCGGTGGCGTCCTCCACCAGCTCCTTGAAGGAGGACGGCTTGTACGTCGCCCGGCCCTCGGACCTGGCCTTGAGCCGCGGCTCCAGGCCGGCCGCGGTGCCGCTGCCGCTGCTGCTGGCGGGGTCCAGGCTTGCGGCAGAGTGCATAATCAGCCTGCTGCGCTGCGGCTGAACCGCCTGCCTGCCCGGCGCGGGCGCCCAGCCCACAGCGCGCGGCGCGCTCGCCGACGGCGCGCACAGCGGCCGGTAGCACTGCGCGCACCGCGCCTGCAGCGCCATCTGCGCCTGCATTGCCAGTGAAGAAGATGCTTAGCTTTTACAGGACACACACTCGCCAAGGCGCCGTTGGGGGATGCTTGGGCGGGAGCCCAATAACATTGCTTGGATGGCGACCACGGTGAACCGGCGTCCTCGGGTTTCACCCTCTTACTCCGTTGGGCCATGGGCTCAAGTCAGGATCTCACCCCCCCCGCATACTTTGCACCTGATTAGCAGTGTTCTGTGCCCAGTGAGTGCATCGCGCAGTGGTGCTGAGTGTAGGTCCAGCTACTAGGGAGCTCCCACCCAGGTCCTTTAGGCACTCTGACTCGTTGACTCGCAGGCAGCCTCCAGCGGTAGCTCAGCGCAAGACAGCTCTTGTGAGCCGCGCAACAGAGGAGCACAGGACAATGACTCGCAAAGTGACTTTGGCATGCACGCAGTTTGCGTGCTCTTGGGACAAGGAAGGCAACCTGGTGCGTCCATTTGGTAGCCACATTTGCTTATAGCTACTCCTGTGAGTCAGCATTGGGCTGCACAGTCCCTGACTGCTTTTGACTTGGCAACTGCTTACATACGAAGAATAGCCTTGTGACAGACCCGCTATTGCTCAGGCCAAAGCAGAGAAAACGGTCCGTGAGGCGGCGTCCAAGGGAGCCAACATCATCCTGCTGCAGGCACGCCAGACTGTTTATCTTGCCCGTGGGCGACTTGCATGCTCATCTACGCGCTCTCCTGCAGGCTTCTCGCAGTGAACAAAGCTGCGTCACCTTGCTCGGAACCATGCAAACATGCAGCAGCCTGGGCGCCAGCGTGCGAGGACTATATTGAGTCTAGTTGTGCCGTCGGCAGGAGCTGTTCGAGACGCCGTACTTCTGCTCTGAGCAGAAGCAGGAGTACTTTGATCTGGCGCGGCCGTTTGAGGGCAACCCGGTGCTGCAGCGTTTCGCCAAGCTGGCAGCCGAGCTGGGCGTGGTGCTGCCGATCAGCTACTTTGAGCGCGAGAACAATGCGCACTACAACTCCATGGCAGTGTTTGACGCAGACGGCTCCTGCGTGGGGCGCTACCGCAAGAGCCATATTCCTGATGGCCCGGGGTGCGCCTGGAACACCGCTAGCTCGTGAGGTTTTTTTTGGCGATTTTCAATCCCTGGCCCCCCGAACTCTGATGGCCCGTTCTGCCAGGTACCAAGAGAAGTTCTACTTCAATCCCGGTGACACTGGCTTCAAGATTTTCCACACGAAGTTTGCCACTATCGGCGTCGCTATCTGCTGGGACCAGTGGTTCCCAGAGGGTGCACGTGCGATGGCGCTCCAGGGCGCGGAGGCACGCCTGACCCAGCCTCCTCAGTGATGCTGTTGTTGAACCCCTCATGCATGTGTGCCTCACTAGTGCTTGCAATGTCCATGCATGTGACATGACTCCAGAAGTGAACGCAGGTTCTCTTCTACCCCACGGCCATCGGCTCGGAGCCGCAGGACCCCAAGCTGGACTCGTACGAGCACTGGACGCGCGTCATGTGCGGACACGCTGGTGCCAACCTGGTGCGTGTTGCACCCCAGCTGCTTGGCCTGCAGTCGTGCTACATTTTTGTTAAGCTCTATGTACTGTGTGCACCGCGCGTGACAGGTGCCGCTGGTGGCATCCAACCGTGTTGGCAAGGAGCTCATGAACACCTTCTACGGCGGCTCGTTCATTGCTGGCCCCACGGGCGAAATCAGGGCACAGGTGTGCTCATCACACTGGCAGCATGGGCATGGTGGTTTTGACCCCCGACTCACGCTGACGCTCTTGTCTGCCATGCAGATTGGCAAGCAGACGGAGGGGGACCTGATCGACCCCAAGCCAGACAGGCATGAGGGCGTGGCAGTCTATTCCTTTGATTTGGACGACATCAGGGGCACGAGGGCCAGGTGCGCATGCTGTCATCATGCCGAGCATGCCTCAGGTTGCATGCAAGGGCCAAGCGCTCACAGGCATGACCTGCCATGCGCAGCTGGGGGCTGTTCCGCGACCGGCGGCCGGACCTGTACGGGCCACTGCTTACCCTGGACGGCAAGACAACCGTGAAGTGCACTATCCCGTACGCTGCTAGCGGCGTCTGAGTGCTACCCAGCAGAGTGGCCGTCCTCCCCCAGCCTTGCCCTTTTGCGCGACCCCGCCTCCCCTGACTTGCGCGCCCCTGGCATGCGCAGCATGTCGAGGTCGAGTGAGTGCACTCCTGTGGGTGCCACGTATGCCTGCCACATGTTCGTGGCCTTGTCAGTTGTTTGCAACACCTCTGTTTGGCCCTGTTGCGGAGCTGCGTCGCTAGGGGAGCTTGCTGGACTAGATATCAAGTTTTGAGCTGAGAGCGCCCTGCCATGGTCTTTCATGACTCCTGGCTCTTCTGCCTCCTGGCTGTCCTCTTCGTCACCTGTCAGCTGCACGCATCGCTTGTCTCCCAGAGGTGGAGGGGACCTGTCTGTTGTGTTCGCCATCTGTGTTGCGGCCTCACCCGCTGCGGCTCTGGACAGCCTCTCATAGGTGTCCTGCATGCCTGCATGCGAGAACACGTTGCTGAAGCTGCTACCAGCGGCGGTGTGCAGTGGCTGCAAAGCTTGGGTCAGTACCTGGCAGGTGGTTGCGGTGCCTGTTTCGCGCGCTACGCTTGCTTGTAAGCTTCCTGCACGAGCCTCCCATCCATGCCAGCATGTTGGTTGCTGGGAACACAAAGCTTGGCCTGTGTTGAAAACACTCTTTTCAGATGCAAGTGAGAGGTTCGTGACTCACAGGAAGTAATAATGAAGCAACGATGAAGCCCTCTTGACCCATCTGCTTCAGCTTCAGCATCCACATCATTGATGCAAGCTCAGACCTGCCTAGCAAGAGCCTTCCGTGCCATGGCTGTGCTGCTGTTCTATAAGAGCTTGCTCTGTGCCTACCTGTTTGCAGCACAGGTACTCCTGAGCCTGTCCTTGTGTGCTGTGCCAGTCAAAGAGCTGGCTGTCGTTGCTGAAGCTTATGTTGCAGGTTCTGCATAGCGCGGCCACCACTGCGTTGCTACAGGCTGCTGCGCCTGTAGAAGAACGTGCTGTCGACAAAACATACTTGGTGACCGCCGTGATAGCAGCAGGTTGCGAGCATGTGTGCGAGCTGCGCCTGACGCAGCTCGAAACAGGGAGTGTGGAGCAGGTCCTAGCAGCAGCGCCGCTGCTTGAAGTCAACACCGTGGTGCTGCAGTTCTCAGAAAGTGCTCCGTGTACCTTTGCTTTGCATGCCACCTGCCCCGCAGCCAGCGCTTGCCATGCGCCAGAAATTTTGAGCCTTGGGAGCCTGGCAGAGCAGCAAGCATTGGTCGTCGAGAGCCACACAAACCTGCCTGGCCTCGCGCATGCTCACATACTGCTGCAGAAGATCCATGTGATGCATGTGCATGAACATGCGACAGCACAGGGCCCTGAAAGCCATGCAGAGCTTGCACCTGCTCTGCAGGGTGTGAGGCGTGTTGTGACATGGTCGCTGTTTGTCGTGCTCATCGTGCTGCAGGGCTGCCTGCTGTGCAGAGCGAGCCGGATGCACATGCTCCGCAAGACTTGCATGCTGTGACGGAGCTGGTCAAGGCGAGGCCGTGCTGGTCCTGTGCCTTACACGCTCATGCATGCTGTCATGCACCAGACATGAAGCCAGCCTTCAGTGCTGTCACGCTGACATTGCCATGTTTGATTGCCTCGACGTCAGACCCCGCCTCCGGGGAGACTGTGTGGAAGACACGCAGACCCGCGGGGCCCCACTCGTACATTGTTGCGTCCTCACTGCTCTGTTCTGCAGCAAGGAGCGCAGGCTTGTGTCAGGCGCCGCCCTAGCATGCCCCTGCCTTTGTGCTAGCGAGTGCATAGCTGACAGAAATGCAGCTGGAACACAGGCAGAGGGCCATGCGAGCGCACTGTAGAGAGAAGAATACGATGCGCTCCCAACCTCGGTCCTCACCACTGCCCGCGGCGCACCAGAGTTGATCTGTTCGGGCCCAGGCCCCAAGGGCACATTAACGTTGTACATGTCAGCCTGTGCACCCCATGCTTTCCACAGGTCTTCTGTGACGGCGCCTGCGACCTGCTCGCAGAGCGCAGTCTCGTGAGTCGCGGCTCCTCACAGTGATCATTGCCAGGGTTGCGTAGGAGAAACAGCACAGATCACCTGGACGGCGTCGGAGACCTCAGCGTCCGTCCAATTATTGAAGCCCTTGAAAAAGGGAAACGATATTGCCACCGCCCTGCGACCTGCCAGCACGCCTTCCAGCGCTGCGCCGACGGTGCCCGACGAGAGAACTGACGCCCTGCATGCACAGAAGCTGGAGCGTCAACACTTGCACAGAGCTCAAACTGCACAGGAGAGCTTGGAGCTCTTGGAGAGCCTGAAGAGCATACGGGTCCGGGTCACGCACCGCCCCGCGTTGTGCCCCACGTTGGGGCCGCTTATCACAAAGTCGCAGCTCGGGGCGAGGTGGTACAGTGCTATGTTGACTGCGCTGGCTGGCGGCCCGTGCACGTGCCAGGTCCGCTCGCCGAGACGCTCCACGCTCAGCGGGCCTTTGCCGACGCTCTTTGCCACAAAGCTCTCCGGCCTCGCCGGCAGGCACACGAAGCAGTTCCAGCTGTCCTGGCGCAAGGGCGTTCGCGGGGGTAGCCCAGGCGGCCTTGCGTCCGCACGCGAGCGTCTCAGGCATGTGCACTGGGAGCAAGCTGAGCGCACCCCAAGGTGTTGCGGACGTGCGGCACCCAGGCCTTGATGAACGGGGAGTCTGGGCCGTCGTCATTGGTGATGAGCACAGTCGGCAGGGCGGCGCCGGCACCCGATGCTGATGGCCGCGCGCGACTGGGCAGCGCGGCGCGCCTGCTCAGCCCCTGCCAAGAGCAGAGGCTACGGGGCGCCCGCTGCAAGCACTGGCCCTGCATCAAACGGCCTAAGCGCGGGTGCAGGAGGTCGTGTAAGTGCCCGGCGAGCGCGCAGTCAGTACAGGAGGTGCTTGCGGATCAGCACCAGTGTCTTGAAAGGGGTATGTGCTGTTGCATCTACTTAAATCAGGCAGTCAGTGGGCCTCATCATCAGGTTTAAATCCTTGCCACGCGGGAAGAGTGACAGCTGACCAGACGCCATACAGGGGCCCCCGGCATATATACAGCAAGCTTGGCCAAGGAGGGGTAAGGCCAGAGCGGCTGATGATCTGAAGGTTTGAGCGTGTCTGTGCGTGGGAAGCAGATGTACGTCCGTTCGCACACTTGTATCTCACCCAGTGGCGCTAGGCAATCGCTAGGCGGCCTGCGGCTGTCGCATGCCGCCAGCGCGCGTAGGAGGCATGCCCGGGGCCAACGCTGCAAGGCGGTGGCCGCAGACAGCGTGTTGCGCACCATGAGCGAGAACGGTGAGGTGGCTGTGCTGGTAGTGGAGGGCACTCAGCTCGTCCAAGAGGTAGGCGACATCAGCATGGTCTCATTATTATTAGCATAGCATTGCTCGCGCCCTGGGGCTCAGCTATGCCTGCGCCTCTGTCCGCTTCCCCACTCCACCTTGTATTTTCTGGCTTGAAACATACCATCACTGATGCTCATGGTGTCACTCTACGCCACGGGCAGCACACAATGGTGCTCCTGGCCAGGGCGTGCAGGCGCTCACCACTGAAGCCCGGTGGTCGTAGGCGTGTAGGCGGCACAGGACGTCCCCAACTGCCAGCGCTGCGCTGGGGCGCGCGCTGATGGGCACGCTCCTGCTGGGGTGCTTCAGAGAGGAAGGGGAGGCCACACAGGTGCGCATGGCGGCTGCGCACCAGCGAGTCTGGGAAGCGAGCTCGCTCGGGCGCGTCCGCTGAGCGCGCTGGTGCGACAGGTGAGCTTCCAGGGCAACGGCCCGCTTCAGAACCTGCAGACGATCGCGGATGCGGGCGGCCTGGTCAAGGGGAAGCTCGGCAACCCGACCGCTGACCCGCCGCTGCGATCGGACGGCAAGCTGAACGTCGGCGCGGCGGTCGGCCAGGGTGCGCACGGCGTGCATGCGCAGCGCGCCGCCGCCTGCCCGGGCGTGCCGGAACAGCGGCCCAGCCTGCGCAGGCAGTGTTGCCCTGGACGTGAGGTGGCTGCCGTGGCTGCGCAGGCGTGCTCTCCGTGGTGCGCAGCCACCCAGCGCAGGAGCGTCCATACACAGGCTTGGTGGAGATACGCAGCGGCGAGATCGCAGACGACCTGGCGAACTACCTGGCGGACTCAGAGCAGGTGGGTGTAGAAACCTCAACGAGCCACGTAGGCAGTTTGCTTGCACCAGCACACAGCACCCGTCCTGCCCATGTCGACTGGCACGAGGCAAAGTGAGCCCTTGGTTGCCTCGTAGTGGGCACGCCTTGTGCGTGCGCCACTGGTCGCTGTGCGTCAGGGCTCGCGTCCAATGCATTGCAGTGTTTACGCGAGTCGCGAGCACAGACGACGCGCAGGATCGCGCCCGCAGAGCCCCCGCGCATGCAGCGACGCCGGCGCGGTCGCGCGCCAGGTGAACTCCGCGCTGGCGCTCGGCGTCAGCATCAGCCGCGACGCGTCCGTGCGCGCGGCCGGCGGCTACATGGTGCAGGTGCTGCCATTCGCGTCGGAGGCCACGCTGGCGCGCCTGGAGGCCAACGTGGCTGCCGCGCAGAGCGTCACCGACATGCTGCACGCCGGCGCGGCGCCGGCGGACATCGCCGCGCGGCTGCTGGACGGCTTGGGCATGACGCCCGGGTTCTCGCTCGTGCCCAGGCGCGCGCTGAGATCGCTGAATGCGGATTGAGCGGCTGCTGGCTCAGTGCATCCTGATGCCTGTCAGTGGCTGGGGAAGTTGAGGAGGGGCTGAAATTGCCCTGCAAGAGACTGCGCAACTGACAAGCTCATGTCGTACCTGCTTGCATGCCGGCAAATCGTCCAGCCCAGGTTTTCATGGAGACAGCTGCGGGGTCTCTTGCGTGTTGCGCGCTGCTCGTCCACTTAGTGGCTCTCAAGGCGCTTGCGTGCTCAGGTATGGGCCGTGCGAGGCGGCGGCGCTGCAGGAGCGCATGAAGCGCGCGGTCGCGCTGCTGGGCGAGGACGAGGTCCGCACGATTCTGGAGACGGAGGGCCGCATCGAGGCGCGACACCTCACACCAGCCCCGACTGTTTGGCGCCTTGTTCCCTTGCTCGTTCTTGGTCAAGGCATGGGCTGGGTGTTGCCTTGCAGACAGTATGGTCGCGCAGGTGACGTGCGAGTTCTGCAAGGAGACGTACCAATTTCAGGAGGAGGAGGTTCTTGCTGCTGCGCCCAGCGCATGATGCGAGCATGCGGCGCCTGTCTGCTTCTGCAGGTCTGTTTCTGGCCTGCTAATCTTACAACGCATGCTGGTGTAGGAACAATTATCTGTGACAAGGGTGCTGCAAGCAGCTCAGTGACGCTCTGGCACACTGCTTTTGACCATAAAGTCCTGGCCGCTGCCTGTCGCCACCCTTTTGCAGCAAGCTGTGTTGCGATATGCAATGTGACGATATTTCAAGGGCACTTGCAGCACGCACAGGCGGCCACTGGGCCAGGCTCCCCAGCCTTTTCACAAGCACTGTGTTTGAAGCACAGCTGTGTCCACAGCCCGTTGACATTGAAGCTTGCAGCGAGCTATCAACTGCTCTACTGCATCACATCCGTTCAAGAGTATAGACACGTGTGCAGGCTGCTTGCTCACATACAGGACCAGGGCTGGTCCTGGCAGCCGGGCACATGTGCCATTCCAGGGCCAATGGACTTCACGCGTGATAACATGAAGAGGAATGCTGAAAGACCGTGGATGCGTCAAGCACCTTTGCCACAGCCAGGAGGCCGTCTGTAACACAGAGCTCGCCCCCTTTGACACGGCACTGATAGGACGTGTGCGGGGCAGCTGCACTTGTGACAATGGGCGCACAGGCAGAGCAAGACGCGCCGCAGCCCAATGGAGGCGTATCAACTGCTGCTGTTGGCCCCCTGACAGACACCCGCGACCAGGATGATGACGCCGTGGTGGTCAACACACTCACATATGCCTACCCGGGCCATAAGCCGCTGATTAGCACCATGTCCCTCCGCCTGCCGCGGGGGAGCCGCTGCTTGCTCATCGGCGCCAATGGAGCAGGCGCGTCCCCAGACTTCTGCCTTGTGTTGATGGCTAGAGCTGCACCCACTCCAAGGTATGCAATCATCTCAAGTGCACCAGCTTACTTGAGCTGCCTTGCGGCCTGCAGGCAAGACGACGCTGCTGCAGGTGCTAGCGGGCAAGTTCATGGTGGACAGGGACGCCGTGCGCATCCTGGGCAGGCCGGCGTTCCACGACATCACGCTGGCGGCGTCCGGCGACCTGTCCTACCTGGGCGCGCAATGGCGGCGCGACGTGGCCTTTGCGGGCTATGATGTGCCCATCCAGGCACGCCCTGGGCCTCTGGTACCCCTGCTGGCAGACCCCTGCGGCATTTTGGAGGACCCGTGGCCAGGGACAGACAGGCTTGCTCTGCGAGCAGTCCTCAAAAGGTGGCGCAAGGGGTCAGAAACCTACGTATCTGCCTGCGGCTGCGTATCAGCTGCCCCCGGCTTGCAGTGCACTGCAGGCCCCAGAGCCCGGGGGACGTCACAGCGCGCGGAGAGCGCTGCGTGGCCTTCAGCCGCAGCCGGCTGCGACCTGGACACATGTTCCCGCCGCCCTGCGCTGGCCCTGTCCGCGGCCGCCGCGCGGCGAGCCGCCGCGCCCGTCCGACCAGCCTGCCCGCTGCTGCGGGCGACAGGCCGACATCGGCGCGGGCGACATCATCGCCAACGTGGAGGGCGTGGACCCGGCGCGGCGCGCGCGGCTGCTGGAGCTGCTGGACATCGACCCCGCCTGGCGCCTCAACCGCGTCTCAGATGGCCAGCGCCGGCGCGTGCAGATCTGCATGGGCCTGCTCAAGCCCTACCAGGCGCGCTGGAGCTCACCCGCCCGCCCGCCAGTGTCGCCTGCGGCGCAGCCTGCAGGCCTGCCCCGCCTGCACTGACCACGCCCGGCTGTTGTAGGTAAGCGCGCCGTGTTACGCGCTTTCGTCAGGCGAGCGAGGCCTGCCACCTGGCGGGCACTGCGTACTGCAACAGCGCATCGCCCTGCAGTACGTCGTGTGCCAGCGATGTGGCCACGCATGCTCCCTTGCTCTTGTGTGATGCGGCAACCGCGTGCAGGGCGCCCAGCCAGAGCAGTGGCGCAGGTGCGGTCGCAGAGGTGCGTCGAGGTCCCCTGGCAGCGCGCCACGCAATGAGAGCAGAGCTGCGCGCGGGCGCAGCGCGTGCACGTATGACCAGGGTAGGCTGAGGGCTAGTGATAGGTTAGCACCTCTGATCCTAACCATACCCTGTCGCGCAGGTGCTGCTGCTGGACGAGGTGACGGTGGACATGGACGTGGTCGGCCGCCTGGACCTGCTCGCCTTCTTTGAGGAGGAGTGCGCGGTGCGCGGCGCGACCATCCTGTACGCGACACACATCTTTGATGGCCTGGGGCCCTGGCTGACGCACCTGGCGTATATCGACGACGGCCGGCTCACCTTTGGTGCGGCCCGCGCCTGCCCGGGCCCCACCCCTGTCGGCCGCGCGGCGCGCTGAAAGGCGCGCCCGCAGCTTCCGGCCTGCCGGTAGGTGAAGTGCCGGCTTGCGTCCGCGGTCCTTCACAGACAGGTCTGCGTCTCAAGTGACGCTCCATTCATGTGGGTGCATAAGAGCGACTGACGCTTGGTAAAAACTACGCCTGGAAATGGTGTGTGCTAACATTTGTTCAGGGGGAGACTCTGCCAGCAATTGTGCTGCGTTGTCCTTCCTGTGCTGCTGAGCTTGGCTCTGCGCAGCATGCGCCCCTGTCCACCGCCATGCTGCAGCCACGGCGCGCACACGGTGCTATCTGATGTCGGCGCTTGAACGGCGCCCGTGTGGAGAAACCGAGCGCATGCAGCCTGCGCTGCGCAGGCGGCCCGGCTGCGGCGGCGTGCGACGCGGCCGAGCTGCGGCGCGAGGGCAAGCTGCTGGGCCTGGTGGAGTCCTGGCTGCGCGACGAGCGCGAGCGCCGCCGCGCGGCCGAGGCCGCCGACCCGGGCGCCCGCGCGCGCCGCCCGGGCGCGCGCCTGCCGGCCAGCGCCGCGCCGGCCATGCCCACCAAGCACATGATGTTCTTCCGCGGCTAGGTCCCGGCGGGGGCGCGCGTGCGTGTTGCTGCTGCGTCATGGGCCAGGGCCACGAGCGCGGGAGCGGCGCTGCTAGATGATGAGGCTGTATTCTTCTGGCGCCGGGCCGTGCCGCCCAGCCATGACCAGCTCTTGCACATTGGTGAGCTCGACTGCATGCGAGGGCGGTGCGGCATCCTGCTGCTGCAGGGCTGGTCTGGTGTCTAGCGCCAGCTGCTTTGAGCTCGTGAGGCAAACGCATGCAGGGTGAGACCAGCGTAATGCATGATGAGTGGTGTGCATGCTGTTGGGTATGACCAGCACTTGCAGGCCGTTTGTTGTGCTGACTGCCAGATCTGATGCAGCTGTTCAAGCATGCGTCCAAAGTGGCAAACTGGCAGCAGTGATTTCACATCTTTGAGGGTAGGCTGAGAGTTGCAAGAACTTGCCAGGACTTGAATGTCTGCTGTCTGCGATGGCCCAATGATGTGTCACAAGCAACGGCTCACATGTAAGTGCTTTTTAGCTCAGCTCAGGACTGGTCCTGCCATGGGTGAGAAAGCCACCTAGGTCCACCTGACCCCCGCCTTCCCAGCCTTCCCTGCACATCAGCTCAAGGAGAGGAAAGTCGAGTTTTGACACGAGACATCTCACCATCGAATTGTGAAGCCGAGGCTGGACCGAAAGCGCTTGCCAAGCGTCCCAGCAGGAGCCGGCGCGGCGGGCCCTTGGTGCGGCGTGTTGATGGCGGGCAGCCGCGGTGCAAGGCCGGAGAGGGCCCCCGCAGCGCCTGCCAGGGAACCCCAGGCTGCCAGCCTGCCCGAGCCTGCGCCGCCACGCACCGCAGCGGAGGTGGCCCTGCAGAGCAAGTCACGCCACGCGGCTCAGGCCCCCCTTGCTGCGCTCGTGTCAGCCTGAATTGCCCTGCTTGGCCTGGCCGCAGGTGCAGGAGCGCAACCTGAGGGCTGCCCTGGAAGTGTCCACGCTGCACATTGTGGCGCTCAGCGGGGACGACGACGCGGAGGTCGTGGAGGAGGTCGAGCGCCAGGTGCGTGCCCTCACAGCGCGCTGGCCCTGCTATGCTTGCTCAGTGCCTTTCGCATCAAGGTGGCAACTTTGAGTCACAGCTGCGCATTGCCCGGCCGGGACAAACAACGACGCGTCCACACTCCGCAAGCCCGCAAACACGGGCGGGAGGCAACCGGCGTGCAGGCCGCCCTCTCGTGCTGTACTGTGCCTCGGCGGCGGCCCTCCCGCGCGCGTTGACCTGTACGGCCCTGCCTGCAGAGACTGACCTGTGTGCTGGCGGCGCAGGTGGCGTTCGAGTCCCCGTACATCCGGCAGGAGGTGCTGCGCTTCCGGCGGGGCCTGGAAAAAGCCAAGCCTGTCAGGCCGAAGAAGCCGGTGCGGCCGACCTGCTGCGCGCTGTCCCCCTTGCCCGCCCTGCAGCCGCCCGCCGCGCCCCCGAGCACACGGCACCTGGCGGACAGGCGGCGCTCGAGCCAGGGCGCTGCGCCGCAGGTCTCGTCAGACGTGCTGAAGCAGGTGTGGGAGTACGTGCGCTTCCACCAGGCATCGGGCCGCTCGGACAAGGCGCGCCTCCGCCGCCGCTGCGCGTCTCTCCTGCCTGTCACGTGCTGGCCGCGCTTCTGGGTTGAGCCGTGCCTGTGAATGGGCTGTGGGACGCGCCCGCCGCGCGTGCGCGGTGAGCGCATGCTTCCCCGCGGGAGACGCATTCGCGGGGAGCAGGGCGCTTGGGCAGCCGCTGCCTCAGCACGCCTGCCCCTGCGGGCGCCCCGCGCCGCAGGGGCAGTACGTGGGGCAGGGCCACACGCCGCAGCCCTGCGCCGCCGCCGCTCAGAGCGCAGCGTGCCGCCGCCGCGCAGGAGCGCAAGCTGTTCGACGAGCGCTTCATGCGCGTGGACACGCGGCGGATGTTTGAGCTGACGGGCGCCGCGGATGCGCTGGACCTGCGGCTGCTGGTGGAGCTGACCAGCCGGGCGCTCGCGCGCATCATCGAGGTGCGCGCCCGCGCCCCAGCGCGCCCGGCGCGCTCTAGGCCCGACGCGCGCCCGAGTCACAACGCGCCCGGGTCGCATCGCGCCTGGCACGCCCGATGCGCGGCCTGCCCCGCGGCCGCTCAGTCCCCTGACGTTGTCATGGCGGGGCGGCTGGGTGCACGCGGTCGTGGCTGCAGGCCCTGCCCCAACGTGGGCCGGCCGGGTCGCGGGGAGCACATGCGGCCGCGCGCTGCGTCTGGCCAGCGGCGTAGGCGCAGCGGGCGGCCGCAAGGCGCTGCGCCCCGTGCGCCTGACCGCGCCGCGGCCGCGCGCGCCGGCAGGGCAAGTCGCCGGAGGAGATCCGCGCGACCTTCTCGCTGCCCGACGACCTGACCGAGGAGGAGAAGCTGGAGCCCGTGCGCAACCCCGGCAACGACACGCGCCTGCGCCTGCTCAACCACCTGCTCGACCGCCGGCGCGAGGTGCGCTCGAGAGGCGCCACACGATGAGCGCCTCCCGAAGCCAATAAGTGACGAGGTGGGGTGCTGTGCTGGGCCTGCCCGGGCGGCAGCCCCCTTCGCCGCCCCGGAGCGCGCGCAGCGCGGCGCCGCGCGCTCCTGCACGCGCCGCGACGGCGCGCGCGCGGGGCCCGCCGGCGGCCCGTGCACGACAGGCTTGCTTCCAGAGCTGTTGGGCGCATGACCGCACCCGAGCGCCGCTGAAGCCAGAGCGGCGCGCGCGCCAGGTGCTGCTCTCCGCCAGGGACGCGGAGCCCGCGGCGGCGCCCGCGGCCGCGGCGCCCGCCCAGGAGGACACGCGCACGCTGGACGACCTGCTGAACTTCATCGGCGCGGGCGACGAGCGCGGCGGCGCCGCTGGCGCCGCGGCCGGCGGCAAGGCCAAGCCGCGCGCCAAGGCCAAGCCCAGGCCTAAGAAGCCAGCGGGCGGCGGCGGCGGCGGCGGTGCCGGCGGCGGCGGCGGCGGCGGCGGCGGCGGCGGCGGCGACGGCGGCGGCGAGGGTGAGGGGCCGGGTCGCCCCGGCCGCGCCGCCCCGGCGACCCCGCGCGGCGCCGAGTGCGAGCCCAGCACCAGCGGGCGCAGCCCCTCGCCCGCACGCAACGGCACCGACGGCGGCAGCGCGCCGCACAGCCGCGCCGCCGGCGGGCCTTGCCCCCAGAGGGGCGGCGCGGCAGCCGCAGCCGCCACCGACAGGGCTCACGCTGCGGCCGCCAACGGCGCGTCTGCAGCGGCGGCCGGCAGCGCGCATGCAGGCATCAGCAATGGGGCGCCCGCGGCCGGCGCGCGCGCCAATGGCGGCGCGTGCGCCCGCGCGGGCGAGCCCTGGCTGCCAGAGGGGACGGACCCGCGCGCCGCCGTGCTGGCGGCGGCATGGGCGGCGGTGGCGGGCGGCGCCGCCGACAGCAGCGGCGACGACACGGAGACCGGCGCGCCGGGCGGCGGCGACCCGGACGCTGAGGACGTGGAGGACGCGGAGGACCTGGAGGATCTGGACGCGCTGGAGGACCTGGCGGGCCCGGACCTGCAGCACTGCCTGGATCAGGACTGGGTGGTGCGCGCCCCGCACGCGCGCTCCCCCCGGGCGCCCCCGGCGGCCGCCGCCGCCGCCCTCCCTGGGCGCAGCTGTGCCGTCAGGCCGCCGCGCGGGCGCCAGGCCTGTCCTGACATGCTGCTCTTCTGGTAGCGAGTGCGGGCGCTGGGCTGTCGGCGCTCTGCGTGCCGCTGCCGTGGGCGCGCGCCGCCCGCCCCGGCCGCTCCCCGTGCCAGGCTGCTCGTCTGGCGCAAGAGGGACGCGGGGCCTGAGCCCGCCTGCGGCGCGCCTGCGCGGCAGGCGCGCCAGCAGGAGTTCTTCGGGCCGCGCTCCGGCGCGGCGATCACCACGCTCACCTCGCTGGCGAACTTCCGGCCGCGGCGCCCGGCGTGCGGCGCGCCCGCCTGCGCGGCGCGCCAGTCCGGCGCGGGCGACCTCGTGCCCCAGGGCGCCCCCGCAGCGCCGGCCGCCTACGGCAGTGAGCCGCGCGCTGCGCACGGCGGGGCGTGCGCGCCGGACTGGGCGGACCCGGCCGACGTGGCGGCCGCACGGCGCGTGCTGCAGCGCTTCCTGCAGGTCAGCGGCCTGGGCGCGCACCTTGCAATTGTCGCCGCCGGCCACACCGCCGCTGAGCCAGACGCGCACTCCGGCGCCGAGCGGCACGCAGCGGCTGCGGATGCCGATGCGGGCGCTGCTGCGCCCTCTGTGGCATGCGAGTGCGCGCGGCACGGCAGCGTTGGGCAGGCGCGCGCTGGCTCTGGCGCCAGCTGCGGCGGAGCCTGCTCCAGCGCGCCGGGCCGCGAGGGCAGCGGCGGCGGCGCCGTGGCGTGCGGCGCGGTCGGCAGCATGCAGCTGCGGCTGGAGCTGCGCTGTCAAAATGCATGAGCATTTAGGTGTTCATGGCCCATAGAGCGCGGATGGGCCCCGCGCATGCACCAGGATAGGGGCGCGATCAGACCTTGCCGGCATGCAAACGTCGGCCTGCGCCACTCTCGAGGCGCTACCCCGCGCGCGCGCGGCCGAGCTGGAGGGAGCAGCTGCTGAGCGCCGAGGCCAGGCCCGAAGAGGCGCGGCGCGGTGCCGCAGCGGCTGGGGCCCCTGAGGACAGCGCAGCCAGTTACTGCGACTGCCTGAGGCAGCACGTGACACGGGCTGGGTGTTATTCTGCGGCCACTGAAGATGTGGAGGGACTGCATGAAGGGTCTGCATGGAGAACAGTGTCTGTGGGCCTGTAGGAACCTGCTCAGGACGACGGCCAGGCGTGCTGCACAAGCAGATGCACAGAAGTCCTGAAGTTGGTTGCGAGGCAGGCGCCGGTGTGGTGTCAAGCTGACAAGGCCCTCGAGGGCCGCACTTGCTAGTTGCACGTTCAGGTGGCCGCCCCCACCAGCTCTCTACCACTCACGCAAGGCAAGGCGCTGCCAAACCGCGCACAGGTGCATGAAGGGCTCCAACCGCAACTCAAGGGGTTTGCACACAAATGTATGTCCCGGCGAGGTGTCGGAGGCGCGGCCGCAACGGCATGGCAGCCTGCCTCGCTGGGCAACGCTCGCAGCTTGTGGCCTGTTCTGTCGGCCCCGCGCTGCCCCGGTCCCTCCAGTTCCCCGCTTCAGACATGCTCCCTACGGGACGCATGGCACGCGCATGTTTCTCATGTCCGTGTTGTGTTGAGCTCACCAGGCAGCACGTACGCGCATGCTCCTGGCTGCTTTGGTGTTCCCTCCCCCAACCCCCCACCCACCTGGCGGTGCCCTAAGACCCATGCTAAAAGAACCTCCATGCAGCAACAATGACCGCGCGCGAATGAGCTGCAGGGGCGCATAAAGCAGCGAAGTTCTCTGTGCTCCAGGAATGAGTTTCTCTCTTGGTACAGCAGCATGTCCAGGCCACCCCTTGGTGTGTTTGGTATGCCCCTGGGGCGCAAGCGGCGCCCCAGGGGCAAGGGGCGGCGTTCTGTATATCAGGCCACGCTCGTTTCGCATCCCCCGGCCCCACCAGCGATGAATGCGCAGGCCACGCCCCTCCCTGTCACTCAATACCGGCCCTAGCGATTAGCGCGGGTGGGCTCCTTTCAGGGGGGCGGCACCTTGCCGGCGCCGGCCGAGCAGTAATAACGCCCGGCCGGGCTGCAGACGCACGGCCTGTCTGGCCATTGGTTGTCAG
>JAABUV010003534.1_pt1 | contig 19827 bp, 28 predicted proteins | sample 5559971 | NCBI WGS metagenome assembly JAABUV01 (sample SAMN10711881, study PRJNA513362) | rock metagenome | isolation source: Antarctica rocks | place: Antarctica: Victoria Land, Knobhead nord | collected 2015-12-19
GCCGGGCTGCTCGCGGGCGGCCCGGGCGGCCCGGGGGGCCTGCTGCCGCCGGGCGGCCCCGTGCTCGGCCGCGGCAGCGCCGGCGACGAGCAGATGGCGCAGCTGGCCGCGTACTCGCACGCGATGAAGGGCGGCGGCGGCGCGGCGGAGGCGGCGGCCGCCGGCGGCGCGCTGGCGGGCGGCGCGCCGGTGCAGCCAGCGGGCGTCGGCCAGGCGCGGCGGCGCCTGTTCTCTTAGCGCCCCCTCTGAGAACTGCGTAGAACTGCATAGGGCTCTGACAAGCCGCCCACCCGTCGGTTATTGGTGCAGCCTGCAAGTGATGCAAACCCCGATAGAGGGAAAGGGCGGGCTTGAAGCAGTGCCTGGAGCGCCCGCGCAGGGCTTGCTGCGGCGCTCGCCGCCGCTTGCGCCCAAGCCGCCGCTGCCGCCGCCGGCCAAGCCGCCGCCCGCCAGCGCGCCGAGCGGCTCGCTCACGCAGCAGGTGCCTCGCCGTCTTGCACGGCATGCGTCCGGAAGCCCTGCTCCTGCCACCCCGGGAGTGTGGTCGGGCTGCACTACCCCAAGGCTTTGTCGCCCCCTTCGTGGCAGCGAGTGAAGGGCCTGGATATTGTCATATAGACACGGGTCCGGTGTTGGGAGCTCACTGCGTGGGTGTGCGGCCTCGCACGAGCACAGACCTGCAGCAGCAGCAGCCGTGCACCTGTGTAGAGCAAGCAGCCTGAGAGGCCGGTGCCTGGGACAGGGTAGGCCAGCAACGGCTCAAGTGACAGCAGCGTCCGTAGCCTCAGCCCCGCTGGGACAGCGTGCGCAGGGCCCCGGCGGCGCGCTGCAGCAGCGTGGCGGGCCCGGCGGAGCAGCTGGCGGCGCGGCGGGCGGCGCGGCGCTGGGCGCGGCAACCCTGCCAGCGTACCCCGGCTTTGCGCACCCTGGGCCGCAGGCCGGGGCCAGTGCACAGCAGGTGCGTCGGCCACCCTCTGCATCTCATGAGCTTCTTGGCTGAGTGGTGGCACCACACCTCGCCCTGCCATCCCCGCAACATAGGATCCGCAGCTTCTGTGAATTGGGTAACGTGTCCGCACCAGCGATCAGCCAAAGGATGAACAGCGCACGCCCCCCGCAGTGTTGACTGTGCTCGTTGATACGTGAACAGTGTGCCCGGCAACAACTCCCGCAGCTGCCAAGCTGCGCGGCAATCCTGATCCGGCATGCGGGGCTCTGACTGCGTGCGCCTGGGGCGTGTGCAGGCGGCATTGCCACGGCAGCCGGGCGGCGGCGGCAGCGGCAGCGGCAGCGGCATCAGCAGCGGCGGCGGCAATGGCGGCGGCGGCGGCGGCGGGCTGCCACTGCAGCGGCTGACGCCCGAGCAGATGCAGGCGGTGCAGGCGCAGGTGCAGGGGCAGCAGGTGACGCGCCCGCCAAACACCCTCGCAGGCCTCGCTCCCCTCACACCTGCTTGACCTGGCCATACCGTTGCCCCTGGGCAACGTACGGCGGCCCCGGCGTGACGCGCGCGCGCGTTGCCAACAGGCGCTCGGCGAGGGCGGCGGCGGCGGCGGAGGGTTCCGTGCGCCTGCGCCGCCTGTGTCGGCGGCCGCTGCGGCGCAGGCGGCCGGCCTGGCGGCCGCGCAGGCGACCGCGGCGGCCGCGCAGCAGCAGGCGGCGCAGCTGCAGGCAGCCGCCGCGGCGCAGGCCGCGCAGGCGCGCGCAGCCGCGGCGGCTGCCGCAGCTGGGGCGGGCGGGGCAGCCGCGGTGCGACGCGGCCCCTGCCACAGACGGCGGCAGCCGCGGGCTATGCTTGCATGCTCTTTTGCATGTCCGCGGATGCGAGCAGGTTCTGCTGGCGGTCGGCACGGCAAGCGCCCAGCCCGGGGTCACAACCTTCGCCTGTGCGCTCGGGTAGAGCAGTGCCTGCTGTTCCTTTCAGGCCGCGCCCAAGCGCCGCACATGGCGCGCTATAGGCGCTGAGCGCCTGTCACAGCGGTGCTGTCTGCTCGTGCAGGAGGGCAGGCCGTCATTGGGCCAGAGCAGGCCGCTCGCGGGGTGGGCGGCCGGGTACCCTCGCGGCCTGCCCATGCCGCCCCACGAGCAGGGCCTGGGGCTGAAGGCGCCGTCGGGGGCACACATGGCCCTGATGCAGGCGCGCCGGCCCTTCCAGCTTGGGGTGCTACCAGGGCAGCTGCGCTGCATGCCTTGGAACCCGTGCAAGTGCCAAATAAAGCGTCGGCCTGCCAGTGCTTGCCAGTGCTTGCCGGCCGGCGAGAAGGCCGCACAACCCGCTTCTGGGCGGCGTCATCCCAGGTGCGGCTTGCCGGGCTGATCGGCGGCGCAGGCTGCGCATGCGCGGCCGCGTCGTCACGCTTTCTTGCTTAGGAGTAGAGTTGAGGTGAGAGCGGCTGCTTGTGGCTGCGGCAGGGCGTGCAGCAGCACAAGGCCAAGGGCATGCAGGCGCCGGGCGCACGCGCGCCGTCGGGCAGCGGCGCGGCGGCCGCGGGTGCGCCGAAGCCGGCGCCGGTCAAGCCGGGCGCGGCGCCGCCCAGGCCGGCCGGCGAGCAGCGCCTAGACCCGCTGGGCCGCCCGACGGAGATTGACCCCGAGCACCAGGTGCGCAGCGCACCCACTGGGGAGCATTGCCGCACATCCCGGGACAGTCTGAGCCAGAGAGTGGAAGAGTGGCTCGCCAGCAGTGTCCGGGATCTATGACCCTTCCGTCCACCCCAGCGGCGACGCGCCATGCACCCCGGCGGCCGTCCAGGGCGCCCATCGGGCGCGACCGGCAGGGCGCATCGGCGTACGAACCGCGGCGCGCGGCGCTGACCGGCGGCCGCGCGCGCGCAGGCGCTGCTGGAGGCGGCCGCGCGCAGCGGCTTCCAGGCGCAGCGCTCGCCGCGCACGGTGCACGCGCCGCCGCCACAGCACGCCTTCCCGCCGCGCGCCGGGCCCGGGGCGGGCGCCGAGGCGGCGCACGCGCTCGGCGGCGGCGGCGGCGGCGGGCTGGCGCCCGATGCGGCGCGCGGCGGCGGCGGCAGGGCGCAGCCGCTGCTGCCGCGCGCGCAGTCGGGCGCGCCCGGCGCGGCGCCGCGCCCGGCGCCGCTGTCCATACCGGGGGCGGCCAGCGCGCCCGTGCACGTGCGCGCCCCGCCAGATGCGGCTGGACTGCATGTCCTCCTTGCTGTGCTTACTGGCCTGGTCCAGACGGCGCGCAGTGCTGAGGCACGCCAGGCTGCCTGTTGCAGCGCCCTTGGCTCGATGCTCCCCGCGATCACTCATCACAAGGTCGAGTGCGCTAGGGGTAGCAGCAAAGGATGCTTGTTAATTTGCGGAGCAGGCACGGCATGCGCGGCGCCGGCAGCATGCACAAGCGCTTATTTTTCCACCGCGCCCAGACCACGGGGGCCTGCACGCGCAGGTGCCTGAGGAGCGGGCGCTGCGGCACCCCGGCGTCGGCGCGCAGCCGCCTGCGCAGCCGGCGGCGCCGGCGCGGCCGGCGGGCGGGCAGGCGGCCGGCGCGCGCGACGAGCGCATGCGCCCGCCAGCGCTGCCCGCGGACGCGCGGCCGGACCTGCTCGGGCCCCCTCCCCGGCCGGTGGCCCTGCCGGGGCCTGCGGCCAGGCGGCCGGCAGGCGCCGACAGCGCCGCCGGGCTGGCTGCGCTGCAGGCGCCGCAGCCGCGAGCGCCCGCAGCCGCGCCGGCCGCCGCGCCGGCCGCGCCGCTCAGCGCAGCGCCGGCGGGTCGGGCCGCGGCGCCGGGCAGCGTGCCCGACCCAGCGCCAGCCAGCGTGCCGGCGCACCTGGCGGCCGGCGGCGCGCCCGCCGGCAGCTTCATGGAGCTGCTGCAGGGCGGTGGCGGCGAGGGCGGCGACGCGCTGGGGCTGCCGCCGCCGGCCGCCCTGCCAGGGCCGCCGCCGTCGCCGCCGCGCGGCGGCGCGCGGCCGCAGCCGCTGCCGGAGGCGGCCTGGGGCATCGCGCAGGGCTCGGGGGCGGGAGGCAGCGGGGGAGCGCTCGACGGGGGGCCGCCCGGCAGGGGCGCGCCCGCGGGCGCGCGCGTGGCCATGCAGGCGGCGCCGGGCGCGGTGCTGCCGCCGCTGGATGCCGCGGCTGGGCCGGCGGGCGCACCGCCGCCTGCCTGGCAGCTGCTGTAGGCGCCCTACGGCCCAGCACGGCTCAGCAGACCCGAGGCGCGGCCGCAGCTTGTGGCGGGTGCGCCGGTCCCGGCGCTTGCCAGCGTATTTCAGAGAGGCTGGGACGGGAGCGCTCGGGTGATTGATTGTTTTAGGAGCGGCTCAGCTTGGCCGACCTATTGCCCCCGCCTTGGCTTTCAGCAGCGTGGCACGCACGGACTGGACATGACCGACCGATGTGGGACGGCTGCCGTGGGCATGCACGTCTGCAGCGCTGCGCGCCGGAGGGGATGATGGCTGCAGGCCGGCAGAAGCAGGCAGGCAGGAGTTGTGACTTGAACGTGTTCCTGAGAGAGCGAGCACAAGTCTAGGGGCTTTCCGCATCCGGTACCTGCAGCGGACGAGAGGCGGGACGTGCGTGCGCGCCCCAGAACACACGAGGCTTGGCGCCCGGCCTGACACGGCCTGCTTGGTTTCTGCTTCCGGTTGCGCCGACTGAATTTGGGCATTTGTACACAACAGCCGCACACCCTGTAAGATAGCGCGCTGCTATACCTGGCGCTGCCAGGACCTGGATTACAGTGTGTTCGGAAGCTTGGTAGTTTTCACGCACTCAGTACGACTGGCGCAGACGCTTGCCACATACAGGGGCTCATGCGTGCTGTGCTGCTCATCCGTGAGCGGCTACGGAATCACTGCTCAAAACTCCCTGCTGCCCGCTGCTGCAGCTCCGCCATGCGCTGCTGCTGCTGCTCCGGAGGCAGCGCCAAGAACCTGCCAGATGGGGCGCACACTAGCAGTGAGCTGGTCTGCTGCCGCATGCACCCTGCTCAAATGAGCAGCATCCCTAGATAAGGTAACAGCTTGGTGCTGCGCGCCACTGGCACCACCCCGCGGGTCTCATCAGCCGCTGCACGCCTGCCCAGGGCGATGCAGCAGCGACCCGGCGACAGCGTGGCACATGCAGGCTCTGCAACAACTCACCGCGCAGCCGCCGCCCAGCAAGGCAATGACAGCACCGGGGCGCGGCGCGCACGTGAACACGCTCTTGTCGCCGATGTCGTCCTTCACCGCCTGCGTGTACTTGCGGCCGGCGAAGACGAGCGCCAGGCCGGTGAACACCAGCAGCAGCGCGCGCTCCGCGTCCGCCGGCACCAGCCCAGTCAGGTGCCCTGCAGATCAGGCAAGGCGCTGTGCATGAGCAGACGCACTCAGACACACACATTGCTGGCAGCACTTGAGCAGGGGAGCCCATCCACAAGGATGTCCACTTCAGCGATGGTGGAGGAGCAGAGCGGGATGGCGAAATCACTGACAGAAGGACGCTGTAGTTGATAAGCAATACAATCAGCAATGAGCTGCGGAGTGCGGCTAATACTTGCAGGCATGACGGCACTCGGTCCTTTCAGCCACATCGCTCCGGACCGCGGCTTACGCGGCTTGCGAAAGCAAGGGAACACAGAGCAGGAGCAGACGCATAAACAGCGCGCGTGCGGCGCCTACGGGGGGGCGCGCGCCAAGGAGCAGAGCAGGGGTCACGAAGAACAGCGCCGCGCATTCAGCCTTCCCGTAGCACCTGCATGTGCCGTTTGACTAACTCTCTCAGGGCCTGAGACTCACTCTGCTGCCGCACACATGCGCCTGCCTCAACCGAGGAGGCGCGCAATCATGCCACACACGCTCCCAGGACCTGCCCATAGCAGGTTGCGGGGTCTCAGAGGCAGCTCTTAACAGATATGGCGGGGCAGCTTGGCGAGGGAGGGGCGCACATGCCCTCCTTGAACGCAACGCCGGTGACCGCGGCGAAGAGGGGCCCCACCAGCCACACGGCGCCCGGGTGGGTCGCCACGTACTCGGGCAGCGGCTGCGCCTGCACACGAGGCTGGCGCGTGAGAGCCAAGGCTGCTGGGTCAGCTGTGGAGAGCCGCAGCAGGCGCCACCTGGCATGCAGGTCAGCACTGCCGCCTGCAGCGCTCTGCGCAAAGGGCGCACAGCACGAAAAAATGTGATAGCGGCTTCCGAGTGCCTGCTGTGGCGCGTGGGCTACTGGAGGCCAGATCTGCGCGCTTGGGCCAGCCTGACCCGTGGCAAGTTGCTGAGCGCGCCTGCGTGGCAGCCAGGAACAGGCCGCCGCTGAAGCCGAGCGCCCACAGGGCCTGCAGGAAGCGCTTGATGGGCGCGACGTAGATGTGGATGAGCGCGAGGGAGGCGCCCAGCCCGGCGCCCCCCGCGACCGCCACCGGGGTCTGCAAGGCTCTGCGCACGCAGACACTCCTCTGAGCGCCAGTCAGAAAAGCAGCGCCCTACACAGCCCAGCGCGCCAGCGCCGCCAGACCAGGCAGAGCCTTGCAGCTCGCACCTGGCAGCCTCCCTAACGCCGTTGTGCTCCGGCAGCAGCGCGAGGCCCGTCTCCACCAGCAGCGCTGGGGGCAGTTTGAGGAAGGAGCTCAGTTTTGCATGGCGACCAGTTCCTATTCTTGCCAGGCTGAGCAAGCAGCTCTCAAGGCCAGTGCACAAGAAAAGCACTGCTCTACAAAAGAGACCAGGCGCGCACCAGCTGCAGCAACGGACAGGCCTGCACGGTAGCCCCAGACCTCACGCACGTCGCTCTCCTCAATGCGCCAGTCGCCATACATGCCTTTGAACACCTCACTGCCTGCACAAAGCGTTTTCAGACCCCTCCGGCAGCATGACTGCCACACTTAGAAGGTAGTGCAGGCACGCACAACATACCTGCGCTGTCCGATGCAGCGTGCACTGCACTGCTGCGTCGAGTGACGGACTTCAAGCAGACGCCATGGCGCCGCTGGTGGGTCAGACGCTGGACGCACGGCGTGGGGCGCCCGGAGGTCGAGGCATGCGGCTGGCGACAGCCACTGCTGGATGCGGTGCAGGCAAGCGCGGCCATTCTCGGGATAGAAAGAGTACACTGGCTGGTGCGCTTGTCCTGCTAATGACACACCATAATATATATATGGAAGACATCAACGGGTAGGTGTTGGGTATGCAGTTACCCTTGTGGCATTTACTTGCAGATTATTTATGAACATTAACATTGGCCTCACTCTTGAGACTGAGATCAGCCTCACTCTCACGCTGCACAGATACAGTCCTAATACATGCGTGCATACATGCAGGTATGCTTGCAGGTGCTGTGTCTCGAAAATGATGCCCACCACTCATGCAGCATGCTCATTGTCATGCAGCTTGCTGGCAAAGGCTCGTAGAAGGTGATGCAAGAGCCATATGCGATGCAAAGAGCCTCATGCATAGCACACAGTGCACAGTGCACAGCACACGGCACGTAGCGCATATCACTTGCATATATCAGTCGTCAACAAAAAACAAAGAAAGCACACCAACTTGAAGGAGGGCTGTTGCAGGCAGCAGCACACGCTCAAGCGCGGCATTGCCTCACAAACACGCTGTCACTCGGGCTGGGAAATGAAGTACCGGGCAGCGACGGGGTCGCCCAGGGCGTGCTGGCGCGCAAAGTCGCGCACGGTGAAGCTCTGGCGCGCGTGCGGCGCATGCGCAGCAACGCGGCCCGACTGCTTGAACAGCAGGAAGACGTAGCGATGCTTGCCTTTCGGCGGGCTCTTACACGGTGCACACGCATGGTGTCAGAGGCTCAGCGCGCGAGGCTAATCTCTTGGGCGAAGCATTGACTAGCTGGTGGTGAACGCACCGGCGCCATGTACTCCACAACCACATCGCCGCGGTGGTTGTCGACACCTGTGCGCGGCAACGCATGTCCGTGAGTCTGCTCGACAGGCGGGCTTGCAGCAGCCTGTGCGGCTGTTCGGTGTTCCGAGCCTCGCGCCTGGGATGTTTGTGACCAGGTAGTGCAGCCAGCTGCGGAACTTGGGGTCGTGTGGCGACGGCGCGTCTGGGTCCACCATGAGCAGCGTGAAGGTCGCCTCTGACCCCTTTATGGCAATCTCGGGCTCCTCCTGCGCTTGCGCGAGCGTGCACCATGCAGCAAGAGCAAGCCTGGATGCCATAGCAGAGGCCAGCCACTGCAGGGTCATCTACCATGGCCTGGCCTTTACCCCACACTTGATATATAAATCCTTTACTTTGTGTTCGAAGTGCCAAGCACAGTTGCAAAAAAAACAAAACAACACAGCGCACACCTCCGCCTCGCTGGGCTGCAGGTGCTGACCGTCCCTGAGTTCCTTGTCATTGTACTTGACAGTGAACGACACGGTGTCGGAGACGTTGTCCACCACATCAGGGATCACCTGCTTCTTGGACGTCAGCTTAATAACAGACAATCACCTCACTTGCTCTCTTGTCCAGCAGGAGGGCTGTCTTGCTGACGAGCCAGGCAGTGTTTGAGGAATGTCCCAGTGTGGCCTGTTGCTCTGAACAAGCATGCGAGGCGCAGAGTCACACAAGCCCACGACGTACCTTGGCGTCTGCCAAGCGCACGCACTCATCGCTTATCAGGTCGGGGTAGTCAGAGATGGCGGACGGAGGGTGCCCCTTGTGGTCCTTGTGGAAGGCGTCGTTCTCATTCTTTACCATATTTAAACCAAGAGCACTTCCTTGGCCGCACCAAATGCTGCTTGCGGCTCGCGGCGTTTCGTTTTCACAAGCGCTGAAGTCTGCTACTATGTGGGCTAGTCTGTGTTTCTCAGGAAAGGCTCTGAGTTAGAGCTCTGTCTCCTGGAATGCCTTTTCAGCAATACCCTGCGCACCGACTTCTGCCCCCGGAGTTACGCCAGAACCGTCCACCCAATCGAGCAAGTGCTGATCTTCCTCGCGCAAGCAAGTCCAGCTCAAGCAGCAGACGTTGGGTCTGTAGTCGTTACGTATCTGTCCGCTATTCAATGACAGGCACTTCGCTTCCGGAGCTGGAGGCGCGGCTTGCGGCATTGCAGCAGGAGCTGGCGTCAAGGAAGACAGAAGGTTCCGCTGCAAGCCCAAAGTTGCTCAAGGAAGCCTCTTTGTCTGGCGGCGGACGCACTGCAGAGGCGCCGAGCACTCCTGAGCAGGCTGGAAAGGCGCACTGTCACGCGTCAAAAGACGCTGAGTCGCTGCCGACGCCGCTCAACCAAGAGCTGGCTGCCGTGCTGGTGAGTCTTGCCTTGCGTTGTTTTACAGGCGACCCCAAAGCGCTCCCCGTTTGGGCTCCCCAACGAATGGGCGTCTGGACAGTGCAGGCCCACAAGGCGCGCGGCAATGCGCTGCTCAAAGCTGGGGAGTTTGCAACGGCGGCTGCCGCATACAGCGAAGCGCTGGCGGCCGGCGCGCGCGATGTCGCGGACACCGCCCTGCGTGCGCTGCTGCTCAGCAACCGCTCGCACGCGCGCTGGTGCTGCGGAGCCTTCACCATGGTCCGAGCACCTCGTGGCTAAAAGCACCTAGTGGAAAGTGCTGCACACTACCCACAAAGCACTGCACTGCTGGTGGTGCAGACTAGTGGCACTATGTGGAACAATGCGCTGATGACATGCAATGGCATAGTTGATATGCAATAAATGCCAACAGTGCAGGCATGGGCTGCTATTTACACCATGCGCAGGCTGCAGAGGACGCAGAGGCGGCCGTGCTGCTGGCCCCAGCCTGGGCCAAGGCGCAGCACCGGCTTGCACAGGTGTGGTTGCTTCACGACTGCACCGCCCCCAGTGCTATGATTTGCTGCAACTCGCAACCAGCCAGTGCATCAGCACCGCTGCACTGTGCAAGGCGAGTGTCCTGCCTGCTGCCCGCATGTAACGTGCTCCGCAAGGCAGCGGAAGAGCAGCTGCAGCCCGACGCATGTTGCTGAAAAGTCAGGAGCATCCTGCACCAGTACGCGTCATAGCCTGTATGCGCACTGCATCTTCTAGTGGGCTCAATCTTCTCTTGCACAGCACTGACGACAACTCAGGCGTGTAGGAGCTTGCGCAATGAGCGCTGGCCCGCGCTGCATTGCAGGCGAAGGCGGGCCTGTGCGAGTGGGCAGCCGCGGTGGCCGCCGCGCGCCGCGGCGAGGCGCTCAACCGTAGAGGGACGGGCAGCGCGGCTGAGTTTGCCGCGCTGCTTGATCGGCTGGCAATTGCAGCCGCACTGGCCGGCAGCGATGCGGGCTTTGACGGCCGCTGCTTGGAGGCACGGGCTGCAAAAGTCTACGTGCATCCTGACACCGTTTTAGTGGCACTTCGGCGGGTCAGCGCTGGGTTAGCCGCTGTGCTCTGTGGTCTTGCAGACAAGTCTGCGCACACCGACAGACATGTATGCTAGACTGTGATGCCTGGAGGCGCGCACCATTAAGATGTACTCCCCCCAGTACATTCTGCATGTTCTTGGATCCAGGCAGACGGCAATGAGGTCTCAGGGCTGTACAGCTCCTTCACCCGATGGCAAAGATGCCGCAGGCGCAAAGGCCCCCCCTGCAGCCAGATGGAAAGCAAAAACCGGGAAAGCAACGGGAGGTCAACATCTGTCAGGTTAGATGTATGTGCGCCAGGCGTTTGCGTGTGCGATGAAGTGGTGCAAACTGTTGTGAACGTCAGACGTGGGCGTTCAGCAGCCTAGGGCGCATTTCACCTAACGCGGCGGCTTCACAAATTGCTCATGCAGGTGCGCGAGGCGGGACCCGAGGCATGGCTTGGCCGTGAGGCGCCGGCCGACCCAAACCTGGACGGCGATGCACAGGCAGTGGACCTGCTCGCGCTCGAAGGGCCGATGCAGCCCGCCGGCGATGCTGAGCGCGCGAGCGCCGCTGCCGCCCGCGCGGTGGTTGCAGGTGCCATACATGCAGAGCACACCTACCTGCTATAGCCAGCTTACGTACTAGGACTGCTGTCACCCAAGAAGTAGGGTCAAGATCACGCGCCCTGGCGCCCGCATAAGCAGCCATGCAAGCGGCCGCTGCCAGTCACACATCTTGCATGCGCCAGATTTATGGCTTGCGCCAGGGCCCTGCACTCCATACTTCATTCGTGGCAACATGACCCAGCATGCGTACATGTCAGTCCAAGCGACCCATCTGTCCTCATGCTGACGCTGTGGACCACCACTGCAGCCAAGCAAGCTTCTTCCGTGTCCATGCATGTGTCAGACATGTTGCGCATGCAGTGCGGCGACGGCGGAGCTTCCGCTCGCTGCGGGCGGCGGTGGAGGCCGCGCGCGACGGTGACCGCGTGCTGCTGCTGTCGGGCACCCACAACGGCATGGGGTGTGCATGGGCACGCGCTCTGCGTCCTCGCACTCGCACATGCACAGTAGTGACAGCTGGCATGCCTATTCAGCCTCCCATGCGGTCACAACATAATTCAGTCTTTCAACAGCGGCCTCGCGGCATGCAGGCTCCAGCTAGAAGGCAGTGTAGCTGGTCTGCACATGTGAGGATTTTCCCACGGTGAGCTTGCCGTGATCAGGACTGCCGCCCCGCAGGGATGCAGTGGTGGTCACGAAGCGGCTGCTGATCCGCGGCGAGGGCGGTGCGGGCGCGACGCGCCTGGACCAGCGCGCCAACAGCCCCGCGCTGCGCCTGGAGCGCGCGTGCGTGGTGAGCGACATTGACATCGACATGACGGGCTTCCGCGAGGCCGTGCACATTGCCGGCGGCGCTGCCGTCGCGCCGCTGCTGCTGCGCTGCATCTTGCGGTGCTCCGCGGGGCCGCCATGCCAGCGCGTGTGAGACATGGCCCTGCTGCACACTGTCTGCAGGTGCTCCGTGACGTGGCTGGCAGCAACTGACGCACCCCGCTCACGAGCGCAGGTGCAGCGGGGATGATGCGCTGGATGCGGCGGGGCATGCGGCACCGGCACTGCACGGCTGCCGGCTGCAGGCCAAGCGCTGTGGGGTGCGCGCGTACGGCGGCGCAGCCGCCCGCCTGGTGGACTGCACGCTGGAGGACTGCGGCGAGCAAGGCGCCAAAGCCTTCGACCATGCAAGCCTGACGCTGTGCCGGTTCGTGCCTGGGTCTTTATGTGGAGGCGAGACAGCGCTGTGCACTTGCCTCGAGGTCTGCTGCTTGTGCGTCTCGCAGATGTGGCAGCGTCTGCCTGGGGCCTGGCCCCAGCAGAGAGGCGTAGGACGCTCAGGCACTTGCCGTGCCATGGCGGGGCGCTGCGCGGGCATGCCGCTGTCATGCAGGGACACAGCAGTCCGGCACCGGCTCCTTCCCCTCACTACCGTCCTTGCCTTTGTCCGCAGTTTCCTCACTTGCTGTGAGCAGCTGCCTGCTGAGGGGACGCCGAGGCCGCAGGTGCCGAGTGCGCGGGTGCGGCGAGGAGGGCGTGCTGGTGACGGACCGCGCACGCGCGCATCTGGAGGCCTGCCGCATCAGCGCCTGCCGCGTCCCCGCGCTCGACGCCAGCCTGCGCTCGCACGCGCGCGTCGTGGACTGCGGCTTCTCCGGCTGCGTGGGTGCGCAAAGTGTGCATTTCAGACGCAACATCTGAGATGCTGTGCTGCCTCACTGCACCCCTACCGTGTCAATAGCATGCAGCTTGCCTGCCTGTCAAGCCCTTGTCCATACACACATCCGCATGCGAGCCGCGCCATGTCGTCACGCATGTCCGCCTATGAGCAGACATTGGGCCTGAACGTATGCAAGAACGATTTTGAAGGCAGTAGTGCGGGGGGCATTGCCAGGCACATAGTGTGTGGCACTGCACCACGGCTGCTGGTTTTGGCGTCAGGCGCGGTGTTCCTGTGGGACGATGCTGCTGTGGAGGTGCACACGTCAGAGCTGCAGGCGGACGCTGCATACGTTGTGCTGGCGCACGGCACCTCACACCCGATGCTGCGGGTGTGCGCATGCCCTGGCAGATTACCCAAGCAACCATGCAGAGTCTGCATGCATGTCAGTAGCAGGCAGTTTGGTACGAGCTTGCAGACGGCTATTGAGCATCGCACGCGGTGCTGCATGAGTGAGTGAGCTCACGTTCATAAAGCAAATGAGCTGCAAATGTAGCATGGACCGCTTGTCGCGCAATTCGTGTTTTGCACAGTGATACACCGATTTGCTTGCGCATGCTTATGTCAGTGCAGCGCAGGAGTGTGCGCAAGTACCTGCTGCTTGTTGGCCCTCTTTGCCAATTCAGGTCCCAGCCAGCAGAGCGCGTTGGTGCAGAAGTGTGCGGTGGAGGGCAAGCCGTATGCGGACACGCGCAGCGCGCGAGAGGGCATCTGGCACCCCTCTAACAGCCTCACACAGCCCAGCGGCCGGCACATCGGCACGCCTGTGGAGACAGGGCCCTTTGACTTTGTGCCGGACCGCTTCACGCGCAAGCAGTAATAGCACCTGTCCCTTTACATTTGTGTGGGGGCATACACGTGTCTCACAGTCATGCAGCTGTCTTGCAGAGTACATCCTGAAGCAACGGAAGTACATGTCAACGTGAGGGAAGTGTGAACAAAGCGGCGGTGCTGCACGACAGCGTGCACCATCGCCTCGAGAACCATATAGTAACTCTGATCATGGCATTCTCGTTACACACATCAGAGACGCACATGTGAAACAGGGCCAGATGACATTGACTGTTGCGCCTTGCTTGCGCTGAGCCCTTGTTCGTCGTACACCACTTGAGGTCGTACATAAGTCACACTACAGTCTAATCAGAAACAAGTACACTAGTGACTAGATGACGAATACGAAACACAGGGACACATCCATGCATGTGTCCTGCTTGTAACACGAGCCATGACCAAAATTGAAGACGGCGTACCCGCGCACCTTCATGGAGGCAGGGCTGGCATGTCTGTGCTTCCCTCCCTGCGTATGTGAGCACGCCCCCGAGCGGCCACAGCACAGTCATGCTTAAGGTTTGCCTGTCCAGGGAGGTGGGTGCGCTGTTTGATGTCACCTTGCAAACGCAGCCCGTCCCCCTGTCGGCACAAGTTATCGGCCCCGCGCTAAAATAGCTGAGAGCCTGCGTTCCAGGTTGCAGCAGCAGTGTAGTGAACAGATTTGCTGACCTCCATCCCAGTCACCAGGTGGTTTCAAGGGTAAGTTAGTGGCACAGCAGACCCTTGCACGACCATGCAACAAAGGCGCACAAGTATGTCTTGCAGGGCTCAAATGCATACCATGCGTATGTCTTGGTTGCATGAGTGCTCTGTGCAAGCAGACATGTTTGCCGCAAAGGAGCAAAGCAGCACAGGTCGTCCACTCTGCGTATGTGAGCTTTGTGTGGCCTGCAGCTTGGCACCTTTTCACTTGATGCACAGCAAGGGACGAGTGGTGTCTGACAAAGGCTTTGCATGAACATGCTCTGATGGCAGCAACAACAGGCAGCATCTGTGCAGCAGCGTGTCTACATACGAAGACCTTGGTGCCCTTGCCGCACTGGAGGAGGCATAGCAGGTCCGCTCGCATTCATATGTCTGTGGGCTGCTCATGCATAGACCAAAGTCCCTGCAAGCAAAGGCCGGCTCCTGACCGGTGGCCCTGACTCCCTGCCCTAAGGTCTCCATGCCCCAGCCAACCAGGCACGTACAACAAAGGGGTGTGTGCTTAGCTCGGCGCGCGTGGGGCAGGAACCGAGCACGCGCCTCCATGTGCACGCGCTCTCATGCCAGACCTTTTGTAAGCAAGCAAGCGGACCCAACGGGCCAGCTCAGAGCTCGCCTTCCTCCGCCGCGTCGTCGCCGCGCGCCGCAGCGGCCGCCGCCGATGCATCGCCGCCGCCCGCCGCCGCGCCGTCCGCCTCCGCCGCGTCGCGCTCGCCCGCGCCGCCGCCGTCGCCGCCGGCCGCGCCCTCCGCCGGCTCCGCCGCTCCCGCGTCCAGCATGTCCACATCCGCCGCCGCCTCGTCGGCGGAGGCAGGCTGGGGGTCGGGGGTGGGGCCGGGACCGTCCGCAGGCGCACGGCTGCCGGCAGCCGGCGCGCCGTCCGCAGGCAGGGCGGCGCCGTCGGGCGGCGCGGGGTCGCCGCCGCCGGCAGCATCGCGCGAGTGATGCCGCTTGCTGCTCTTGCCGTGCTTGCTGCGCTTGCTCTTCTTCTCGTCGTTGCCCTCGGAATCGTCCGCGTGCCGCCTGCCGCGCGCGCCCTGCCATCATGCCCTGCCCGCTGACAGTCGTGCGCCAGAGGGCATGCATCAGCCGAGCGTGGGGAAATGCATGCACGCCCGTCAGTGAGGGCCGCGTATCCCGAGCAAACCAGAGCGATGGCGAGAGCCGGGCGCACTCAGGCTGCGTCGATTACCCCAGAGGCTGCGCGGGCTCCCCCAGCGCACGGGCGGCCTGCGCGCGCAGCCCGGGCACCCCGCGCCCGCGCACCGCTTGGACCCGTGGCGGCTCTTTTTCTTGTCCTTGTCCTTCGCGTCGCCCTCGGCCCGGTCGCCCCGGTAGCGCCGCTCCTTCTTGTCCTTGTGTGTCCGCTTCGTCGCCTTTTTCTCCGCCTCTTCCGCTGCGCGCTCCTCCGCGCGCCGGCGCGCCTTCTCGTCGCGCCGCTCGCGCGCCGCCGCCGCCCACTCCCGGTACAGCGCCTCGCGCTCCTCCCGCGGCACCTGCGCCGGCGCGGCGCGCGCTCGAGCGCGAGGCTCCACGCGGGTGCCCTCGCGCCGCGCTGCCTGCAGGCGCGCACGCCAGCGCGCGCGGCCGGCGCTGCCAACCAGCGCTGCAGGCGACCTTGGGCGTTCCAGCACGGGGTGTGCGACAGGCGTGTCGGGGCAGGCATAGGGATAGGGATATGTTAGGGATATGGTAGGGTAGGGGTAGGGTAAGGCAGCGCATTGTGGGAGTGGCTGTGCGGTCGCCTCAAAACCCTACATACCCTACCATACCTCAACAACAACCCCAAAAGCCCTACAACGGCATGCGGCGGTGCTGCCGCGAGCGCCGGGCGCGCACCGCCTTGTACTCGGGCTCGCGCGCGAGCGCGGCCTTGGCGTCCTCCCAGGGCGCGTCGGGGTCGAGGTCCTTGGCGCCGCGCAGCATGGCCGCAAAGTCGTCGCGCGCGCGCTTGGCGCGCTTCTCCTCCTTGGCCGCCCGCTCCTTGGCGCGGCCCAGCAGCTCCTCAAACACCAGCTGCCTGCGCGCGCCCCCGGCACGGCCGTCAGGCGGCGCATCGACTGGCCGCCCGCCCGCCTGTTGCCGACAGCAGCCGGCTGCTGGGCCCTGGCTGACGCGCGAGCGCACTCGCCTCCATACCGCACGCGCCTGTCTGGGCGCCCTCACGCGACATACACCCTTGGAGAAAAAACTAAACAAATCTCAGAAACCCTAAAACATGACAGCAAAATCGCACATGCTGGTCGGCTGCAGCTTGGCCAGCGCCTCCTCGCCCTCCAGCGCCGCGCGGAAGGCGTCCAGCGTGCCGTCGGGCGGCACGACCACGTCGCGCGCCTTGACCGCCGCCTCCAGCGCCGCGCGGTCGGCCTCCAGCGCGGCCTCGGCCTCCTCCACCGCGTCCTCAAACAGCTCGCGCGGGCGCGAGCCGGACGCGTTGCGGTCGACCGCCACGAACGCCGCCTCCTTCTTCACCAGCGGCTGGTACTCCTGCGCGCGCCGGGCGCGCCTCATAGGCGGGGCCGGGCGCGGCGCGTGCCGCGGCTACCGCCAAAGCATCCGGGCCCGGGGACGATGCGGGCACTGCTGCGGGGCGGGCGCTCGCCATGCGCGGGCAGCCCACCTTGCGGAGACACCGCTCAAACCCGAATCGGCAGGCCCGCGCCGTAGCTGGCGGCGCAGCAGCCAGCTCTAAATGGATCATGGCCTGGGCGCGGGCCGGGTGGGGGCGCCGCGCCTTCCAGCGCATCTTGGCGGTGAGCACGCCCTGCTCGCGGTGCTGCGCCATGAGCGCCTTGAACGCGTCGCGGTTCTGGCGCTCGGCCCGCTTGCGCTCCTCCTTCTCGCGCTCCTTGTCCTCGCGCTCGCGCTTCTCCAGCTCCCTGCCGCAGGCCGCCCGCCGTCAGGCGGCGAGCAGCCCCCGCAGACAGGCTAGCCGCCCGGGGCGCCCTCCCGGCTGGTCGAGGGCGCCGCGCGCTGCTCAGCCGCGTCTGCACAGACACGACAGAGAAAGCTGGCATTGAAAGATAGGTGGAGAGAAAAGAATTGTAGCCAGATTAGTGGCAGAGGCGCCGGATGCACTGTGAGCAGTGCCGGCTGTGTCGCGCGGCGGGGCGCAGGTGCCGGCCGCGCCGCACCGGATGTACTGCTGGAAGACCTCCAGGCGGTCGATCTTCTCCAGCGCCTCGAACGCCTCCTCGCCCTCAAACTTGGGCGCCACCTTGCGCCACGTGCTTGTCACCTGCGCGCGCCCGCGCGCGCGCGCTCGGCCTTCACACGCGCTTCCCACAGCGACGCCCGGGCTGCCGTGTGACAACGCGCCCTGTGCCGCTCGCGCTATGCGCTGCATGCAGTGAAGGGCGTCGCGCCGGGGCGCCCGCGGCAGGCGGAAGCCGGGGCAGGGTGCGCGGGGGCGCGCGCGGGGGCGCGTTGTGCGGCCGCGGCCAGGCGGGAGCAGGGTAGGGTTGCAACACTGAGCCGGGCGCGCGCCTTGACGCTGGCGGTGGCCTCCAGCAGCTTGCGGAAGGCGTCCATGCGGCGCCGGCGCTCGGCCTTGCGCGCCTCGCGGTCCTTGCGCTCGCGCTCGGTCATGTGCTCCGCGAACATCCCCTCCCGCTCCGCGCTCGGCACCGCCTGCGGGCGCGCCGCGCGCGAACACAGGTCAAAACATGTTCTTAAGGGAAGGCTTGTGTGTAGAGAGCGGTGCGCACCCGGGGCATGGTCAGGACGCCTTCCCAAGCAGGGCGGAGACATTCACTGCGCCCGGCGCGTCACATGCAGTGGACGCTGCCCGACGGGCATCCGCCCGCAACGCAGCACGGGCATGCGAAGGCAGCGCATGCTTTCGCGGCAGGCGGGGGAACGGCTGGACAGCGCGTCTGGGCCGCGGGCGCGCGCCCGCCAGCGCGGGTCGTCGTCGAGCAGCGCGGACGCGCGCGAGAAGCGCGTGCCGGGCTTCAGGTCGGCGCAGGCCTCCAGCATGGCCACGAAGCCCTCGCGCGCGGCCTTGACCGCCGCGCGCTTCTCGGCCACCTCGGTCACCTTGCGCGCCTGCACGTACTCGTGGAAGCACGCCTTCTTCTCGCCCAGCGTCTTCAGCGCGGAGTACCTGCGCGCGCGTGAGGGTTAAAGTTAGAGATAGGTTTGGCGGTCGCATGCGGCGGCGGCACCAGCGTGAGGCGTGGCTCAGCGCAGGCCTGCTCGAGGAGGCACGCCCGGTCGTCGCACGACGCCCTCGGCGCGCAGCACGCGCGCGAGCGCGGAGCGTGCTGGTGCACACGTGGGGAATGTGCAGTGCGGCCTGGCTCCACAGGCGGGAGCACAGGCAGCACCCGAGACAGCTCTGCATGTCCCGCCACCAGGAAGGCCAGCGCCTTGCAGCACCACTGGTTCTACACAGACAATTTTTCGCACATCAATTGCACAGAATGAAGCACCCGGCCAGGCTGGCTCATGGCGCAGCTCGGCATGCGGCGGCGCACGCGCAAGCCTGAGGCCACCTGGGGCCACTGACGACGACGCGCGGGCCTCCTCCCCGGTCAGCTCGCATGACCATGCGCCTGCGGCGGGCCTGGCATGCGGGGGGTCGAAACTGCACCTGGGGTCGCTGATGATGACGCGCATGGCCTGCTCCCAGGTCCACTCGGAGCCGCACTTGACCGCCGCCAGCAGCTCCTTGAACGCGTCCTTGGCCTCCTCCTGCGCGGCCGCGCGCGCGCGCGCATCAGCGCGGCTCGGGGGGAGGCTGCATGCACAGCGCGGCGCAGCAATCTCAAAATCTCAAACCCTCAATACCTACACGCCGCTGCCAGGTGCGAGAGCCTCTCTCTCTGCAGGGCGCGCCCTCCGGCCTTGCAGGCCTGCCCGGCAGCTTTGTGCGGCCTCCAGGCGCCCTGTCACGAGCAAGGGCCCGCGCTCGCCAGACCAGACCGAGAACTGTCCGTGCTCGCATCCAGGTTTCCAACGCTCTCCTACCATTGAGAACCGCGCAGCAACACAGGCCGGCTGCGCCGGGTAAGCGGCGCGCCTTGGACGCATACATGAACGCGCCGTCAGCCTGCGGCGCTGCCAGCGCGGGCGCCGCCGCCGGCGCGCCGACGGGCGCCGCGGCTGCGCCGGCCGCTGCCGCCGCCGGTGCCGCCACGCCGTTGGCCGTCGAGGCCGCAGCTACGAGGGCTGACGCAGCGGCGGCCGGCATGGCCACCAGCGCGGGCGACGCCGCAGCGGCAGGCTCCAGCTTCACGACCTGCAAAAATTGCCGAAGTCAACATGCAGAACTTATATACGTATGTATGTATGTAATGTAGAGAAGAGATGGGCCAGCATCCTTGCTGCGACGCAGTGGTGTGCCTGTGACGAGAGCAGGCCTCGCCACGCAAAGGACGACAGCGGCCATCAGGCCACATCAGGGCTCCAGAAGCTCGCAGGCACACACCCACGTCTAGCCGTCAGATGAGGCAGCACACGACGCCTGCTACCTGTAAATGCCCTGCCTGCAGCCTGTCCCTGCACAGACCTCGGGCATGCACCCGCTAACGCCGCAGCCTCAGCTCCGCTGCACCGCGGGAGGCGCCGCAGAGGGCGCCCAGCAAGGCGGCCCTCGTCGTACAGGGACACCCCGCACCAGCCCAAAACCTAGAGCCCCGGCCGGCCCCGCCCTTGGCAGCGCGCGCGCCTGTATGGGCGGCGGCCCGGGCAGCGGGCGCGACGCGGGCGGCGCGCCCGCCAGCGCGCCCGCGGCGTCCCGCGCGGCGGCCGC
>JAABUV010003538.1_pt1 | contig 19806 bp, 16 predicted proteins | sample 5559971 | NCBI WGS metagenome assembly JAABUV01 (sample SAMN10711881, study PRJNA513362) | rock metagenome | isolation source: Antarctica rocks | place: Antarctica: Victoria Land, Knobhead nord | collected 2015-12-19
GACGTCACCGGCGAGCGGTGAGACTCCCGGGAGCTTGAGGCTGTGCGTCAACGGGGCCAGACCGGGCCGGGGGTGTGGGGGCAGCCCTCATCACGCGCTCACATCACCCGTTCGGCCACTTCAGTAATTGAGCACCCGCCCGATGACATGACAGACAGCAACCACCCGCACAGGGGTCGGACGAAAAGGGAAACCCGTCGCGAGACGGGGACGCAAAGCTCCAGAGGTCCTCGACCTGGCTGAGCCATCGAATCCGCCCGTCCCCTTGAGCGCCACAAGGGGACTCCCGTGTCGACCTGCTTCCGTCCGCTCACCGTCACCGGCGCGCTGCTCGCCGCCCTCGCCGTCCCGGCTCTCGTACCCACCGCGGCCTCTGCTGCCACCGTCGGACTGACCCCCGCCGCGGGGATCGCCGTCACGTCCCACCTCACCGCGACGGGCACGCAAACCACTCGCTTCGCCTCGTCGTGGAGGCGGAATCAGCACACGGCCCCCGCGCGCCGCCTGCCTCGTCGTACGCCGGTCCTGCACGCGCCGACCCCGGTCGGCATCGTCGCCCCTGTTGCGGGCACCTCTGTTCCGGTGACCCCTGTCCCGGTGACGCCCGTCCCAAGCACCAGCGCCCCCGCCGCGGTTGCTCCCGTGAGCAGCCCCGCGAAGGCCGGCCCCGAGTTCGGCGCCCAGTTCCACGGCATGTGGTCCAGCTACACCGACGCGCAGCGCGACCAGGTGCTGTCGACCATGGCCGCGAACGGCGTGAAGTCGGTCCGGATCGACGTCTCCTGGGCGATGCTCCAGCCGACCGGCCCCGGCAGCTACGACGCGTGGGGCGTCGGCTTCGTCGACTCCGTCATCAACCGGGCGCACGCCCACGGCCTGGACCCCATTGTCACCCTCTGGCTGACCCCGGCCTGGGCCAACGGCGGCGCCGGCGAGCACGCGCTGCCGACCAACCCCGCGGACTACGCCCGCGCCGCCCAGTGGGCCGCGCACCGCTGGGCCGGCAAGGTCAGCGGCTGGGAGGTCTGGAACGAGCCGAACAGCCCCGACTTCATGGTCGGCGCGTCCCCGACGGCGTACGCCGCGCTGCTCAAGGCCGCCTATCCGGCCTTCCACGCCGGCGACGCCTCAGCAAACGTGGTGTTTGGCGGCCCGCAGTACGTCGACGTCGACTGGGTCGCCGAGACGTTGGCGGCTGGCGCCACCGACAGCTTCGACACGATGGGCGTGCACCCCTACATGGGCATGGCCGACACCTCCCCCAAGCTGGCCGACGACGGCACGATGTGGAACCTCCAGCACGTCAAGGTGCTGCACGACCTGCTCGTCTCCCACGGCCGCGGCAGCGCTCCGCTGTGGTTCACCGAGTTCGGCTGGAGCGTGCAGCCCACCGCCGCCGACGCGCCGAACTGGCAGCGCGGTGTGACCGCTACTCAGCAGGCGACCTACCTGCAGCAGACTGTCCGCCTGGTCCGCGCGACCATGCCGTACGTGACCCGGATGTTCTGGTACGAGGACCTGGTCGGCATCGAGGACGGCTACAACGGCGGCTACGGCCTGGTTCGTCAGGACGGCTCGGCCACCCCGGCTCTGCAGGCCGTGGCCTCCGCCTGAGGCTCCTGCACCGCCAGGGCGGCGCCGGCCAGCACGAGGCCGAGCGCCGCCCAGGCCGTCTGGGCCACGACCACGTTGCGCAGGGTGACGTCGACGGTGCCCTCCCCGATCAGGCCGCCGAGGCTGGCCACGAGCCCCCCGAGCACCCCCAGGTGCAGCGCGTCACCCCGACGGCGTACGACGGACAGACCGCGCCGGGCCCGGGTCGCGCACGTGTAGGTCAGAGCGAGCAGCGCGGCGACCCCGAGCAGTCCGGTCTCCGCGCCCGTGGTCAGCAGCACGTCGTGCGCGTGGTCGGCCTGCACGGTCGCCGCCGCTGAGATGGAACGGGTCGAGGCGACCGGGAAGGTGCCGGGCCCCTCGCCCAGCACCGGGCGCTCGCTGATCTCCCGCAGGGCTTCCCGCCAGATGCGCGGCCGGTCGTCGTACGGGTTCTGGTGGGAGGTGGTCAGCGAGCCCAGGCGCTGCGTGACCACCTGCACCTGCGGTGAGCTGGGCGCGAACGCTCCCAGCAGCGCGCCCAGCACCGCGACCGCGACGGTCGCGCCGGCCACCAGCCGCCGGGCGCGCGGCACCCAGAACAGCAGGCAGCACACGCCGACCACGCTGCCGATCCACGCGCCGCGCGACAGGCTCACGAGCATCGCCCCGGTGGCCGACAGCAGAGCGACCGCCGCGAGCACCCGGTCGCGGCGTTGCGTGGCGCCGAGCAGCAGCCCCAGGGCGATGAGCAGGGCGAGCATCGAGAACGCTCCCAGCTCGTTGGGCTGGGAGAAGATGCCCACTGGCCGGTCGCTGACGACGCTCCCGCTATACCTGGCCTGGAGCTTGCCCGAGGAAAAAAGCGCGGGCAGGGTCACCAGCACACTGCCTGCCAGCAGGGCCCGGACCAGCACGAGCCAACGAGCGCGATCGGTGCACAGCGCGACGAGGGCCGTGCACAGCGCCAGGCCGACCGCGAGCGCCAGGTCCTGCTTGAGGGCGAGGCCGGTGTCCAGGGAGGTCCCGGTGGACACCAGGGCCACGACGAGCAGGACACCGCCCCAGAACAGGGGCCGGGCCAGCGGGAGCGGGGTCCGGCCGCGCAGGAAGCGGGCCGCGGCAAGCGCCAGCACGACGAGCACGTCCAGGGCCTGCGCCGCCTTGAGGTTGCCGCCGAGGTGCACCAGCCCGACCGGTACGAGCAGCAGCGCGGTCGCCGCGGCCTGCAACGGGGACCGGTAGGCGAACAGCGCCGCGAGCAGCCCTGCGGGCAGCAGCACCAGCAGCAGGGGGTTGCTGGCCGCGGCGGCGGCGGCCAGCACCAGACCGGTGAGCAGCCCGGCGAGCACCAGGGCCGCCGGGCCGGTCCGTCGCGCGCTGACCCTCACCGGTTGCGGGCCCGAACTCCGTCCAGGCACCCCCACGCCTTGGCGAGGTCACGCAGCGCCGTCGTCACCGGCACGGCCGGCAACGCGACGGGCTCGCGCCGCGCCGTACGCACCGCCGGCAGGCTGAGGTAGGCGGCAGCACCAGTAGCGACCAGGACGCGACCGCTGCGGCTGCCCCCGGCCAGCAGCACCGCGGCCGCGGGGTAGGCGACGGCGCGCAGCACGTTGCGCCCGATCAGCAGCGGACTGCCGGTCAGCCCGTCGCCGCGTCCGTACGCGCGGTACATCCGCAGGTTCGACGCCAGGGTGGTGCGCTGCTCCCACGCGACCTCGGCGCCGACGGCGAGCACCGCGCGGCCGCCCTGGGCCACGATCGACCGGCCGTAGCTGACGTCCTCGCCCGTCACAAGGTGCTCGGGGAAACCGCCGGCCCGCGCCCAAGCCGTCGGCGTGAAGGCCATGGACCGCCCGGTCGGCAGGCTCGGGTCGAAGGTACGACCCAGCAGGGCCCCGTACGCCCGGACCAGCGGGCTCGGCCGGCGGGCCTCCTCGGGCTCGGGATAGCCGACGGCCGCGAGGGCACCGCTCCACCAGCGGCGGCGCTGCGAGCGGGCCCGGTACACGCCCGTGACCAGGTCCGGCGCCGGCTGCTCGGCGAAGGGCGCCACCAGCTCGCCGAGCCAACCCGGGACCGGCTCGCAGCCGGCATCGGTGCAGGCCAGCACCTCGCCCCGGGCTGCGGCGATGGCCAAGTTGCGGCCCAGCGAGATGCCGGCGCCCGGGCGTTCAAGCACGACCAGCCGCGGCTCGGTCGCCGCCGCCGAGTGCAGCAACTCCACGGTGCGGTCCCGCGAGCCGCCGTCGACGACCACCAGCTCGTCCCGGTCGCGCAGCTGGGGCAGCAGCCGGTCGAGCAGCAGGCCGACGGACTCCTGCTCGTCCCGCACGGTCACGATGACGCTGGCAGCCGGCCCCTCGAGCCCGGCTCCCGGCCGTCGCGCGGCACCCGCCAACACCCGGACGAGCGCGTCCGCGCAGTGCCCCGCGTCCGGGTGGTCCTCGGTCAGGGCCCGGCCCCCCGCCCCGAGGCGCGCCCGTACGGCCGGGTCATGCAGCTGTGCCAGTGCCCCGGCCACGGCCGCGGGGTCTGCCGGAGGCACTGCCAGTCCCGCTCCCGGGGCGTACCGGTGGGCGGGCGGCGACCCCTCCACCGCGACGACGGGCACCCCGGCACGCGCCGCCTCCAACGCCGTGAGCCCGAAGCCCTCGCGACCCGGTGAGCGCGCGGCTCCCGGCTTAGTCAGCACCGCCAGGGCGTCCACTGCGGACAGCCGCCGCCCGGCGTCCTGGACCTGCCCCGCGAACCGGACGCGGGACTGCAGACCGTGCTGCCGCACGAGCTGCTCCAGCCGGGCCGCCTCGCCCGGCGCCGCCGGGTCGTCCTCACCTACGACGAGCAGCGTCCAGTCCTGCGCCTGCGGGTGGGTCAGGGCCAGCACCGCGTCGTCGGCACCCTTGTAGTCGACGAGCCGCCCGACGACCGCCAGCACCAGCTCGCCGGGCCCCAGACCCAGCAGCGCCCGTGCCCGGGACCGCTCCAGCGCCGGCGGTGGCGCCGGCGGGAGGATGACCGTGGCCTCGCGTCCTACGTCGGGCGCGAGCTGGGGGTCGGTGACCACCACCGCGGTCGCGAGCCGGGCGAGCGTACGGGCCAGGCGCCGCCCGAAGCTGTGGTCGTGCCGCACCCACACCGAGGGCACCCCGAGCAGCGCGGCCACCGGCAGCCCGAGGGCGGCAGCCTTGACGCCGTTGAGCAGCACCAAGTCGTACGACGGATGGGCGAGCAGCTGCCGCAGGCGGGCGGCGGGACGCAGGCCCTGCATCGCGCGGGTCCCGGTCGGGACGATCTCGACGGGCAGGCCGAGCTCGCGCAGCGCGCCGACGATCGGTCCGTCGGCCAGGACGACGGCGTGCACCTCGAGTCGGTCGGTCGCGGCCAGCAGGTCCAGCAGCCAGCGCTCCGCGCCACCGACGACCGCTGCGGGGAGTACGACGAGGACGCGCAGGCGCCGGCTCACCGGTGCGCTCCTGCGGCCGTGAGCGTGAGCTCCGCCAGCGCCTCGAACGTCACCCCGAGGCTCAGGTGCTCTCGCGCGTACCCCGCCGCGCGGCGGCCCTCCTGGCCCGCGAGCGCCGAGCCCAGCCGGACGGTCAGGGCCTGCACAAGCTGCTCCACGACGGCCGGATCGTCCTCGGGGCCGGCGGGCAGCACCGCCCCGCAGTCCGGGGGCACCACCTCGCTGCCGGCCACTGCGGTCGTGACGACCGACCGGCCGGCCGCCAGCGCCTCCAGCAGCGTCAGGGACAGCCCCTCCCAGCGTGAGGGCAGCACGACGACGTCGGCGGCGGCGAGCAGCGCCGGGACGTCGCTGCGGGCGCCCAATAGCGCCGCGTGCGGGGGGAGGACCTGCTCGAGCACACGGGCATCCGGGCCGTCGCCGACCAGCAGCAGGCGCGCCTGCGGCACCGACCGCAGTACCGCGGGCCACGCCGACAGCAGCCGGACCTGCCCCTTCTGCCGGCACAGCCGCCCGACGCACACGGCGACGGGCACATCCGCGGCGATGCCGAGGGCCGCCCGCGCCTCGCCGTCCGGGGCCTTGGCGAACCGGTCCAGGTCGACGCCGTTGCGGATCACCCGCAGGTCACCCCCGACGCCAGCGGCGACTGCCTCACGCCGCTCGCCCTGGCTGACGCACACCGTCGCCGTCGCCCACCGGCTGCCCCCGCGCTCCCAGGCCCGGCTAGCAGTCGCGACCGCCCCGGTGACCGCCAGCCAGGACCAGCCGTGCGGCTGGAACAGGGTCGGCAGGCGCCGGCGCAGCACCAGGCGCCCGACCAGCCCGGCCTTCGAGGAGTGCAGGTGGACCACGTCGGGCTGCACGCGACGCAGCACGGCCGCGAGCCGGGCCACCTCGGCGGGCCCCCCAGGGCCGGGTTGCCGGCCAGCCGGCCAGTGCTCGTGCGTGGCCGGAACTGCCGCCAGGGCCTGCGGCAGCTGTCCGGCTGGGGGGCAGGCGACGTGCACGTCCCAGCCCCGGCGCACCTGGTCGCGGGCGAGCGATGCGACGTACGCTCCCACGCCGCCGTCCACCGGCTGGGCCACGTGCAGCACCCGGGGACCACTCATGGCCGCACAGTAGGTGACCGGGACGCAGCACACAGCGATGTCGCGGGAAGCGGGCATCCCGGCGGTTCAGCCGCCTGCCGCACCTGCCGACGCCTACTGTACCGAGGACGCTGCCAGGCGGGGCGGAGAACAGGGAGAGATCGCGTGCGGGAGGAGGAGCTCCGGCTCGACGACGTCGTCGCTGCCCTGCTGCGCCGCTGGCGACTGATCCTGCTCGTCGCGGTCCCGGTCCTGATCGGGGTCCTGCTGTACGCCTCGTCCCTGCCGACCACCTGGCGGGCCACCTCGACGGTGAGCTTCGCGCCGCGCCCCCAGGCCGCCGTCGGGGCGGACACCGTCACGTTGCTCGTCCCGGCATACGTCGCCTTCGTGCGCTCGCCCGCCACCGAGCAGGCCGTCGGCACGCAGTACAGCCTCGACGCCACGGCGCTGGACCGGCAGGTCGACGTGTCCGTGCCCCCCACGACGGCCACGATGAACATCGCCGTCACCGGCGATCGGCCTCAGCAGGTCGCCGACGTCGCCAACGCGCTCGCCAGCGCGGCCGTAGCGCACGCCACACAAGACGCGATCCTCACCGCCTCGGTTGTCTCGAAGGCCGTGCCGCCGCAGGTCCCGGCGGGTCCGCGCCGCCGGCTGCTCGAGCTCAGCGGGCTGGTCGGCGCGCTGCTGCTCGGGCTGCTCGTGGCGGCCGCGGTCGAGCGTGGCTTCCCGCGGCTGCGCAGCGCCGGGGACGTCCAGACCACCCTGGACCTGGAGTTGCTCGGCCGCCTCCCCCGCACCGACGCCCTGCGCCACCTGGGCGGGGAAGCTCTGGAGGACCCCCTGGTCGGGACCGCCGTGCGCAGCCTGCGCGACCACCTGCTCAGCTCCCGCCGGCACCAGCCGCTCACCGTGCTCGCGGTGTGCTCCGCGGGCCGCCGCGAGGGACGCAGCACCGTCACCGCGCTGCTCGCGCACGCGTTCACCCGGCTCGAGCTGCAGGTGCTAATGATCGACGCAGACGCCGCGCGACACGCCCTGAGCGAGGAGTACCTGCTGGACCTGCCGCAGGAGGTGGCCCGCGGCCGCGACCTCGAAGCCGTCCTGGCCGGGCGGCACCCGCTCGAGGCGGCGCCGTTCGAGACGGGAGTCCCCAACCTGTCGATCCTGCCGTCCACGGCGTCCCCCGAGCTCGGTGACCTCGTCGCCCGCCGGATGGGACCGCTGCTGGCCGCCCTGCGCCTGCTGCAGGCGGCCCTGGTGCCGGCCGGACTGCCCGACGCTCCCGCGCCCTCCACCCCTGCTCCGGCCTACGACCTGGTGCTCATCGACACGCCCGCCCTGCTCGAGCGCAACGAGGCGGCCCTGCTAGCCGGCCTCGCCGATGCCACCGTGCTCGTCGTCGACAGCGGCCGGCAAAGCGCCCCCGTCCACGAGGCCGCGTCGCTGCTGGCGACCGCCGGCGCCCGCGTACTGGGCGTGGTGCTCAACCGTGCGCCGCCGCACACAGTCGTGCGGAAGAGCTCCTCATGAAGCGCGGTCGGCTCCTGCCGGTCCTCGGCCTGGCCCTGGCGGGTGTGTCCTGCTCGTCGCACGCACTGCCGTCCCAGGCAACCCCCACGACCCTATTGCTCGCGCCGACCAGCGCGCCGTCGACCCCGTCCTCGCCCGCGCCCCGGCGGCCGGCCGCAGCGGGGACACTGGCCGGACGCACCCTGCCGGCCGCGTCAGTCCACGTCGCGGTCGACGTCGCCTTCCAAGGTCTGACCACCCAGCCGCTCGGCCCCGGCCGCGTGCAGATGGTGTACCCCTGGCTGACCCTGCAGTCCGACCGCTCCGGTGCGCTGCTCGCGCACCTGAAGCTGCCCTACTTCGACTGTCCCACCCCTGCGCCCGGCATGCCCGTCCAGCAGCGCGACTGCTCGGACAGGCGTGTGCTGTACGCCGACGCGGACGCGGGTTCCACCGTCTTCACGGTCGACCGGGCCGGGCACCTCGACGTGGACGTGCAGGCCCTGGTCTACCGGTACGGCTCGGCGGTGGACCGCAGTGCCCGGACCCCGCTCGTGCCGACCGGCGCGACGACGCACCTGCACGTCGTGGTCACGCCCGGTGAGGTGCTGTCCCAGCAGGGCCGGCGACTGGTCTGGCGCCCGCTGGCCACCGCCACGGCAGCCACCGCGCCGGAGGGCGGCGCCCCCACCTCGAGCAGCGCCTCCCAGGACGACGGCTACCGCAACCGCTACACGCTCGACCTGCCCGTTGCCTAGCACCCGGGGCGGTCCGCTGGTGCTGATGTACCACGCCATCGGCGTCCGTACGGCCAAGCAGGACCCCGACAACCTGTTCGTCCCGCCCGAGAACTTCGCCGCGCAACTGCAGGTGCTCGCGGACCGCGCACTGCGGCCGGTGAGCGTGCAGGACCACGTGGCCGGGCGCGCCGGCCGTGGCGACGTCGTGATCACCTTCGACGACGCCTACGTGTCGACCCTGGAGGCGGCTGCGCCGCAACTGCGCGAGCGGGGGTGGCCGGCGGCCGTGTACGTCTGCAGCGGCCTGCTGGGCGGCACCTCGCACTGGAACGCCGACCCGCTCGAGCCGCTGCTCGACGCCGACGGCGTCCTGGAGCTGGTGCGCCTGGGCTGGACGGTCGGCGCGCACAGCCGGACCCACCCGGACCTGCGGGGACTGCCGGCACCGCGGCTGGAGGCCGAGGTCAAGGGCAGCCGTGACGACCTCGGCGACCTGCTGGGCTCGGCGCCCGCGACGTTCGCCTACCCTTTCGGCCACCAGGACGGGGCCGCCCGTGCGGCCGTCGCCGCAGCCGGGTACGGGCTCGGGTACGCCGTGCACCGCGGCCACGACGTCCTGTCGATCGCCCGGGTGGACGTCAACGCCACGGACAGCGCCCGCACGTTCGCCCTCAAGCTGCGCCGCGGCTATCCCCTCGCACGACGCGTCCTGGGCCTGGCCCCGCCCCTGCGCCGCGCGGTGCACCGCGTGGCCGGCGCCGCCTCCCGCTGACCATCGTCGCGACCGCGGTCCCCGGCGCCTCTCGGCGTACGTCGGCTAGCGCGGTCTCGGCTCAGCTGCCGCGGTGCAGCAGGGTCGCGCTCAGCGTCCGCAGCAGGATCGTGACGTCACCCCACAGGGTCCAGTTCTCGATGTAGTAGTTGTCGAAGCGGGCCCGGTCCGCGATGGAGGTGTCTCCTCGTAGGCCGTGCACCTGGGCCCAGCCGGTAAGGCCTGCAGGGACGCGGTGCCGCGCCGGGTAGCGGGCGTGCGCGGCGCTGAACTCCGCGACGAAGTGCGGCCGTTCGGGACGTGGACCCACCAGAGTCATGTCGCCCCGCAGGATGTTCCACAGCTGCGGCAGCTCGTCCAGCGAGGAGGTGCGCAGCAGCTTGCCGACGCGGCCGAGGCGGTCGTCGTGCGAGATGTTCCAGCGGGTCGCCGACTCGTCGACGTCGACGGGCCGCAGTGTGCGGAACTTCAGCACCTCGAACGGGCGGCCGTCCATGCCGATCCGGGTCTGCCGGAACAACACGCCAGGACCGGTCTCCCAGCGCACGGCCAGCGCGCACAGGGCCAGGACCGGGGTGAGCAGGATCAACGCGCTGCCGGACAGGACGACGTCGAAGGCACGCTTGAGCTTCCACGAGGGGCGGCGGAAAGCGGCCCGGCGCAACCGGACCAGGGGCACGCCCCAGACGGTCTCCATGTCCCGCGTGGTGTGCTGCATCTCGAACAGCCGCGGAACGCTGAGGATCTCGCAGTCGAAGCGCTCGCAGATGCGGATCAGGTCGATGAGCGCGGTCTCGGGCGAGCCGCCGAAGGCCACGACCACGTTGCGGATGCGGAACTCGACCAGCACCTTGGTCAGGTCGGCCAGACTGCCCAGCAGGGGGACGGGCCGTTCCTGCTCGGTGAGCAGGGGGTGGTCGTCGAGCATGCCGACTGGCCGCAGGCCGTACTCGGGGTGGTCCAGCAGGGACCGGGTCAGCTGGCCCCCGACGCGACCCGCACCCAGCACGAGGGTCGGGTGCTTGACGGCCCCCCGGCGGCGTACCGAACGGATGGCGTTGTAGGACAGCAGCCGGATCACGAGCAGGCACGGGACCTGGAACAGCAGGACGACCAGGCCGTCACGGTCACCAAGGGCGGGCTCCCGCAGGACCACGCCAGCGGCGAGCACCAGGCTGAAGGCTGCCAGCGAGCGGCCGACCAGGAGCGGCGCGTCATCGAGCAGGGACAGCGTGAGCCGACCCTCGTGCAGCCGCCGCTGGAACAGCAGGACGAGCAGGATTAGGCCGGCGGCGAACGCCTGCGTCCCCGTACGCCCGAGCACCGCCACAGCGAGCACCACGGAGGAAAGGTCCCCGGCCAGCAGCAGCGGGCGTATGCCGTAGCGCAGCACAGTGCGATCAAGCAGTTGCGGCTCGCCGGCCCGCAGGGGCCCGCCCAGCTGGGCAGCGGGCAACCCGGCCTGCGCCGGGACCGACATCTCCAACGGGAGGACGGCGCCGTGCGTGCGGCCAGTGCGGGTGCGGGTGCGGGTGGACCGCGGCCACGACCGGCTCGGCACCAAGTTCGGCCTCGTCGGCATGGCCACTCCTCGCACTCGTCCTACCGGTTGCACCTCTGGCAGAGAGTCTCGACGCGTTGTTGCCTTAAGTTGAGGTAACACCACAGTTCGTGACTGCTCGGCGCCACCGGCACCGGCACCGACACCGACACCGACACCACCGACCCGGCCCTGGCAGCCCGACCTGCATCCCCGTCCGAGCCGCGCGCGAGGGGGATTCACGCTCGCCGCGCGAACGATAGCGCCCCCGACGCCGCAGTTCTCGTGGCGACCCGCAGGCCCACGAGCGGTCCTGCCCGGCCCGCACGCCGGGCCCGCTCCACCCGGCTGCGGTGCAGGACGAGCGCCGGCGGCCGGCGGCCGCTCCCCCGGTGCAGGAGCACCTCCAACGCGTGCTCGACCCGCCAGGCAGGGGCCCGAAAGCGGGCCTGCTCGACGGCGCCGGGCGCCGACGCCTCGTGCAGCCGAGCCGCGTGCCGCGGCACCAGCGGGCGCTCACCCAGGTCGCGCCGGGCGAGCAGCAGCAGCACGGCCGCCAGGGCGGGCTGCCGCAGACGGCCCCACGGGGGCAGGACGCCGGCACCGTCCCGCAGCCAGTGCAGCTCCTCGGCCGGGAGGTCCCACTCCGCCGCCGTGGTCACGTCCACCTCCTGCGGCCGCCCGTCGTACCCCGTCCCGCGCCGCCAGACTCCACCGGACCCGGCGAATCCGGCGCCGCGCAGACCACGGGCCAGCGGCTCCGCATCGAGGTCGTCGACGAGCACGTCCAGGTCCCGGCCGTATGGCGGGAGGCTGCCCACGACCAGCGCGGGGCGCTGCAGCAGCCGGTCGACGAGGTCAGCCACCTCAGCACCGGGTGGCACCGACGCGTCTGTCACCGCAGGGCGCGCACGCGCTCGCGGGTCCGGCGCAACGCGGGGGAGCTGTGCAGGAGCGAACGCGCACCGTCCACGGCTCGTTCGGCGAGGGCGTCGGTGGCCCGCAGCACCGGTGTCGACCAGGCACGTAGGACCACCGTCGGCACCACCTCGGTCGCGCTCTGCAGCTTGTACGGCTCCTCCCCGCGCATCCAGTCCAGGGCGTCGTACTGCTGGTCCTGGACCACGTGCCGCAGGGCCTCGGAGTTGGCCAGGCGTCCCGCCGACACCTCGGCCCACCGCGGGGCCAGCCGGTTGTCCCAGCTGCGGAAGGTCCGGCCGTCACGGAAGCCGCACACGAAGGCCGCGAGATCGCCCTCGAGGTGCAGGGTCAGCAGGTCCACCTCACCCGCCCGGGCGTGCCGCTGGATCACCTCGTGGTAGAAGGTCGCGGCAACCGGGTCGTCGTGGTCGGGCCGCCGGCCCAGGGCCAAGTCGCGCTCGCGGTGCACCCGCACCAGGTCCGGCAGCTGGGCCGCGACCTCGTCGGCGTCGCGCGTCCACCGGAACTCCGGCTCGAGCCCGCGCTCGGCCAGCCGGTTGCGGATCTTGGCCAGCGCCTTGCGCGAGTTCTTGCTCAGATGGCGGCCCGGATCGTCCGGGTCCACCCGTACCAGGGGCATGCCCTGGCCGGGCGACAGGGCCGCGCAGGGCAGCCGGCCCAGCAGCGCGGTCACGACCGGGTCGCGATCCGGCAGCTGCCGCAACCGCAGCCGCCACGGGCCCGCAGGCAGCCCCTCGACGACGGCGGCCGCGAGCAGGTCGGCCGTCCCGTAGGTCGCCGGGAGCCGGGCGTCGTCGGTCGGACCGTCCCCCAGCAGGACGACCTCGCTGAACGGTCCCCGTCGCCGTACCGCGAGGGGAGCCGCGGCGACCAGGACACCGGCCCGCTCGACCAGGACCAGCCACGGGTCCCAGTGGGGGTCGGCGTCGACCCAGGCCTGCAGCCAGCGTCGGCGCGCGGTGAACGGCGACCCGGCGGCCACGGCGAGCTCGTCGAAGGCGGGACCGGCCTCGGCCAGCGCCAGGGCGCCGCGACGGTGATCTACCGTGACTGGCACATCACTCATCATGCCCGTTTGCTCCGATCGCGTGTCCACGACCACCTGGGGAGGTGGCCCGTTCCCGGTCCCGGTCTGCCGGTCGACGCCCTGCCCGGGCTCGTCCTCGCCCTGCCCGACAGCCTGGGCGTGGCCGTGCACGTGGTCCGGGACCGGGCGTTGACCGTAGCCGGCGAGCGACTGCACGCGGACGGGTGGCGGCAGCGGGGTTCGCGGTGGGCCCGGTTCGGCGCCGGCTCCGCCGAGCAGCTGGACCTGGTCGCGGCCGGCCAGCTGCCGTCCCTGGCCGGACCGCTCGGGCTGGACGACGAGCTGCTGCTGCGTGCGTCCTGTGCGCCGGTCGCCGGTCCGACGGTGCCCGCAGAGGTCCGCGCGCGGGTGCACGAGCGGACGGCACAGGACCCCGCGGCCTGGCTGCGGGCTTTCCGCCGCGCCGAGCCGCTCGGACTCGGGCACCGGGTGGTGGCCCTGCAGGACGCGTACGAGACCGGGTTGCCGCTGGGCGGCGGGCCGGCCGTCGCGCCGGTCGTGGCCCTGTCCGGGCTGGACGGCGCCGGCAAGACCACGCAGGCGCACCTGCTCGCCGTCGCGCTGCACGCCCTCGGGTACGACGTGGCGGTCGAGTGGGCCCGCGTCGGCTTCTCCCCCGGCCTCGCCAGGCTGATGAGCCCGCTGCTCGCCGCGGTCCCGCGTCGCAGTACCCAGGCAGCGCAGGAGGCGTCGCCCGTCGCGGTTGACGCCGTCGAGCAGGGTGCCCGACGGGACCGGCGCCGTCCGCCGTGGGTCGACGGCCCCTGGTCGGTGCTCGTCGCCCGCTCGGACTGCGCCGATGCCCGCCGTCGGCAGGCCCAGCACACCGCGGCCGGCCGCGTGGCCGTGCGGGACCGCTATCTGCTGGACTCGCTGGTGCACGTGTCGGACCGTTACGGCGGCGGGTCCACGACGGCCGCGGCCCGCGCGCTGCTCGTGCGTGGGATGCCGGCGGCCACCTGTGCGCTGCTGCTCGAGCTCCCGCCCGCCACGGCCTTCGCCCGCAAGCCGGGCGAGTGGAGCCTGCCCGACCTCGAGCGGCACGCCGCGTCGTACGACGAGGTGGCGGACAGCCTCGACGTGGTCCGGGTGGACGCCACGCTGCCGGTGCACGAGCTTGCTGCCCTCACCGGTGCGCAGGTTTGGCTCCGGCTGCCGTAGCGCGTCGACCGACCGCACGGGCCAGCCGCAGTCGCTGCCGGTCCAGGGCGGGCCGCGGGTCTCGCGGGTCCCAGATGCTGTGCGTGGCGCGCAGGGCGAACAGGGCGGCCTCCGGGGCGCCCGCGGGCAAGCGTCCCCGTGCCCGCAGGGCGAGCAGGTCCTCGTCGAACGCCTGGAACCGCACGCCGGGACGGGCCCTCTGCACGGGCCCGACCGGCTCCTGCAGCGTCACCTGCGCCCAGACGGCGGGGATGTCCGCGCCGGCGGTGACGGCCAGGCCGAGCGAGCCGTAGAAGCGGCCGTTGAGGTCGATCAGCTTCGGCACCCCGTCGGCGGCGCGCAGGAACTGCAGGTTCGCTGGTCCCCACCAGCCCAAGGACGTGAGCAGGTCCACGCACCTGCGCTCCAACTCCTCGTCGGGCGTCACGGTCACCGCCCGGGCGCTCGTGCGGCGCGAGGTCTCGCGCAGGGTGACCTGGTGCGAGGCCGCCGCGAGCCGCCCAGCCCGGTCGAGCACGACCGTGAGGGCCATCAGTGAGCCTTCCAGGACCTCTTGCAGGACCGGCTCGCCGCCTCCCGCCCGTACCCGCTCGACGGCGGCCGCGACCTGCGCGGGCCCGGTGGCGAACTGCACGGGCAGGTGCCGGTCCTCGGTCTCAGCACCGGGGGACCAGTGCAGCCGCGTCTTGACCACGACAGTGCCGGTCGTCGCCGCGATCTGCGCGGGGTCCGCCGAGCGGGTGACGGGCACGCCCAGCCCGACCTGCTGTGCGGCGCGCGTCAGCCCGAGCTTGTCGACGGAGGCGAGGACGACCTCGTGCGGCGGGTAGGGCACGACCGCGGGCAGCGCGTCGCGCGCCGACGACAACGCGAGCAGCTCGATGTCGTCGGTAGGGAAAACCATGTCGTACCCGCCCTCGTGCAGGACCTGCGCGACGATCGACGTCCAGGCCTGTGGCCCGTGCTCCACCCGTGGTACGACGTGGTAGCGGGTGCACGCGCGGCTGCTGGTCGCGAGCCCGGGCTCGGGCTGCGCCACACCGACCGTCCAGCCGGCCCGGGCGAGCGAGCGGACCGCCGGCAGGGCGAACGCGGCGCTGCCGTCGCCGACGACCAGCGCGCGGCGGGTCACCGGCGCACCGTCCGCCAGGCGCGCGCGGCCAGCGGTGTGGCCCGTGCGGCCCACCTGCCGCTGGCCCGCAGCCCGACCAGGGCCACCCCGGTACGGCGCCGCTGCGCGTACAGCCGGGCCGAGGTGCCGGGCTCGTCGTCGGTGCACGGGTCGAGGTGCCGCAGCCGCGGATCGGCGTGGAAGGCGCCGAGCACGTCCAGCTCCAGCTGCACCCCGGGCGAGTAGCGGGCCAGGCCCTCGTCGTACGTCGTCTTCAGGTGGAAGACCGTGTCACCGGCCACCACGTGGCACTGCCGGGCCGCGACCGCCGCGCCGGCATCGAGCCGCCACAGCTCCAGGCGTCCAGCCGCGCCGAGAGCCGCGCACAGCTCACGGAAGAAGGCCGTGTCCCCCGCCCGGCTGGCCAGAGCCGTGCCCGCACAGCCCTTCCAGCCGGCCTGCTCCAGCGCGAGGAACGCCTCCACCTGCTGGCTCAGACCGCCGGGCTCGGTGCGCTGCGTGTCATGGGACCGGACCGGTCCGAGGTCGCTCTCCAGGTGCCGGCGCTGCCGGCGGAGGCCCTTGGCGCTGCGCGCAGACAGGGCGCCGGTGGCCGAGCCCGTGTCAGTGTGGTGCACCACCGGCCGGTCCCACACGCCGTACGACGTCCAGAGCGCACCGCGACGGGCCGCGGCGCGCGCGAACGCCTGCGCCACCGGGCCGTCCAGGTACAGCTGGTCCAGCACCAGCCAGGGCGCGAGGTCCGCGAGCAGCACCAGGGCCTGCTCCGGCGCGTCGTCCAGGGCGTCCGGCCGGACCAGGGGCGTGCCCACGTACCGGTAGGTGTGCTGCCAGGTCGTGGCAGCGGGCAGCGGTACCCGGCGGTGCCGCTGCCGCAGCAGCGGCAGGGCGAGCACCACATCCTCGCCGCGCTCCACCACGAGCAGCCGCACCCGGCTGCCACCGGGCAAGTTCCGTGCGGCCGCGAGCAGCAGGTCCGGACCGAAGAACGGGTTGGGCTCGACCGCCCCGGTCTCCAGCTCGCGCCAGGCGGCCAGCAGCCCGGTTGGGAGGTCGGGTATGGCGACCGTGCGGGCCTGCAGCTGCGACGGGCGACGCACCTGCGGGGCGGTGCCCATCAGCGCCTCACCACCGAGAGCAGGACCCGCAGCTGCGCCGGGTCGCGCCAGCGCGCGAGCAGCAGGTAAACGGCCAGGTACACCGCCGTTGCCGTGACCGCCTCGACGAGCACCGGCGCGTGCAGCAGGACCAGGGCGCACGCCATCGGCACCGACGCGACCACCGGCAGGGCCAGTCCCCGTTCGGCCCGCAGGACACCGTTGTGCGGCGCGACGAGCGCGATGGTGAAGACCGCCTGCAGCGCGTAGCTGACGGTGGTCGCCGCCGCAGCCCCACGCGCGCCGACCATCGGGATCAGCACCAGGTTCAGGGCGGCGTTGAGGACGACTGCCGCGACCGTCGTCAGCAGCAGCCGGACCTTGCGCTGCTGCACGACGAGCAGGAACGAGCCGAAGTAGCTGACTCCGAACGCCACCGGCGCGAAGGCCAGTAGCTGCAGCGCCACGAAGGAGTCGTGCCCGTACGACGCGCCGAACAGCAGCTGCAGCAGCCCGTCGCCGTCGACGGCCACCAGCACGCCGTACGGCACCAGGACCGCGCCGGCGATGGAAACCGCTGTCTCGGCGACGCGCAGCAGGGGTTGGCCCTTCTCCGCCCGCACCATGGCCGGGAACAGCGAGCGCGACACGGCCCAGTTGACGAACAGCACGGTCTCCATGAGGCGGTAGGCGACCGAGTACGTCGCCACCTCCCGGTCGCCCGACAGTGCGCCGAGCATCAGCGCGTCGAGGCGGAACAGCGCCGTCGACAGCACGGCGTCGACACCGAGTAGGAACGTACGACGCCACATGTCCATCAGAGCCGCGCGGTCTACGGCCGACCACCGTGGCCGTACGCCGAGGCGGCGCAGGATAAGCGCGAGGCACAGCTGTCCGAGCAGGCTGCTGAGCAGGTACATCGCCGCGACCGCGACCAGGCCGCCTCCGGCGGCAAGGACCGCGACGGCGAGCACGGACGCACTGATGCGCTGCGTCACCAGCGCCACGACAGTCCCTCCTAGCTGCTCGATGGCTGTGGCGGCCGAACGCCCGGCGTCGCCGTAGCTGTCGGACACGCTCGCGAGCAGGACCAGGACGAGCGCTGCTGCCGCGGGGGCACTGGGCCGGGTCAGGACGCCGAGCAGGACACCGACTAGCACGACCGGCACGGCGTGCACGGTCCGCAGCACCAGGCCCTGCGCCAGGACTGCGCCCAGGTCCTGCCGGTCCGCACTGGCCCGCCGGATCTGCTCCGCGTCGAAGCCCCATCCGACGAGCGTGGACAGGAGCAGGCCGAAGGCCAGGGCGTAGCTCAGGCTGCCGAAGCTGGTCGGGCCGAGCTCGCGGGCCACGACGATCGTGAAGAGCAGCGTGGCGGCCTTGCCGACCAGCTCCCCGGCGACGATCGCGGCCACGTTGCGGGCCGCCCGCTGCGCAGAGCGGTCGTCCAGGACGGGAGCCGGGTCTGCCGGCTGGTCCCGCTCGAGCACGGCGACGCCGCCGTCGCCCGCTCCCGGTACCGGCGGGCGGCGCCGCCGCTCGTGCCGTCCCCTGGACCTCATGGAGGACCAGTGTGTCGTGGCACCCGAGCTGCCCCCGGTGCAGACACTCATCCTCGCTTGCCCACGACTACTGTTCGGCAGGCCGCGAGGCATTCTGCAGCCCTCGGGACACGCCGTCCGATCCGGTCTCAGAGGGTTGTCGCAACACTCCTGGTCGTGGAGGTGTTGATGGTCGCCTAAGGATCATCGTTCGGGGTCCACGTCAGTGACCTCGAGGAGCCGCTGCCCCACCCCTGTGCCCGCGAGCAGGGACGGTGAGCCGCCCGCTCAGGGTCGGCGAGGTAGGCCTCGTATCCCTCACGCGAGTTGAAGGAGCTCGAGATGCCCGAGCTCTTTTCCGCACCAAGATCGTTCCGGGTGGGTGATCCCGATCGTCGGCGTCATGGCCGCCGGTGACCAGCCCGGCGGCCTGCAACCCGACCAGGTGCCGACGCACCGTGCGGGGGTGCAGGCCGGTCAGCGCGGTCAGCTGCGGCACGCTCAACCCGCCGTAGGCGCCGTCGTCCAGGACGTCGAACAGGCGGGCGGCGACCCGGCCCAGACCGCGTGCACGGGGTGGGTGAACGCATCGTGGGCGCGGGCGCTACCGCCGGCTGGCAGCAGCGGCCGGGGCGGCAACGCCTCCAACACCTGTTCCACCGCCGCCGGGGGGTGCTGGAGGTGGTCCGGGCGGACCAGGCGCCAGGTGGCGGCCTGGGTGCCGGCGGCCGGGTGTTCCAGGCGCAGCCAGCCGCGGGTGCGCAACCGGCCCAGCGCGACTGCGGCGGTGGCCGGGCTGATGTTGGCCAGCTCCGACAGCTGCCGGATCGACGCCGACGGCGTCACCGTGCACGCCGCCAGCCCGATCTGCACCAACACCGCCAGCACCGCCCGGTCACTGACCCCCGCCGCCCCCCGCCACACCCCCGGGTTGCGATCGGCTGCGGCCAGCACCGCCGCCAGCTCCCCGCGTACCGAGACCGCGTCAGCAACCGGCGGCCGCTCGGCGGCCCGCCGGGCCGCCTTAGCCCACGTTGTGGCAAGCCGATGCTCCACATCCGGCAGGTTGCGGTGCCTGCGGGTACCGGTCCGGCGGCGCTGCACCTGCGCCCACTCACCCAACGCACTACCAGCCAGCACCTCCCGCCAGGCCGCCTCGTTCCAGCCGGCGCCCGCCGCCGCCAGCGCCGTCGCCAGCACCGCCTCCGACCGGCTCGCATACCGCCCGTCAGTGTCCCCGTCCCGCAACAACACGGTGATCGGCGCCGACAACGGCCTGGTCAGACCCGCAGCGGGGGAGTGGCGGTCCACAGCGACCGCCGGTGGCCTCACCGCCGCAGGCGGCGCCGGCAACGCGCGAAGATCAGCAGCAGGTCACCAGGAGACGCCGAACTCGCGGCGTGTTCCAGGTGACCGCCCGAGTCGGGCGGGGTAATGTCTCCTCCAGAGAGCGATTGAAGCCTTGCACCCTTGCCCGGCGGCCAAACTGAGCTTGGGGGTGTGGGGCTTCGTCGTGTCCGGAGCCGTCGGTCGACAGCCCCGCGGTGCTACATGGCTAGGGGAAGCTCCTGCGTTGCTGGGTCGTCGCAGCCAGCCCAAGCTGGCCGGCCCGCCTCGTCGACCTTGTCGGCCTCGATCAGGTGCGTCAGGTACGCCCCGAGGCTCATGCCGCACGAGTAGGCGGCGGTCCGCGCCTTGTCGTAGTGCTCGCGGGTTACGTAGCCGTACAGCTTCACTCGGCCGCCGGACTGCGCGACCGGCTGCTGTGCACGCGGTTGGGGGGTACCTGCAGGTCTGGACATGGGCAGCATCCTGACAGCGGCGGATGCCGGAACCAACCATCTCCTCCGCGTGTCGCGGAAGTTCCGGCGCCAGCCGCCGCTGAACGAGCTGGCAGGCGGGGGGCGGCGCCGCATCAGGCAACCGGGTTGCCTCGTGACCCTCCGGCACTCTGACGGCGCCTAGGAACGGCGGCGGTGCTTACCAGTCGCGCTCATGACCGGCATCGTCTGGAGCCCGGGTCCCTGTCCTCGGCGCACTAGCGCAATGTCGACGCCTGCGGCTCGCCGCACTGTTCAGAGATCCTTTGCGACATTTCAGTGCGTAAACGTGACAAAGGGCTTATC